>Ga0316204_10002838_pt1 | contig 37306 bp, 37 predicted proteins | sample 6monrhotite_MG_2_FD_205661 | JGI IMG/M metagenome (GOLD analysis project Ga0316204, IMG submission 205661) | Microbial mat bacterial communities from mineral coupon in-situ incubated in ocean water Damariscotta River, Maine, United States -... | ecosystem: Environmental > Aquatic > Marine >... | reverse complement strand
GATTATAATTCCGAACCAGCGCGATCAGATCATCAACAGCAATCATGCGTCTGAGGACCCCTTTCGCCGGGCCACGCGATTAACGTGGGCGCTGAGCGTCCATCAACGCGCGCAGTAGCTTTTCTTCGGACATGTCGTCCTCAGCTGGGCCATCGGATTCTGCACCCATAAGAAGGGCCATGGAATCTTCTTCCGGCTCGTCAACTTCGATCTGTGTCTGGTTGGACTCGATCAAACGCTCACGAAGGCTTTCAGCCGACTGAGTTTCGTCAGCTATTTCACGCAAGCTAACGACAGGATTCTTGTCATTGTCACGGTCGACGGTAATCGGCGAACCTGCCGACACTTCGCGGGCACGATGTGCCGCAAGCATTACCAGTTCAAACCGGTTAGGAACCTTGTCTACGCAATCTTCTACGGTCACGCGGGCCATGAAGCACTCCAATCCAATCAAGTCGTGTGGAAAGCCGTCTTCTAATCCAGCCATTTGCCAATGACAAGGCTGGTTTTAAAGAGGTTTGACTTCATCTCGTAGATTTTCAGGCAGGGCGTTTAGCATTTCTGTCACGCTTAAACCCGTCACCGGATGACGCCAGCCTGGCGCAACCTCCGCAAAGGGCACCAAAACAAAGGCACGGTCTTGTAACCGAGGGTGCGGCACAATCAACCTATCTGGAATCTCAACCAGTTGCCGTTGTGCGGGTAACTTGAACCAATACATCCATTTATCGACGTTTGGGACCACTTTTCCCTCACACGACAAGATATCCAGATCAAGCGTGCGCGCGCCCCAACGATTAATGCGCAGACGGCCAAATTCGGCCTCGATCTCGTGGAGCGATTCCAAAAGTGCGTCCTCGGACAGTGACGTTGAAACCTCAACAACCGCGTTGACAAAATTTGGGCCGCTGCCAGCTGGAAAAGCGGGCGTGTCATAAAACCTGCTGGTGCGGGTGATTCGAATTTCTTTGCGGGCCAACCCATTCAGTGCAGCAGCTATCGTTTTTGCGGGCGATCCGTGGCTGGTTTCAACATTTCCTCCCACAGCGATATGATTAATTCGTGTTTTCGCACATGTTTGATGCATCAATTGATTCCAGTGGTCTTGTATCGGTTTCTCAGTCCACTATCCTATAGCGGTTCTATGCGGCTGAAATCCACTCACACACTTTTCCTGGCCGCGATAGAGGATTTCTTGAAAGGAATTTTCAATGTTCTACAAGGACGAACGGCTTGCGCTGTTCATTGATGGATCGAATCTTTATGCCGCTGCGAAGGCGCTTGGATTTGACATCGACTACAAACTGCTCAGACAGGAATTTATGCGGCGCGGCAAGATGCTGCGGGCGTTTTACTACACTGCCCTGCTTGAGAATGACGAGTATTCGCCAATCCGCCCACTCGTTGATTGGTTGAACTACAATGGCTTCACCATGGTGACCAAACCGGCCAAGGAATACACAGACTCGCAAGGTCGCCGTAAGGTCAAAGGCAATATGGATATTGAGCTTGCCGTCAATGCGATGGAGCTGGCGCCACATGTGGATCACATTGTGCTGTTCTCTGGCGATGGCGACTTTCGCCCGCTCGTCGAAAGCCTGCAGCGTCAGGGCGTGCGGGTTTCGGTGGTCTCAACCATCCGCAGTCAACCGCCTATGATCTCGGATGATCTACGACGTCAGGCGGATAACTTTATTGAGCTTGAAGAACTTCGCGATGTTGTGGGGCGTCCCCCGCGCGAGACACCATACGACGTTCAAACCAGCACCTAAGAATAATTGCCACTCACGGCGATTGGGCTGCACGACTTATTGGGGGTCGTGCAGCCCGCTTTTTTTGGGCGATCCTTCATTTACAGCACCCGCGCGCTAACCTATTTAGACCCAAGCAAAGCGAGGCCCCATGAGCGACAAACCAGCACTCACCCTTTATCTCGCCGCCCCGCGCGGTTTTTGCGCTGGTGTCGATCGCGCCATCAAGATCGTTGAAATGGCGCTGACCAAATGGGGGGCGCCTGTCTACGTTCGCCATGAAATCGTCCACAATAAATTCGTTGTCGATGGGCTTAAGAAACTTGGCGCAATCTTTGTGGATGAACTTGAACAATGTCCCGACGATCGGCCGGTGATTTTTTCCGCCCACGGAGTCCCAAAAACTGTCCCAGCCGAGGCATCGCGCCGCAACATGGTATTCGTAGACGCAACCTGCCCCTTGGTCAGCAAAGTGCATATCGAAGCCGCACGCCATCACGACAACGGCCTGCAGATCATCATGATCGGGCATGAAGGCCACCCTGAGACTGTCGGCACCATGGGCCAGCTACCCGATGGCGAAGTGCTGCTTGTCGAAACGCCTCAGGACGTCGCCGGGCTAAGTGTGCGAGACGCCGAGACGCTGGCCTTCGTCACCCAGACAACCTTATCAGTGGACGACACCACAGACATTATCGCGGCCCTTCAGGCGCGGTTTCCCGCAATCCAAGGGCCGCACAAAGAAGACATTTGCTACGCCACAACCAATCGCCAAGAAGCGGTCAAAGCAATGGCAGCTCAAGTCCCTGCGATGCTTGTCGTCGGCGCTCCGAATTCGTCAAACTCGCGCCGATTGGTCGAAGTAGGTCGCAAAGCCGGTTGCGATTATTCGCAACTCGTACAGCGCGCAGGCGACATCGACTGGCGCGCCTTGGGCAACATTGAACGCGTTGGGATTACGGCTGGGGCCTCGGCCCCTGAGGTGTTGGTGAATGAGGTCATCGACGCCTTCAAAGCCCGCTTTGACGTCACTGTCCAACACGTCGAAACCGCCACAGAGAACGTCGAGTTCAAAGTACCCCGCGTTCTGCGCCAAGCTGGATAGAGGCAATGGTGCACAACAAAACGCTTGAATTCTACAATGCGTCGGCAGATGAATATCGGCTCAAAATCGGCGCGAGCCACACCCCGTACCTAAATGAATTCATCGGCCTGTTGGAACAGGGCAGTCGTGTCCTCGATCTTGGATGTGGCCCGGGCCATTGTGCCGCTTTCTTTGCGAACGCGGGGTTTGATGTTGATGCAATTGACGCCTCAGACGAAATGATAAAACTTGCCGCCGCCAACGCGGGTGTGAGGGCATGGACGGCCAGTTTTGACGACATCCCGCTTACGACGAAATATGATGCAATCTGGGCGAACTTTTCCTTGCTTCATGCGGATCGAACCGATTTTGCGCGCCATTTAAGGACGCTCCGTCAAATTTCCACCCCGAACGCGGTTCTCCATCTTGGTCTCAAAATCGGGGATGGCCATCGGATCGATCATTTGGGGCGCTATTATGCCTACTACCAACCTGTTGACCTTGTTGGCCTGCTACATGACGCCGGATTCACTGAATTCGAGATCTATCTGGGATCTGGAAAGGGCATGGCTGGGCTAGATGAGCCTTGGGTGGTTGTTTGGTCGCGGGCCACATAAATGGCATGTCGCGCGACCCCGTTTCTCAACCTTTTCTCATCGGAGATTTCATGTGTCTGAAATGAAGCTTTATTCGATGCCTAGCTCAGGCAACAGCTACAAAGTGCGTTTGCTGCTGGCCCTGACAGGTCAAACCTACACCCATATTGCGTGCGAGGCCGTATCGGATGCGCTTAAACAGGCAAAGGACGCTGGCCATCTGCCCTTGGGCAAACTGCCAGCGCTGCATTTGACGGACGGCAACGTGTTAACTGAATCGGGTGCGATTCTGTGGTATTTGGCTTCGGATACGGGTTTCTTGCCATCTGATCCGTTGACGCAAGCGCGGGTTCTGGAATGGATGTTCTTTGAACAAAACCGCATGGAACCCGTCATCGCGGTTCGCGCGTCGCTGAAATCTTATCCGCACTTGGCTGATCAGGCGACGCCTGATCGCATGGAAAGCCTTTTGAACGACGGCAACGCACAGTTTGTGCTTTTGGAGGCTCACCTTGCCCAAAACGACTGGCTAAGTGCCGACGCCCCAACGATCGCCGACATTGCGGTTTTTGGCTACACACATAGTTCGGCGTCCCGCGGAGGCTACGACATGGCCCGCTTTCCCGCAATTGGCCAGTGGTGCGACCGCATCCAAGCGTTACCGGGTTTTGTCCCATTGGAGCATCAAGAATGAGCACCCTCTACGCATACACCGACGGCGCTTGTTCCGGCAATCCTGGCCCCGGTGGCTGGGGCGTTTTGCTTCAGGCCAAAACCGGCAAGGAGGTCGTCAAACAACGCGGTCTTTCAGGGGGCGAGCCGAACACAACAAACAACAGGATGGAGCTTTTAGCGGCGATCAACGCCCTTGAAGCACTTGAACGGGCCAGCGAAATCACGGTCATTACGGACAGTACATACGTGAAAAACGGTGTGACCACATGGATACACGGCTGGAAACGCAACGGGTGGAGGACGTCGAACAAGAAGCCGGTGAAAAACGCCGACCTTTGGCAACGTCTAGACGACGCACAAGTGCGCCACAAAGTTGTTTGGGAATGGGTGAAGGGCCACGCTGGTCATCCTGAAAACGAACGCGCCGACGAATTGGCGCGCGAAGGCATGGCCCCTTTTAAATCGTAGGTTAGTGCTGCGGGCGGATAAACGTGCCGTTATTCAAGTCTTGCATCGCTTGCTGCAATTGGGCCCGTGTGTTCATCACGATCGGGCCGTGCCACGCCACTGGTTCTTGCAAGGGACGTCCACTGATGAGCAAGAAGCGCACCCCTTCCGGGCCTGAGCGCAGGGTGATTTCGTCGCCTGTATCAAATCGCACCAAGGTTCGGTTGCCGCTAAGGTCGTGGATATTCAGTTCCTCACCCTGAAACTCTTTTTCAACCCGCACCCCCAGCGGGGTTGAGGCATCCCGAAAGTCAGCCGCCCCCGCAAAAACATAGGCAAAGGCGTTTGAATAGGCATCAACCGGCAGCGTTTTTCGGGTGTTTGGCGGGATCGAGACATCAACATACATCGGCTCGGCCGCGACACCGTCGACGGGTCCGGCTTTGCCCCAGAAATTGCCGGTGATGATCTTAACGCGGGTGCCGTCGTCGTCGATGATTTCGGGGATATCGCCGGCCTCGACGTCTTGATACCTCGGCGCGGTCATTTTCAGGCTGGCTGGAAGATTTGCCCAAAGTTGAAAGCCATGCATGCGCCCCAAGGTGTCACCCGACGGCATTTCCTGATGCATGATCCCTGACCCAGACGTCATCCATTGAACCGACCCTGCCCCAAGCAACCCCTTATTGCCAAGGCTATCGCCGTGCTCAACCTTGCCCTCAAGGACATAGGTTATGGTCTCGATCCCGCGATGAGGATGCCAGGGAAACCCCTTTTCGTAGAATTTCGGCTCATCGTTGCGAAAATCATCGAGCAAAAGGAACGGGTCGGTTTCGTTGGTGTCTCCAAAGCCGAACACACGGTGCAGATGAACCCCCGCCCCTTCCATCGTTGGCTGGGCAAGGGTTTCTGATTTCACGGGCCGAAAAGTCATAGCAAGCTCCTGTTAAGGTCTGTGCTTACTATGGACTTGTTCAAAATCGCTGGAAAGGGCGTAAATGCAACAACCACTGTGCATTTCTGCACAGTGACATGCTTACGCTTCGGCCCATTCCCATGGACGTGTAAAGGCCCCTAGAACCATGTTGATTTCGGCGTCGTCGCCCTTTGGCCCGACTTGAGCAATCAAACCGCGCTTTTTATCGTCGGTCACTTCGATCACACGCTGGTCACATCCGGCGGCTTCCAAAGCTTGGTTGTAGACACGCGCGATGGCCATTTTGCGCAACTCAGGCTTGAAGATTTTGCCGACGGCGGTTTTTGGCAATTCGTCCATGACCTCCATGTGTTTTGGACGCGCCGCGCGTTCATGCACTTGAAGTTGAGCGTGCTCCATCAATTCTTCGTTCGAAACCGACGCCCCGTCGATCAGTTCGACATAGCAACACGGCAATTCGCCAGAATGTGCATCGGGTTGACCGATGGCACCCGCAAAAGCGACCTTTGGGTGCAACTGCATCGCTTCTTCGATCTCGGCCGGGTCAATATTGTGGCCGCCTCGGATGATCAGGTCTTTTGCGCGGCCTGTTATCCAGAGATAACCAGCGTCGTCAACACGCCCAAGATCGCCAGTTTTTAGGTGGGTACCGTTGTAAAACAGCCCTTCGTTCTTTGCAGCCTCGGTGTAGGTGTGCCCCGCCCAAACGCCGGGGTTCGCGATGCAAATCTCACCGACCTCATCGACAGCGCATTCAATCTCGCCGTCGGGTGTGGACTTCACAATCCGCACATCCGTATGCGGAAACGGCACGCCGACGGAACCGACGCGCTTTTCACCCTCGGGTGGATTACACGACACCAAACAAGTGGCTTCGGTCAGGCCATAGCCTTCGACAATTGTGATGCCCGAGGTTTCAGTGAATCGCTTGAACAACTCCATCGGCATCGGGGCCGATCCTGAAAACGCTTTCTTCACGGTCGATATATCGGCGTCTACAGGACGCTGCATCAGCGCCGCAACAGCCGTCGGCACGGTGATGATAAACGTCGTCTGCCAACGCTCAAGTAGCTTCCAGAAGTTGTCGAAGACGCCTTCGCCACGGTATCCCGCCGGTGTTGGGAACACGACATGCGCACCGGACGCAAGCATGGCCATCAGGATCACGTGAACAGCAAACACATGGAACAAAGGCAGCGGGCACATCACGCTGTCGAATTCATCAAACAGCAGTTGTTCGCCCAGCCAGCCGTTGTAGACCATGCCGGAATACTTGTGCTGCGCTACCTTTGGCGTACCCGTGGTGCCCCCAGTGTGGAAATAGGCGGCTACACGATCCTGTTTGGGGTCATCAAATTGCAGGTCAGTCGAATGCTTGCCGATTTCAGCATTGAAATTCAGCACCTTGGCGTGATGCCCACCACCGTTCTTGGGCCGGATAAGTGGCACGATCCAAGATTTCGGAGGGGTCAAATAGCGGTTCAAATCAACCTCGAGGACAGTGTGCACACTTGGCGCGTGGCGCACCGCTTCGGCGGTCTTTTGGGCAACGTCGGACTTTGGAAACGACTTGAGGGTGACAACGACCTTGGCGTTTGTTTCACGCAGGATACCGGCGATTTGCTCAGGCTCTAGCAAGGGGTTGATCGGGTTCACAATGCCCGCCACCATGCCGCCGATCAGGGTCACCGCCGCTTCGTTGCAAATGGGAAGAATGTAGGCAATCGTGTCGTCTGGCCCGATGCCCATTGAGCGAAACATATTGGCCGCTTGCATTGAGCGTCCGTGGTATTCGGCCCAACTTAAGGTCTCGGCTTTGTCTTTGGGGCCAGACAATATCTGAAAACTGACGGCTGGGCGGTTGGGAAACCGATCCTTGGTCGACGTTATGAAATCATACATGGTGACCGGCAATCCCCGATCTTCCCACGCCATTTCATTTTCTATAGCATCGCGGTCGGCTTTCGAAGCAAAACCCATTGTATCCTCCCCAACGCACCTTTTTCGGTGCTTGCTTGTCTGTTTGAGGCAGGATGTGCGCGAATTGCTTTGGGATCAAGATTTACCTAAGGGTCGGCGGCATTTATTCCGCCGCCATTCCTTCGGTAAACTGCAATCTAGCCAGTCTGGCATACAATCCATCCGCTGAAACAAGCTCGTCGTGGCTGCCTTGGGCAACGACGCGTCCTTGGTCCATGACGATGATGCGATCTGCCTTTTTCACGGTCGCCAATCTGTGTGCGACGATGAGAGTTGTGCGCCCTGCGGCCAGAGCGTCGACCGCCTGCTGCACGGCGCGTTCGCTTTCTGCATCCAATGCGCTGGTTGCTTCATCCAACAGCAAAACCGGCGCGTCGCGCAATATGGCCCGCGCAATGGCGATGCGCTGCTTTTGGCCACCAGACAGCATGACGCCGCGTTCTCCGACATAGGTATCGTAGCCTTCGGGAAGGATGCTGATGAACTCATGCGCCGCTGCTGCCGAGGCTGCGGCTTCAACTTCAGCATCGGTCGCAGTGGGGCGTCCGAACCGAATGTTTTCACGCGCGGATGCAGCAAAAATCACCGGATCCTGCGGGACCAACGCCAATGCGGACCGCAGATCTTCACGCTCCATCTCAGAAATCGGCACCCCATCGAGGGTGATCTGACCACCTTGCGTGTTGTAGAACCGAAGCAACAGCTGAATGATCGTGGTTTTGCCTGCACCCGAAGGGCCAACAATCGCGACAGTCTCGCCGGTTTTAACGCTTAGGGATACGCCATCAAGCGCAGCGGTGTCAGGACGGGCTGGATAGCGAAACGAGACATCGTCAAAGACGATCTCACCGCGTGCAGGCTTGGCCATCGCTTTGGGGTGTTCAGGATCGACAACCATGTCTTGCGTCTCAAGCAGTTCCACCAAGCGTTCAGTGGCACCAGCGGCGCGTTGAAGTTCCCCCCATATTTCCGAGAGAGCGGCAACAGCGCCTGCGACCATGACTGAATAAATCACAAACTGGATCAACGCACCCGAACTCATGTCCCCGGCCCGCACATCATGCGCCCCAATCCAAAGCACGCCGACAACGCCTGAAAACACAAGGAAGATCACAATCGACGTCATCAAAGCACGCGTCGTGATCCGGCGCTTGGCGCTTTCAAAACTGCGTTCCGTCACTTCGGCAAAGTCGTGGCGACTTTCAGCTTCGCGGGTAAAGGCCTGAACGGTTTGCACCGACATCAAAGCCTCGGACGCTTTACCGGAAGAATTCGCGATCCAGTCCTGGTTCTCGCGGCTAAGCGTTCTTAGGCGACGGCCCAGAAAAATAATCGGCAAGATAACAGCCGGCACGATCAACAACACCAACCCCGTCAGCTTGGCCGACGTGAACAACATCAACACAAGCCCGCCCAAGAAGATCAAAACATTGCGCAGCGCGACCGAGATTGAAGACCCTATGACCGAAAGAATAAGCGTGGTGTCCGTGGTGATGCGCGACAGAACTTCGCCCGTCATGACCCGCTCAAAAAAGGCGGGGCTCATGCCGATTGTCCTGTTGAACACGGCCATGCGAATATCAGCTACAACACGTTCCCCCAAACGGGTCACAAGCGCATAGCGCAAAGCCGTACCAGCGGCCAAAAGCCCAGCAATTGCGATCGCAGACCTGAAATAGCGGTCCATGACCGACACGTCTGTCGCCCCGAAATTGTCAACGACTTCACGCACCGCCAATGGCAGCGCAAGCGATATCGCCGCTGTCATAATCAACGCAATGCCGGCAAAAATCGCCAACCAGCGATAGGGCAGTAAAAACGGCCCAAGAGAGCGCAACGCCCCTACGCGTTTGGAAGCCTCACGGTCATTTTCGACGCCTTGTCCCGGAGCATGTGCCATGAACGTTCCTCATTGTTTCTTAGGCTTTTTGTAGACTGTGCGCCTTGGGGTCAACCTTTGCATGGATAAATTAGATTTTGTTGCAAGGATTTGGGCGATCAAAGCCAATAATGGGGATGCCAAGCACCGTTCGCACCAAAAGCAATCCCTTAACCATTACCTCGACATGTTTCCGGCCATTAGGCGGTCCAATGGGCCATAGAAAAGGCAGCGGCATGAACAAAGCAATTACAGACGGAATTCTATTCACCCCCCAGGAATTCGCGACCGGATTAACCATGTGGTCCAGCGGCGATGGGACACCGGGATCAGCAAGCTATCAAGGCTCAGGCAGCGCGGCCTATGTGCCTGCCGATCAGGATTTTGGCGGATGCCTTGAGATCCAGAAAACCGATGGCGTGCAAAAACTGCGCTACATGGGCGAAACGCCTCTGCTGCCCGGATGCTACCTGCAGGTTAAGGTTCGCATCAAAGCGATCAGCGGCAATTTCCCGTCCGTGCGCATCGCAGGCTGGGCAGGTGGCGCTGGCAATGTGCATGTGACAGGCGTGACCGAGACATCCAGCCCGATCGCCTTGGACAGCTACGGCAAAGTCGTTGAAGTGACAGCCATTATCGGCACCGGCACACGTACGGGCGTCGACATGCCATGGGGCCAAAACGTGCTTTACGGCCACTTTGGTCTCGATCTCACAGGCGCAAACGGCGGCGTCGTGCGCATCGACGACATCGAGATTGAAGACGTCACCCACTATTTCCACCGCGACATGATGGGCTGGGTCGACGTGCGCGACTTTGGCGCGATTGGCGACGGGCTGGTTGACGACACAGCCGCGTTCTTAGCTGCTGACGACGCGGCCAACGGGCGCGACGTGTTGATACCGGCGGGCGTTTACCACCTTGCAAGCTCGGTTTCATTCACGAACCGCGCGGTGTTTCATGGCACCCTCAGTATGCCGAACGACGCCATCCTGTCGCTGACCAAAAACTTTGATCTCCCCAGCTATATCGATGCCTTCAACGACGAACCGACGGCCTTTAAAAAGGCGTTCCAATCCCTGCTCAACAGTTCCGGCCATGAGAGCCTCGATATGGGGGGGCGTCGTATTGAGCTGTCCCAGACGCTTGATCTGCAAGCCGCGGTGCCCAATCGCACGTCCTATGCCACCCGCCGCGTCATCCGCAACGGGCAGTTCTATGCAAAGGATTCCGCCAGTTGGTCCAGCGATGTTGCAACGTCCATTGCAGGCTATTCGGCCGCAAACCCTTATCAACTAACGGGTGTGGCGAACGTCGCCAATATCGCGGTCGGCGCAATCGTCACCGGCACCGGCGTTGGGCGCGAAGTCTATGTGCGCGACATCAACATAGGCGCCGGCACGATCACCTTGTCCCTGCCGCTTTATGACGCCGAAGGCACGCAGATTTTTACCTTCAGGCGCCACAAATATCTGTTGGATTTCAGCGGCTTTGACACCCTGTCGAAATTCGTCATCGAAGGCATTGAATTCCAATGCAACGGGCGTGCCAGCGGCATATTGATGGCCCCCAACGGTATTTCGTTCAGCGTGCAGGATTGTTTTCTTACCCGCCCCAAGGATCGCGGTATCAGCTCGCCCGGAAACGGCTGTCAGGGCATGATGATTGACCGGTGCCAGTTTCTTTCGGACGAAAGCGGCATCAAGGTCCAAGACCGGATCAGCATTGCGCTTAACACCGCCGGCAACGACGTCAAGCTGCGCGACAACCGCTGTGTACACACCCGCCACTTTGCCATCCTTGGCGGTGCAGGCAATGTCATCAGCGGCAACCACTGGTTTCACGGAGACAACGAGGTGTCCGGCATCCGCGATGCAGGGCTGGTTTTAACACAAACCAACTGTAAAACCACAATCGACGGCAATTATATCGACAACAATTTCATCGAATGGTCCAACGAACACGACCCTAATCCGGCCCATTCAAACGAGTTTTCGTTCGGCGGTCTGACCATCGGAGACAACATCTTTACCTGCAATGACGTGGCACCCTGGTTCAACTTTATCGTTGTGAAACCCCATGGGTCGGGCCATTTCATTCATGGCCTAAACGTCACTGGCAACGTCTTTAAGACCCTGAACGGCAACATCCAGCGGGTTGAGTCTGTGGACAGTTCCTTTGCCGACCTAAATCTGGATCGCATGCGAAATGTCATTTTCCAAGGCAACACCTTCAACGCCATCGACTCCGACGTCTTCAACCCGCTGATCATCCAGCATACGCAAACGACGCCAGCGGCAACGTGGTCGATCCAAACCGAAGGGCGACTGCCGTTCAACGGTTACGCAAGGCGCGTGACGGCGATGATGGCAGACGGGCCGATCACAAATGGCGCGGGCGCGGTGGTCTTTTCCTATCCGTATTCGACCGTCAAACAGGGTGCCGATCTTAGTCACGTCAACCTCACGTGGGCACAAGCGACTAAGGGCAAGGCAACCCTGACTATACGAATGGACAACCCGCTTTAACCCACCACCAAAGGCCCGTCCTAACCGGCGGGCCTTTCTTTTTGGGCGCGCTGTTGTGTCCCTTGTGTCGATCTCAAAGCCCTCTATGCTGCAGCGCAGCAATGCATGAGGCACCCATGACCGGCCACGTAATCACCATCGCACAGCAAAAAGGCGGCAGCGGCAAAACCACGCTCGCGCTGAACCTTGCTATCGAAGCCGTCAACCGAGGCTTAAAGGTCGCGGTCGTTGACACCGACCCGCAAGGCAGCTTGGGACGATGGTTTATGACGCGCCTTCAACACCACGCCAAACCCGATCTCGAATTGTCGACGGCGTCCGCATGGGGTGTCGCCTATGAGGTTGGAAAACTGGCCGAACATGTCGATCTCGTCGTGGTCGACACCCCCCCTAAAGCCGATAGTGACCTGCGCCCTGCATTGCGGGTTGCGGACCTTATCGTGGTGCCTGTGGCGGCCTCGCACGTTGATCTTTGGGCCACCGAAGGCGTCTTGGACCTTGCCCGCCGTGAAAACCGCCCTGCCCTGATCGCCCTCAACCGGATCAAATCAAACACCCGGCTGGGTCAGGAAATCGCCCAATCCGCAGCGCACCTTGACGCCACGCTTGCGCAGGCCACGATCGCTAACCGCATCGCCTACGCCGAAGCCCCAGGCGACGGAAAAGCCGTGCGCGAAATGCCGCGCGCAAAGAAGGCCGCGGACGAAATCAAGGCGCTCTACGACGAAATCATGGGCATTCTTTCGCGCTAAACCCCTTTGCCCTAGACTATCCTGTGCTACGCTACTCCAAATCGTACAGGAGACCTCGATGCCCAAAATCAGCCAATCGTCCCAATGCCAAACCGTCATTACGACCTTCGAAATGACCCCCGGTACCTGTCAGGATCTGCTTGACGCCCTGAACGACGCCTACGACAGTTTCATCTCAAAACAACTGGGTTTCATTGCGGCTGGCCTGCACGTCAACGACGCGCAAACCCGCATTGCCAATTATTCCCAATGGCAACGACGCGAAGACTTTCAGGCCATGCTCCGCTCTGACGAAATGCGCGCGCGCAATCGAAACATCAACGAGCTTTGCCGCAGCTTTGAGCCTGTTATGTACGACGTTTCGGCCATCTTTGGTGCCTAAAACCGTATGACCTAAATCAAGGCTACGACGAGCAGCAAGGCGCATACTCTTTCCGACACTGGAAAGGAAACCGCCATGTTTAAACATATTCTTGTCCCGATATCGTTCGACGAAGACCGCGATACCAATCAATCGATCGACATCGCAAAACATCTTGTGGATGACGCCACCAAGATCACGATCCTGCACGTGATGGAACGCGTGCCCCCTTACGCGACCACTTATATGCCCGAAGGCTACATCGAAAACAGCCGCGCCGGTTTGAAAACCGAGCTTGAGGCTATGGCGAAGACCCTGCCAAATTGCAGCGCCGACGTCGTTAGCGGACACCCTGGCGCGACAATTCTGGACTACGCCGAAAAGGTCGAATGCGATCTCATCATTCTTGCGTCGCACCGTCCCGCAATGTCTGACTATCTGCTTGGATCAACAGCACATCACGTGGTGCGCCACGCGAAATGCTCGGTTCATGTTGTGCGATAAGCGTTAATCTTTGGTTGATGCGATCTTGAAAATATCGCGCGTTTGGGGCGGGTTGGCAAATGTTGGGCCGACCCGATCCCGATAGGCCGCAAACGCTGCACTGTCGATAAACGCCTTCTTGACTGCATCATCGCGAAATTCCAGCACCCCGAGGAATTCTGTTTTCTCATCCGTTGAAAAGCATGTGTAATCCAGCCCGTCGATTCCGGCGGCTTTAAGGTCGGCCACCAAAGCCTCCATCGCGCTGACCTGACCGTCAAAACCGGCCTCGTCCTTCAAAGTATAGCTCACCAAAAAACTCATCGTGTATCCTTTTCTATAAAACCGCCGTCAGTATTCGCCACGGTCTTGTCGTCCATGCTAGAGGCAAAACATCGGCGTGGGAAATCACGAAAAGCGTGGGGGTCGAACGCAAAGACGCCTATCCAACAAACCTACCGCCCCCGCCGCCTAACGTTCCCGCCCCTTTGTCCGGCTTTGCCAGCTGAGCTTCGGCCGCGACCCTTGGCTGCTTTTTCGGACGCGGCTTCCACAGCCGCTTGGCGGGCAAAGGGGTCGTCGGCGACGACTAGGTCCACGGCCTCGAGCCGTTTTACTTCGTCCCTAAGACGCGCAGCTTCTTCAAACTCGAGGTTTTCAGCGGCTTTGCGCATTTCTTCGCGCATGCCGTCCAGAACCTTCTCAAGATTACCCCCGTGCAGGGGCTTGTCGATCCGTGCCGTCACGCGGCTCATATCAGTATCGCCTTTGTAGAGACCGGCCAGCACGTCATCGACGTTCTTCTTCACCGTCGCTGGGGTGATGTTGTGTTCGACGTTATAGGCCACCTGCTTTTCACGGCGACGATCGGTTTCTGCAAGCGCGCGTTCCATCGACCCCGTGATGCGATCCGCATACATGATCACGCGCCCTTCGGCGTTTCGCGCTGCCCGTCCGATGGTCTGGATCAACGAAGTTTCAGAGCGCAAGAACCCCTCTTTGTCCGCGTCCAAGATTGCCACGAGACCACATTCGGGGATGTCCAAGCCTTCGCGCAAAAGGTTAATCCCGATCAAGACGTCGAATGCCCCAAGCCGCAGGTCGCGCAAAATCTCGATCCGCTCAAGCGTGTCGATGTCCGAATGCATATAGCGCACTTTAATTCCCTGCTCATGCAGGTATTCCGTTAGGTCTTCGGCCATGCGTTTGGTCAGTGTCGTCACCAAGGTGCGATACCCGCCAGCGGTCATTTTGCGCACTTCGTCCAGCAGATCGTCCACCTGCATTTCGACGGGGCGGATTTCAACCTGCGGATCGACCAGACCCGTAGGGCGGATGACCTGTTCGGTAAACACTCCGCCGGTTTGCTCAAGCTCCCAGTTCGATGGGGTCGCTGAAACGAACACCGATTGCGGGCGCATCGCGTCCCATTCCTCAAACTTCAGGGGGCGGTTGTCCATACAGGACGGCAGACGAAATCCGTGTTCTGCAAGGGTGAATTTCCGGCGATAGTCGCCCTTATACATCCCGCCGATTTGGGGCACAGACACATGGCTTTCATCCGCAAAAACAATCGCGTTGTCGGGGATGAATTCGAACAGCGTGGGGGGCGGCTCGCCCGGGGCGCGGCCCGTTAGATAGCGCGAATAGTTCTCGACGCCGTTGCACACGCCGGTCGCCTCAAGCATTTCAACGTCGAAATTGCAGCGCTGCTCAAGCCGCTGGGCCTCAAGCAATTTGCCTTCGTCAACCAGCTGGTTCAACCGAAGCTTCAGTTCTTTCTTGATGCTGATAACCGCCTGCTTCATCGTCGGTTTTGGGGTAACGTAGTGGGAATTCGCGTACACTCGGATCCGTTCAAACGTGCCGGTTTTTTCGCCTGTCAGCGGATCAAACTCGGTGATTTTCTCAAGTTCCTCGCCAAAGAACGACAGACGCCACGCGCGGTCTTCAAGGTGGGCAGGGAAGATTTCCAACACATCGCCGCGCACACGAAACGACCCCCGCTGAAAGGCGTGATCGTTGCGTTTATACTGCTGAGCGACCAAATCCGCGATGATCTGGCGTTGGTCGTATTCCTTGCCCGACTGCAAGTCCAGGGTCATGGCACCGTAGGTTTCGACCGATCCAATGCCGTAAATACACGATACCGATGCGACGATAATCACATCGTCGCGTTCAAGCAAAGCCCGCGTCGCCGAATGGCGCATGCGGTCAATTTGTTCGTTAATCTGGCTTTCTTTTTCGATGTAGGTGTCTGATCGGGCCACGTAAGCCTCGGGCTGGTAGTAGTCGTAAAAGCTGACGAAATACTCAACGGCGTTGTCGGGAAAGAAGCTTTTGAATTCTCCGTACAACTGCGCCGCAAGCGTTTTGTTGGGTGCCAGAATAATCGCCGGACGCTGGGTCGCTTCGATCACTTTGGCGATGGTGTAGGTCTTACCCGTACCCGTCGCCCCAAGAAGCACTTGATTGCGTTCGCCGTCTTCAATGGCGGCACTGATCTCGGCAATCGCGGTTGGCTGATCACCGGCCGGCTCAAACTCAGACTTCAACACAAACGCCTTGCCGCCCTCAAGCTTCCCGCGCGAGGCGACATCCTCACTCGGGGCATGGATCAAGGGCGTGGACGTGTCGGTATGGATGTGGGGCATTTCGGGGACTCAAATATAAGGTTGTTCCAGATTTGTTCTTTTTGCGTCGGGATTCAACCCCGAAGTCTTTTGTCATCTTGCACCACGGCGCAATTTTGACGATAACGCGTGTGAATATGGGAGTTTGACATGCAAGCACGAATCTATCAGCCCGCCCGCAACGCTATGCAATCTGGCATGGGCAAAACCAAGATCTGGGTTCTGGAATTCGCACCGGCGTCTTCACGCGAAATTGACCCTCTAATGGGCTGGACGTCTTCGTCGGACACGCAAACGCAAGTGAAGCTCAAATTCGAAAGCAAAGACGCCGCGGTGGAATATGCAGCGGACAACGGCATCCAAGCCGTCGTCTTTGAACCCCACACCCGTAAACAAAACGTTCGCGCAGGTGGGTACGGCGAAAACTTCGCAACCAATCGCCGCGTTCCTTGGACACATTAACCTGACGCCAATTCAGCGTCTCGTTCTGCCCGATCTGGGCATCTGCGGTCCCTTAGCTCAACTGGATAGAGCAATCGCCTTCTAAGCGATAGGTTGAGGGTTCAAGTCCTTCAGGGACCGCCATTTTCCAAAACTCGATGTGAAATTCCGACGTAACCGTTTTGGGTCGCGTGCAAGCCCGAAGGCTACTGCGGACCCAGCGCGTCCAATTCCGCCTGAAGTGCGTCGATCTGGGCGCCAAGGTCAGCCAATTTCTCGGTCAATGCTAGATTTTCAGCGGACGTGCGATCAAAGCGCGATTGGCGCAGCATCAAAATTATGCGTTGCTTCTGAAAGTTCTTCTGCAATTCATCAAATCGCGACTGGCCCAACGCAAACGAACTGGCCGTTTTAGCAGCCTCTGCTTGAACTGTTTCAAGTTGCGTGCGCATCGCCGCGAGTTCGATTTCGTTTTCAGCCAGACGCGCGATGGCTTGATCCGCAGCGACTTGCAATTGCTCCTGCGTGACGCGGGTTTCCGAAAGTGAGGTCAGATTTTCTTCAAGGCTGGCCTTAGCTTGCGTCAGTTCGGCCTGAACGGTTTCAAGATTGGACTCGGCAATTGTGCGCTTTGAAATCTCGGCATTCAACGTCTCGACAAGGTCTTTGCTTTGCGCGGCGGAAACGTCCACCGCCTCACGCAGTGATGCCTGCTCTGCGACCATTTCGGCGCGGATCGCTTCGCTGTCTTTCAAGCCTTGAAGCAACTGCTCAGCGGTTGTCGTGACGGCGCTAAGTTCACTGGCCAACAAGGTGCGTTCGTCAATCAGGCCCGCGATTTCGGTGGACTTTTCATCTACGTCATCCCTGGCCCGCGCAAGTGCTTCGTCCAAGGCCTGTATGTCGATTTGCAACGACGCGATGTTGGTCTGCGCTGTCTCAAGGGCTGCTTGTAGTGACTGATTGTCGGCCTTCGCAGTCCTTACCTGTTCCAGAGATTGCTTAAGGTCGAACCGCAAAACTTCCATCGCGCGCTCTACATCAGCAACTTCGCGCACGTTTGAGCCTTGGATTTTCTCTAGCGCCGCGATCTGCGACTTAGCGTCGTTTAGCGCGGTCTGCGTGGCTTCAAGGGTCGCGGTTAGGGTCTCAACCTTGGCATTTTGCGCCTCAAGCTGGGCTTGGGTCTTGGCAAGGGTCTGGTGCGTGTCTGCATTAGTCGCCTGCCAATCCGCGTTCGACGCAGCTAGGTCAGCAATGCGCGTTTCAAGCTTGGCAACCCGATCTGCATGCTGGGCCACAAGCCGTTCACGTTCAGCGTTAGCGGCGGTCAACCGGTTGTTCAACGTCGCGACGTCTTGTTGCAATCCATCCCGCTGCGCGATCAACTCAGCGCGCGCATTGGCAAGGGCATCGCGTTCAGCCGCAACCAGAGCGCGTTCAAATTCGACGGCCGAGATGTCTTCGCGCAACGTGGCAATTTCTGAGTTTGCCTGATCCGTCGCAGCTTCCGCTAACGCGCGCTCAAGGCGTTCTGTGTCAAGCAGTTGTCTTAGGTCTTCGGCTTGGCCATTCAAGTCTGCAATGTCGCCCGTCAACCCGTCGATATCCGTTTCCAAAGCGACGATCGCCTGATCACGGTCGCGCACGGTCGCCTCAGCCGCACGGGTTTCGCCCCGACTTGCCGACAACGCATTGGAAAGCCCGCGTTTATCAGCCTCAAGCCCATCCCGGACTGCCAACAATTCACGACGGCGCGTGTCCACTGCCGCAAGCGAGGTTGAAAGCTCTGTCACTTCAGACGACAGGCCACCGATTATAATTTCGGCCTCGGCAAGGGTCGCTTCGACCATTTGGCGCGCCTCAGCCTCAGCGGCCAATTCGTTTTGAAGGGTGTCAATCCGCGCCTTGCTAGCCGCCAATTCCGCGTCACGTGCCGCCAATTTGGCGACCACGCCCTCTAGCGCGTTTCCGGTGTTTCCAAGCTCTGCGACCATGGCGGCCAATTCGGCGCGCAAGCCGTCGGCCTCAACGACCGAACCCTCGTAAGCGGTTTCAAGCACATCGTATTTGGATTTCAGAACCCTTTGGGCGTTTTCCAAAGCCTGTTTGGCATCCTGCGTTTCGTCCAAGTTGCCCGTCAAATCGGACTGGGATTGACGCAACACTTCGATTTCAGAAATGGCGGCCGAATAAAGATCGTCAAGCTTGCGTCGCGCGGTTTTTTCTGCCGAAAGATCGGTCGTTAGGACAACAATTTCAGCGTCACGCTGCAAAAGCACGGCCTTCAGCGTTTCAAGTTCTTCCAATGTTTTCACGTCGCGCATCTGCGAAGCAAAAAAGCCAAGCAGAATGATCACAATCATCAGGATCGAGACCGTCAAATCGGTCATCGAGACGAAAATACTTTCGCTTTCTTCTTCTTCCGAATGATGCTTGCGACGGAACATTATTTTCTCAAAAACTGGGCCTGCGCACCATCCGCACCGCGGATCGCGGACAGAATGCTCGCGAGGGTACGCTCAGGGGACGCAAGGTTCACTTTTCCGTCCACAATACTGTTGAGACGCGACAGCTTGGCGTTGGATCGTGCATCCAGAATGTGCATGTAAAACCCGAGGATGATCGAACTTACGAGACCCGCAAGCGACATGATAAACTTCGCCGAAGCGATGCGCAGCAGGTCAGAAAGCGACAGCTGAAGCAGTTGCGGATCTTGTCCCGCCAGCAAAATCGTCTGACCACTTTCACGTAGCGCCGCGATGAGACCCAGAAACGTCAGCACCAAGCCGGTGCTGACAAACAGTCCGGGCACCTGACGCCAAATGCCGTGCCCGATCTGCATCGAATCACGGTTGAGGCAATCTGACGGCGAAACCAACGCGCTGAGCGGTTCGTCTTTACCGTCGGCGTCTTCCAGACCATCGCAGAAATTCGACCACGCCCGCTTTTGGCGCATCGTGCGGGTCTTGTCTGTCGGGCGCAGCAAAAACGGGTTAAGCTCGGCCAGCTTGGCCTTGGTCAACGGCCCACGCACAGATTGAACCATATAGATCAACGTGTTGATATAGGTTAGCTTTTGCCGGTGCGAGAAAGAGATCGCGACGAGACTGAAAACCAGCACCGTCATCTGCACCAGAACGACCCATCCCGGAACGCTCGTGCCTTTAAAGCTGTCGGCCAGTGCAAGCACCAAACCTGCGATATAGTCACCCATCAATCAACCTCCGGATCATGCGCCGGACTTTAAAGCACTCATTAAGCGGGCACCATAGCCGATCCAGTCAACACTGGGAGTCAAAACGGTTAACAATGGTCAAACGTGCGTGGAAATTTAGCGTGCATAGATGGCCTTGAAATTTCGCAAAATGACTTCCGGAAAACGGATATCTTCTTTGCGCAAATTGGCGATCAAATGCTCGGCTTGCTCGGGCGGGAAGTAGCCTTTGTACTTGTAGATGTTGATCCGCGTTTCAAACCCTTCGGCGTCGGCTTCGGGATGGAACTGAGTCGCATAGACGTTCTGACCAAAGCGCAACATCTGAAAGGGGGCTGGCTCAGAGCATACAAGATGAACAGCATCGTCGGGCAGCGCTTGCACGGCCTCTTTATGGCCGACCAAAGCGCGGAAATCATCGGGTACGCCGTCCAACAAAGGATCAGCGCGACCCTCATCGGTCAGCGCGCAATCCACCGCGCCAACAGGTTCGCCAAACCGATCTTTTGACACAACCCCCGGCGACAAATGATGCCCGAGAACGCCCATTCCATAGCAACACCCAAGAAACGGCACATCCCGCGCGCAAATCTCGGGCATGAGGGCAAGGATCTCATCCTCGATCCGCTTTTCGACGGGGTCTTTGGTGGCAACCGGATCGCTAACGCAACCGGGACCGCCACCCACGATAACGCCGGAATAGTCATCAAGGTTAAGGTCATCGGGCAGACTGGTTTGATCAAGCCGAAGGCGCACCACGTCGTCAGGCTCAAAACCGCCCTTGTCCATAAAGGCGGCAAACTCATTGTCGGCGGCGTCATCTTCGGGGCGAAGCTGAAGGATCAAAAAGGGTTTCATAGCGCGTAATTACCCCGCACCCGTGTCCCCTTCAAGGGCCTGCCGACGTGCCTTGGATTTGCTGAAAGGCGTCAACAATCGATACAGGGGTTGGCGCGGCATAACTGTCTGAAAAACAACAGCAACTCGCATCCAAATGGGCAATGCGTTTCGTCGAAAGGGGGAAATGGCGGACCGAGGAGGATTCGAACCCCCGACCCCCTGATTCGTAGTCAGGTACTCTATCCAGCTGAGCTATCGGTCCGTGTGGCCAGCGTTTAGACCTTTGCGAAATCCGGCGCAAGGGGGGTGGCGGCAAATTATTTGGAAAAAATCGCCTCGGCGCGCGGAAGCTCGATTGTGAAACTTGTTCCGTCGGCATCCGTGTTTGTCAGCGTTAATTGCCCGCCGTGGCCTTTGACCAATTCTTGCGCGATTGCCAACCCGAGACCCGAGCCGCCCTTGCGGACATTGCCTTGAAATGGTTGGAACAAATGCTCTTGCGCTTTGGGGGGCAATCCCGGCCCGTTGTCCGAGATACCGATGCGCCAGCCTGCTTTATGCGCCGCGGCGGTCAGGGTGATCGCACCCGGTTTTTTGGTCGCAATGATCGCCTGACCGGCGTTGCGCACAAGATTGGCGATCACGCGGAACATTTGTTCGGTGTCGGCCTCGATCATCAGCCCGTCCGGGATGGCTGACGAATAAACCAAATCGTAATCTTCGTTGGCCAGCCGTTCGTTTTCGAAAACATCATCGACCAAGTCCGCCAATGCGAACTGGCTGATACTGGGGGCCGGTTCTTGGGCTTTGCCAAACGACAAGGTGTTTTCACACAGCGTGACTGCTCTGCGGATCGAGTTTTCAAGTTTGGGGGCCAAGCGGCGCACCGTTGGGTCTTCTGAGCTTTCGATGCGGTCGGTGAACAACTGCGCCGAGGTCAGGATGTTGCGCAAGTCGTGGCTGATCTTGGCTACGGCCTCGCCCAGTTGGGCCAAGCGTTCGCGCTGTTTCAGGGATTGCGTCAGATCGGTCTGAAGCGCGTGCAGCGCTTCTTCGGCCAGTCGAAGTTCACGTGTCGAAGTCGCAGGCGTGATGATCCGGCGCGCGTCTTCCGGGGCCGCGGCATAGGCCTGCATGTTGCCGACCAGTTTTTGGATCGGCGTCAACAGCAAGCGCTGCATCGCGAGAAACAGCAATCCCGCCGTCACAATGGAAATCACCAAGGACAGCGCCAGAACGTTCAACCCATATTCAATGAGCGCGGTCCTTAGCGGGGCCGTAGGCATGGTGACCTCGATCGCTAGACCACCCTTTCGCACGGGCATGCCGATCACGCGAACGACCTCGGGCGTTGGGTTGGCGATCCGCGCCAGTGCGTCAAATATCAGACGAAAGGCCGAGGCTTCGCGCAGGTCAAAACTGTTTTCGATCATCGACGGAATGGGCGATGACAGCACAAGTTGACGGGCCTCGTCCCTGTGGAGAACGACGTTGTAGACGCCCGCGTTTGTCAGCAATTCCGTTTCCAGCGCAGGGTCAATCATGTCGTTCGCCAGCAAAGTGAGCGACGCAATTTGCGCGCGTTCAAGATGGCTGCGGTAAAAGTCTTCGCGGAAACTGGCGACGGACGGCACGAATATCATGATTTCAGCCATCATCACAAAGATAACGGTCAAAACCAGCACACGTCCCGACAGCGAGTTGAACATCAAACCTCCGAGGCTTCAGGGCAGCAAGCGCTGCACCAGTCGAACCACCCTTTTGACCGAAGGGTTATCAAAAAGCCGTGGAATAAAATAGGCCCCTGCTGCGCGTTTGTTGATTTCGCCGTAGGTCGGGTAAGGGGCGATCATGGCCGAGATTTGCGCCATCGTCAGTTTGTTCACCATCGCCAGCGACCAAAGCGTGATCAATTCGCCTGCATGGTGGCCAACGATGGACACACCGACGGGGCGTTTTTTGACGACCATCACTTTGATCAGACCTGCGTTGATCCCCTCGGCAATCGCGCGATCATTGTGGTCAAGATCAAAGCGCACCACCGCAAGCTGATCCCCGTATTTCGCTTTGGCATCGGCTTCTTTCAAACCGATCTGTGCGATCTCGGGTTGGGTATATGTGGCGTAGGGCACGTGGGAATGGCTGGCCTTGGCTGGCATCCCAAACAGGGCCGAGCGAAGGATCACACCGGCATGATACCCCGCCACATGGGTAAACTGCATCCGGCCATTCACGTCACCGATTGCATAGACCTTTTTGTTTGAAGTCTTCAGGCTGTCGTCGACCTTGATAAAGGGGCCTTCAAGCGCAATTCCAGCCGCCTCAAGCCCCAAACCGGCAACATTGGGCCGCCGACCCGCCGCAACCAAAAGATGGCTACCCGTCACGCTACGCCCATCACGAAGCGTCAGCGAAACCGCACCGGCAGCACCAGAAACCGCCGAGACGCCCACGCCCTCAACGATCTCGACGCCTTCGCCATGCAGTTGGGTCAAAACCACGGCCGCCATTTCGGGATCATCGTGATGAAACGCACGGCCCATATCAACGACCGTCACTTTCGATCCCAACCGGACATGCGCTTGCGCCATTTCCATCCCGATCGGCCCTGCCCCGATGATCACCAGATGATCCGGCTTTTGCGTCAAATCCCAAAGCGTTTCATTCGTCAAATACGGCACGCTGTCCAATCCCGGGATCGGTGGCACCATCGGCGAAGATCCCGTGGCCACAACGATCCGACGGGCTTTGATCTTGGTGTCGCCCGCCTGAACCTCGGTCGGGGAAACGAATTTACCGTAGGCGCGGATAACGGTGATGCCGAAGCCTTCGAACCTGTCTTGGCTGTCCATCGGAGCGATCTTTGCAATCACTTCACGCACATGGCGCATAGCGTCGGCGTAAGTGACCGGCAGCCCGAGATGCGCCCGCTTGGCCTTCGCCAGCAACGCCTTTGAGGGCACACACCCGTAGTTGAGACAATCCCCCCCCATCTCGCCGCCTTCGAGAAGCACAACTTTCGCGCCCATCTGCGCCGCACCCGCCGCAACCGACAACCCGCCTGAGCCTGCGCCAATGATCAGCAGGTCTGTCTTTAAAGCTTTCATCTATTGTCTTTCTTAAAATAGCGAAGGGCGATCGGAAGAAGCGACAATGCGCCAAGGGCCAGCAAGGGAACCAGAATGCGCGGTTCAAACACGATCCCGAGATCCGGCATTTCGCCCTGATCAAGAACGCTGCCCAATCCAGCGCCAACAGATGTCAGCACAATAGCCCCCGGCACAATTCCAAAGAAGGTTGACACAACGAACCGGTGCAATGGCACCCCGACTAACGCCGGCAAAAGGTTCGCCAGAAAGAACGGCACCGCAGGCACGAGGCGCATCACAAACAGGTAAGACCATTGATTGCGATCCAGCTCTTGTTTCATCTTGCTCATCCGGCCCTCTTGCGCAGTCATGAGCGCAGCCAGACGATCCCCGAGACCCGACTTAGCTGCCAGAAAAATGCCCGTTGCCCCAATGGTCGCGGCAATAACGTTGAACACGGCGCCCGGGAAGATGCCAAAAAGGAACCCGCCCGTTAGGGACGCAATCGTGGCCCCGGGCAAGGAAAACGATACAATCAGCGTGTAGGCCAAGATGAAGACAAGCGCGGTCACGGCATAATTGTTGTCGCGCAAGGCCTCCAGCATGTCGCGGTTTTCGGCCAGCGCATCAAAGCTAAGCACATCCCGCAGGAACACAAACCCAAGGATCGCGGCTATAAGCACGATCAGCAAGGGCAGCATCCGACTCGGTTTTCGTGTCTTATGACTCAATGAACTGTCCTCGTGGTTTCTAAGCTAGAACATGAGCTTATCTGTTAGAAATGAACAGAGGCCTCACGCGGCAGTGATGATCGGTGACAACTCGACACTTAATTGATGCGACATTGGGGTCTTTCTGAAATAAAGCATCCGGTGCAGGCAGATTTTATTGCAAATCCCCCTGTTCGCGGTTTGACATGGCGGCGAACCCTGCCTATAGACCGGACTTCGAACAATAACGGTTTTCGCGATTCCAATGCGCTGGCCGAACAGACGGAGACGGAGCGATGAAACGCACCTTTCAACCATCCAACCTAGTACGTAAACGCCGGCACGGATTCCGTTCGCGCATGGCCACTAAGGCTGGTCGTAAAATTCTGAACTCGCGCCGTGCGCGTGGCCGGAAATCACTGAGCGCGTAAAGCGCCTCAGGGACGAATGGAAATGATACCGCCGGAGGCCCCCGATTTAAACACGGGGACAGTGCCCCCGGCGGTTTCCGTTTGTCTAACGACATTGAAGAAGCGCGCCGATTTCGTGCGCGCGTCGAAAGCCCGCTGGAAGGGCACGTCGTCTTTGACGTTGCAGGCCCGCAAGCGGCGCGACGACGAAGCAGACGTGGACGCCATCCGTGTCGGCTATACCTGCTCCAAGAAGGTTGGCAATGCCGTCGCACGAAACCGCGCGAAACGGCGGTTGCGCGAAGTGGCGCGCCTGGTTTTGACAACCAAGGGTCACGCGGGATGGGACTATGTCCTTATCGGGCGCAAAGATGTCACAGCCCTTAGGGACTTTCAAAAACTGCAAGGCGATCTTAACTATGCACTCAAGAAAGTGCATGAGGATCGACCATGAACCCCGTAGCCTTTGTCGTATCGGTCCCTGTTCGGATCTACCGCTTCGTCTTTTCCCCCCTCGTCGGCAAAAGCTGCCGATATGCGCCAACGTGTAGCGAATACGCGCTTGAGGCTTTGGAAAAACACGGCGCGATCAAGGGGTCTTGGCTGGCCGCAAAACGGATCGGGTCCTGCCATCCACTTGGTGGATCAGGCTATGATCCGGTGCCTGAACAGAAGAAAAAGTAGCATAGGGTGAGCTTTCAACCCGCCAATCTTGTGCCAACCCACCGCATTCCCAGCACAAACGCCCCGCTCAGAGCATTCTCTGGCAGGGGTCGCATCCAAATCTGATCGACTAAGGTGGCGGGCCCGCCGGTTGGTCGTGGATCAAAAGCCAAGCAGGAACGAATTCCCCACCAATTGATGACTGGCCGGGGTCTCGGCATCCTAGCTTTCGCTAGCCTACGCCCCTATTTCACGATCTGTGCACAGGGGGAATATCGGGCCGAGTCGTTGCCAATTGGTTTGCCCTGCGCGCGCAGGCGTGGCGGATGAAACCCCACCCACCGATTCTAGCGGGTGTAAAGGCTAAACCCACTTGGCCATTGGTGGCAGGCTCATCAAAACGGCGTTGGCATCGTGACCTGTTTCCAAGCCAAACTTTGTGCCCCGATCATAGACGAGGTTGTATTCCGCATAGAGCCCGCGATGAACCAATTGTGCGTCTTTGTCGGCGTCCGACCAATCCTGCACACGGCGTTTTTCGATCAACGGCGTGAAGGCGGGAAGAAAGGCCTGTCCGATATTTTGAATGAAGGCAAAATCCTTTTCCCAGTCACCTGTGTTGTGGTCGTCAAGAAAAATTCCCCCGACACCCCGAGCGCGGCCGCGATGCGGGATGTAGAAGTATTCGTCGGCCCAGTCTTTCAGTCGCGGATAGATTTCTGCGTCGTGGCGATCACAATGCAGCTTTTGGGTGGCGTGGAAATGCTTTGTGTCCTCGTCGTATTCGATGCACGGGTTCAGGTCAGACCCACCGCCGAACCACCACGCGTGGGGGGTCCAGAACATGCGCGTGTTCATGTGCACCGCGGGGCAATGCGGGTTTTGCATATGCGCCACCAGCGAAATGCCCGCGGCCCAGAACCGAGGGTCGTCCTCCATTCCCGGAACACCGCGTGCAGCCATGGCCTTTTGCGCACGTGCGCCCAGCTGGCCGTAGACCGTCGAAACATTGACGCCGACCTTCTCAAATACCCGTCCGCCGCGCATCACGCTCATCAAGCCTCCGCCTGCGTCCGAGCCGTCGTCTGACGTGCGCTTGGTGTCGGACACTTCAAACGTGCCGGGGGCTGCGTCGGATAGGGGACCGTCCGTGTGACTTTGTTCTAGCCCTTCAAACGACGCAACGATCTGGTCGCGCAAATCGCGGAACCACGCACTCGCGCGGTGCTTTTCGTCTGTCATCGCGTCTGTCATTGCATAACCCCTTCGAATTTTGTCCTTTGATAGCAGCGCCATTGCAACGGGACCACTGCGCCAAACAGTGATTCCCTTTTTGCCGCAGGACAAGCACGTTCTGCCAATAGACACACAAGGATACAACATGCGTCTTATCACCCTTCTTTCAGCCACAGCCCTCGTGGGATTGACGGCTTGCATCGACCAATATGAACAATGCGTGCGCAACAGTTCAAAGGATTTGCGGGTGGTGAATGAATTGATCACCCAAAGCCAAACAACGCTGTCGCGCGGCTACGGGTTTGAAACCCGCATTGCCACCGACATAGAAGAAGTCGTCTGCCTGACTGCCTTGGGCGAACAAGCCACCTGTTTGGTTGAAGTCGGCACGACCTACCAAACCCCTGTCGCGGTTGATCTCGACAGCGAGCGGCGCAAGCTGGTGCAACTTGTTGATCAAAGAAAAGTGCTTGAGGCCCGTCTTGCGCAATCGGCAACCGCCTGTCGCGCCGCCTACCCCCCCGAGGTTTAACCCCTAGTGGGCGGGCGTCGACACAGGATCAAGCAACGTACGACCCCCGTCCAAGGTTATAACTTGGCCCGTCATAAAGCTCGATGCTTCCGAGGCTAGGTACTGAACCGTCTCGGCGACGTCATTGGGTGGCGCAATCCGCCCGAGCGGCGTGTGCTTTTCGATATCCAACCGGATGGCGCGATTTTCCTTGAGGACAGCGCGCAAGCTGGCACTCATCACGCTACCAAACGCGACGGCATTCATGCGGATGCCATGGGGGGCAAGCGACACCGCCATGGACCGTGTCATCTGATCCAAGGCCGCACAGCTGACCGAATAGCCTAAAAGTTCGGGGTTTGAACGGCGCGCGGCAATCGACGACAGATTAACAATCGACCCTTTGCATCCGTCTTCGCGTGTCTCGCCCTGCTTGATCATTCGCTTGGCGATGGCTTGGCTAAGACGCAAGGCTGGCATCAAGTTTTGCGCCAACAGGTCGCCGACCATGTCCGCCTCGGGATCCAAAGGATCAGACGGCGCCATTTGGCGGGCCGCATTCACAAGGACATCAACGCCGTCAAACGCGTCAATCGTTGCGGACAACAGATTGGCGATTGTCAGTTTCTCGCGCAGATCACCGGCAAAATAGCGGATCGCCTCGTTGCTTTCGGAATCTTCCTGAAGCTCTTTGCACAGACCAGAATCGTCCATATCCGCAAACATAACGCGCGCGCCCTGTTTCACGAGATGGCGACCGATTGCCAAGCCAACGCCATTGGCGCCGCCTGTGACGATCACCGACTTGCCGGTTACCGAAAAAGACATGCTGTTTTCCCCTCAGCCTGTGGTCTTATGTCCGTCGCGGTTTTGCAGCCACGAAAGTTTTGAACCGACCGTCGCCGGTCCCTTCAAGAACATGGGCAAAGCGGTCTGACAAAATCGTCTCATAAGGTAAATGACGGTTTGCCACCAGCAAAAGCTGACCCGAGGGTTTCAACAGGCGACCCGCTGCCAATATGAAGCGTTTGCCAATTTCAGGATCGGCCTTGCGGTCATTGTGAAACGGAGGGTTCATCACCACGAAATCCACGCGTTCAGCCAGCTTGTGCGTTGCGGCGTCTCCCCAGTGGAACTCGGCGCGCTCATCCGAGATGTTCTGGCGCGCGCAGTCCAAAGCCCGCTTGTCGGCCTCGATCAGGTGCACCTTCGTGATCGTGTCGCGTTCAAGCAACCGCGCGGACAAATATCCCCACCCTGCCCCAAGATCGGCGACGACGCCTTTCACTTTGGGCGAAAGACCATCAGCCAACAGCTTTGACGCTGGATCAATCCCGTCTGCCGAAAAGACCCCAGCCGTGGTCTGAAAGCCGTCTCTGTTAGGGGTCAAACCCAAATGCCAGTCCGAGAAATCAGCTGCCTTAAACCAAAACAAACGACCATGCGCCTTGGACATCGATCCGAGGATCGAGACGCGTTTCTTGATCTCTTTCAGGATGCTTTCAACACCGTCGGTCTTTTGACCATCCACAACAACCACGCCACGGGCGGCAACGCGGCACGCCTCGGCGATCCATTCGCGCGCTAGGGGTTTTGCGCGTGGGACAGACACGACAGCAACGCTGGCCTCGCTTTCGGCTTGGGTCGTGACAGTGTAGCCACGCCGCTCAAGCGCTGTGAAATCCGGGAAAAACGGCTGTACAAAGGATGTGGTGTCTTTGTCGAATGCAGACAAATCATCATCGGCGCTGAGGCCAAAGGTGATGACGTTGCCAACGGGCAAAGTGAATTGACCAAGGTCAACAGCGATCGAAATACGTGAGCGGGTCATGGGTTCCAAGATCCAGCGTGGGATCTATTCCTTTTCCATCGTGCATTGCAGAGGATGTTGGTTGCGGTGGGCAAATTCCATGACCTGAGACACTTTGGTTTCTGCAATCTCATGCGAAAAGACACCGACAACGGCCAGTCCCTTTTTGTGCACGGTCAACATAATCTCAAAGGATTGCGCATGGTTCAGCCCGAAAAAGCGTTCAAGCACGTGGACGACAAATTCCATCGGTGTGAAATCGTCGTTCAGCAGCATCACCTTATAAAGCGGAGGCCGCTTGGTTTTGGGCTTGGTTTTGAGTGCCAGTGAAACATCACTGTCATCACCGAACTTGTCCGACATATGGAGGGGTGTAAGTGTCATGAAATTCCGAATTTGTCCCGATGTGACTAAGATGGGTATATAGCCACTCATGGGCTACAGAAAAGACCTCAAAAGTGAGACTGTCAAAATTGGCTAAAAAACCAGCGATTATTGCCTTTGATGCCGACGATACGCTTTGGCACAACGAACGGTTCTTCAAAATCAGCCAACAGCGATTCGCAGAACTGCTGCGCCCCTACACCGATCCTGATCATCTCAGCGAACGCCTGTTAGCGGCTGAACGGCGTAATCTTGGACGGTATGGCTATGGCATCAAGGGTTTCACGCTGTCGATGATCGAAACCGCGATTGAAGTGACCGACACCAAAGTTCCCGCGTCGGTTATTTCGGATCTGTTGGCAGTGGGCCAAGATATGCTGACCCACCCGATTGATCTTTTGCCGGGTGTTGTTGATGTCATCACACAAGTCTCTGAACGCCATCAGGTTTTGCTGATCACCAAGGGCGATCTTTTGGATCAGGAACGCAAACTGGCGCAATCCGGCCTTGGGCGCCATTTTGACGGGATCGAAATTGTTAACGAAAAACTGGCATCGACCTATCGCAAGATTTTCTCGTCCTATGGCGGCGTGCCAGAGCGCGCAATGATGATTGGCAATTCGCTGAAGTCCGACGTTTTACCGGTGCTTGAGATCGGCGCGTGGGGCATTCATGTGCCCTACGATCTGACGTGGGCCCTAGAACACGCTGAGACGCCGTCACATCACACACGGTTTCGCGCCCTGCCCGATTTGACGGAATTGCCCGCGCTTTTGGGGCAGATCGATCTTTAGGCACAAGATAGGCGTTCACTTGCCCAATCTTTCGCGGTTCTCACGGTTTTTGTGACTTTATCGGCGAATCACCCTGTGGTAGCGTTAAAGAAAGCAGACAGACTGGGATAACCCAGCGTCATAAAGGCAGAGCAACGTGATCAGGCGTTCACGCAGACTAATCGGGGTCCTTCGCGGACTAACAGCGCTGTTCGTGCTGGTTGTTTTGGTGCCTGCCATGGCCAGTGCCGCACCCTATGCTGCGATGGTGATGGATGCTCGCTCGGGCGAGGTGCTGCATTCACGCAATGCGGACACACGATTGCACCCAGCATCCCTGACCAAGATGATGACGCTTTATGTGGTGTTTGAAGCGGTCGAAAACGGGGAAATCGGGCTTGATGATTTTGTCCGCATTTCGCGCAATGCAGCCGCCGAACCGCCGTCAAAACTTGGTCTGTTGTCAGGGCAAAAAATCCAGCTTCGTTATTTGATCCGCGCCGCCGCCGTCAAATCCGCAAACGATGCAGCAACCGCGCTCGGCGAAGCGATCGCAGGGACCGAGGCCGCCTTTGCGCGCCGCATGAACCGCACGGCCAAGGCTTTGGGCATGACAAATTCCACCTTCAAAAACGCCCACGGTCTGACCGAAAGCGGCCATCTGTCAACGGCGCGCGATATGACGCTTCTTGGGCGACACATCCTCTTTGATTACCCTGAATACTATAACTTGTTCAGCCGGTCCTCGGCTGATGCGGGTGTCAAAATGGTCAACAACACCAACCGTAGACTGCTCGCCGCATACCAAGGCGCTGACGGCATCAAGACGGGCTATACACGTGCCGCGGGCTTTAACCTTGTGGCATCTGCCGTACGCGGCAACGAACGGATCATCGCGACGGTCTTTGGCGGACGCTCAACCGCGACCCGCAACGCACGCGTCGCTGAGCTGTTGGATATGGGTTTCCAACGCGCCCCGACACAGGTCGCTTTTCGCGCACCACGCAAGCCGGTCTATTCGCCAACAGGCCAAGCGGGTCACATCATCCGCGCCGTAACGGCCGTAAAACAAAGCCCCTACCCCAAGTTGCGACCGACGAACATCGTAAGCGCTGAAGCGATAATGATCGCGGACGCAATTCAGTCCGTGCGGTCTGACTCCGCACCCTTGCCCGTGGCTTCCGCACTGCCGCCCGACCCTGAGACTCCGTCCCCCACAGCGCCGGTCAAAGTGGCCATGCCGATGTTGCGCCCGACGCACGTCGCCTTTTCGCCCGTCGAGGCCACGCTTGCCAGTCTTGAACCCGACATCACTCAGCCCGAAGGCCCCGCAATTGTCACGCGCGTTTCCACATCTGGTGAACGGCTTTGGGGTATATCCATCGGCACCTATGGCACCCGTTACCACGCCGAAAAAGCCTTGCTGAAAACCGCATTGGCCGAGATGACAACGCTGGACGGTTCGCTGCGCAAAGTCGTTTCCACCGCCCGAGGCTACGAGGCGAATTTCCTTGGTATGAACTTGGAACTGGCAAACCTTGCCTGCCGTCGATTGTCGGCCCGTCAGCTCGATTGTGATGTTGTTGGCCCGCCGTCCTAAAGCCTAGCTTTTTGGTGCATCGTCGTAAGTGTCGCTTAGGATGCGTTGCGAATTGCCGTCTGGATCATCGTATTGATTGCTTTTGACAGTATAGACAAAAGCCACCAATCCGGCCCCGCCAAGCAAAAGGGAAATCGGGATCAGATAGACGAGAACATCCATGGCTTACCTCAGACGCAGCGCGTTTAGCGACACGGTTATGGAACTGGCTGACATCGCAAGGGCCGCGACAAGCGGAGTGGCCAAACCGGCGATGGCGAAGGGCACGGCGATGACGTTGTAGACTGTCGCAATGCGAAAGTTTTCACGGATACGTTTTGTCGCCGAAACGGCCGTGGCCAAAGCATCCGCGATGGGATCGAGATCGTTGCCGAGCAATACGATATCCGACGCCACCCGCGCGGCGTCCAGCGCCGACGCTGGCGAGATCGACACATGCGCCGCAGTCAACGCCGCGGTGTCGTTTAGCCCGTCGCCGACCATCAGCACTTTGTGGCCCTTGTCGGTTAGATTCTGAATGCGTTGCACCTTGTCGCTTGGCAAGGCTTCGGCTGTCCAGCGGGTGATCTTCAACGTCGCGGCCAATGCCTCAACCGCGGGGGCGGTGTCGCCTGACAACAAGATCACGTCTTTGCCCGCATCCTGAAGCGCTTTGACGGTCTCGACTGCGCCTTGGCGCATGGCATCGATGAACTGAAAGGCAATCGGGTCACGGTCGGCGATTTTCAGATAGGTCGCGGTCGACGCCAATGGCCTTGCCCCAACCCAAGCCGCACGTCCCAAAAAGACCGGCGTGCCCTGCCAGAGGCCTTTGGTGCCGTAGCCTGGTATTTCCTCAAGCCCGTTGACTGTCGCGCCAACCACCCCAGCGGCCTGCGCCGCGTCTGCCAGTGACTTGGACAGCGGATGCCCAGACCCAAGCGCCAGCGCCATGGCGACGGATAAATCCGTGCGGTCATAGCCTTGGACGCCGCGCAGAACCGGCGTGCCATTGGTCAGCGTGCCGGTTTTATCAAACACAACCGTGTCGACTTCGGCCAAGCGTTCCAAAGCGGTGGAATGCTTGATCAGCAACCCTTTCTTGAACAACCGCCCCGAAGCCGCCGTTGTCACAGCCGGAACCGCCAGCCCCAATGCGCAAGGACAGGTGATAATCAAAACAGCGGCGGCGATGTTCAGCGCGATGCGCGCGTCACCGGAATAGATCAACCATCCAAGAAAGCTCAGCGCCGACAAGATATGCACGCCCGGCGCATAAAGCTTGGCCGCGCTGTCAGCCAGCGAGGTATAGCGATTGCGCCCGCTTTCGGCCACGGCCACCAGTTCAGCCATTTGATGCAGAGAACTGTCTTGCCCCACGGCGGTTGCGCGAACGGTCAACGGCCCGGTGAGATTGATCTCGCCTGCGCTGACGGCCAAACCTTGTTCGGCAAAAACCGGAAGCGTCTCGCCTGTTAAAAGGGATCGATCAAGTTCGGACTGGCCGTCGGTTATTTCACCGTCAACAGGCATCCGGCCACCGGGGCGCACAAGGATTACGTCGTCAACCTTGATGTCTGCGATCGGGGTTTCGACCGGACTTCCGCCAACCATCAGCAACGCGCGTGGCACTTCGAGCGCGGCCAGTTCCTCGGCTGCGGAGCGCGCGATCGAGCGGGTGCGATGATCGAGGTAACGACCCGCCAGCAAGAAAAACGTCAAGGCAAGTGCTGCGTCGAAATAGGCATGTTCGCCCGACAACGTCGTTTCCCAAAGAGACGTCGCAACGGCCAACAGGATCGCCAAGACAATGGGCACGTCCATGTTCAGCCTTGCATTGCGCAGCGCGCGCCACGCGTTGTGGAAAAACGGCTGTGCGGAAAACGCAATGGTCGGCAGGGTGATGGCCGCCGATATCCAGTGGAACAAATCGCGGGTCGCATCGGCGGCCCCTGACCACACCGAAACCGACAACAGCATCACGTTCATCGACGCAAATCCGGCGACAGCGAGACGCATCAACAGGTCTCGGCCGGCTTTGTCGGTTTCGGTGGCGGCGATGGTGCCTGCGTCCAATTCGTGCGCCGGATAGCCGATCCTATCGAGCGCCTTGATCATGTCTTCGGGTGTGACGGACGGCGCCGCATCAATGCTGGCCCGTTTCAGTGTCAGGTTCACACGCGCGGCGCTGACACCTGGTTGCGCGTTCAGAACGTCTTCGACCGTGCGGATGCAGGCGGCACAATGGGCTGTCGGCAAGGACAGCGATATGCGCGCGTCTTTGGGCACGGCCCGTTCGGCAATAGCTTCGGCTGCGGGGGCGGCCAAGCACGCTGGACAGGCTGAAACGGGGGTTCGAAGCGCGGTCGTCATTGTTATCTCACGACATGCAGGATGACGCGTTGCTGAAAAGTGGTTCCGTTTGGCGCCAGCGCGGTCATGCGAATATTCCAGTTGCCATCACGCAGCGTGACGGGGGCAACATAGGCCGTACCGTTAAACACCAAGTCCGGTGTCATATCGTCAGCGACCGTTGTGGCCCGTCCAAGGGTGGCGGTGATTGACTGAACCTCGACGGGGCCGTTCGCGTCGGTGATCGACAGGATAAGCTGGCCGTCGCTGTGATCTGCCTCGATTTCCCAACCCAGCGCTTCTTGCGCGTTCTTTTGGACGTTGAACTGCTGCGAGGCCACGTAGGAATTCTTAACCTCAAGCCCGGGAAATGTTTTCACGGCACTAAAGGCCAGAAACAAGTTCACTGAAATAATCACTCCAAAGGCCATCACAAAGCCAAACAGCACATGGTAGCCGGTTATCCTGCGTTCGGTCATCAGTTCGCCCTTCCGTTAAAAATTGTGTCTTTGTAGGCCCGATCGCCGTTCGCAATGTCTTCGATCCATAGACGTACGTCCGTTGTCTCATCCGCCGCCGGAGCCGAGGATTGGGGCGCGATCACGTAGACCCGCTGCAACATCGTGCTGTCTGCGGGGACGGTGACTGTTTCGTAGATGGTGCCTTCCAGTTCGATCCGCATGGCCAAGTCGCCGGAGATCGATATATGGAACGGCCGGTCGTCGCCATGCATATTGCGCAAGCGAACGTCATAGGTGTTGCGGATCGATCCGTCTGACAAGGTTACAAACGTCGGATTGCGCACCGGCGCAACGGTCATGTCAATTTCCGCACGGATAAACAGTGCAAACAGCAAGCCAAAGCCGACCATCGACCACAGCGTCGTATAGAGGATCGTCCGAGGCCGAAAAACGTGCTTCCACACGTTCTTGGGCAGCTTGCCAGCCCGTTCGTTTACCTCGTCCGAAAGCGCGAGGTAGTCGATCAACCCCCGAGGCTTGCCGATCTTCATCATTATGTCATCGCACGCATCAATACACAGCGCGCAGGTGATGCATTCCATCTGCTGGCCGTCGCGGATGTCGATACCCATCGGGCAGACGTTCACACAGGCGTTACAGTCGATACAATCGCCCAAGCCTTCGCGTTTCTTACCGCGTCCTTTGGGTTCTCCGCGCCATTCGCGGTAGCCAACGGTCAGCGTATCTTCGTCCATCATAGCGGCTTGAATGCGCGGCCATGGGCAGGCGTAAATGCACACCTGTTCGCGAAAGAACCCGCCAAACAAAAACGTCGTCGCGGTCAGCACCAGAACGGTTGAATACGCAACCGGATGGGCTGTCCCCAAGACGAGATCAACAATCAGCGTCGGTGCGTCAGCAAAGTAAAAGACCCACGCGCCTCCGGTTGCAAGGCCGATCAACAGCCACGAAATCCACTTGGTCAGCCTTAGGCGCACCTTGCGAAAATCGAGCTTCTTTTGGCGGTGAAGTCGCAGGCGTGCGTTGCGATCGCCTTCGATCCAACGCTCAACCAGAATATAGAGGTCAGTCCAAACCGTTTGCGGACAAGCATACCCGCACCAAACCCGTCCAAGCGCCGAGGTGAACAAAAACAAGCCGAGACCCGCCATGATCAGCAAGCCCGCGATAAAGTAGAATTCGTGCGGCCAGATTTCGATCCAGAAAAAGAAGAACCGACGGTTGGCCAAATCAATTAGCACGGCCTGATCGGGCAAGTTCGGGCCTCGATCCCAGCGGACCCACGGGGTCACGTAGTAAATGCCCAACGTAAATATCATCAGCCCCCATTTAAGCGCGCGAAAGTTTCCCTTTACGCGTTTGGGGAAAACAGGCTCGCGTGCGGCGTATAGGCTGGGCGGCGTCTCGGAATTGGCCACGGAATCACTCCGGCAAAAGTTGCATCTGCTTTGCGTTCTTGCAGCCTTGTGACGCCACAACATTGATTTGGGTCAAAAACGGTATTCAAAAGTAAGGTTTTCGAAAATCAGTGCCAAATGCAGCGGTTTGGCACCGGATTGATCGCGCATTTGGCGATCACGCCCAAGCTGGGATCAGTGTTTTTCGCGATCGTAAAAATGGTTGGGGGGTCTTCACATGCGCAGGACCGGTCTGTACGACCACATCCCGACTTGACTAAAAACGCCGGTATCCCAGGAAACGCGCGAACAGGACGGGATACCGACGCATAACCCAAGCAACCAAAGCCGCTTGGGTGTTCTTTTAAGCGGGGCTTATTCGCCACCGCCAAGTTGGTGGACATAGACGGACACAGCGCGGATTTCAGCCTCGCTGAGGCGGCCTTCCCATGCTGGCATCACGCCAAAACGACTGTTGGTGACTGTCGCAAGGATGGTGTCGTAGTCCCCGCCATAAAGCCAAATCGCATCCTTAAGGTTAGGCGCACCTAAGAGACGGTCGCCGGTTGCATCCTCAAGATGACAAGCCGAACAATTGTCTTCAAAGACCACCGCACCGGCTTCAACCATGGCCGCATCATTCGGAGTCCCCGACAATGACATGACATAGTTCACGACCTGCGTGATTTCTTCGTCTTCGAGGATCTCACCAAAGGCCGGCATTTCAGACCAACGGGCGTCGTCTGACTGTTCGTTGCGGATGCCATAGCTGACTGATTCGTGCACAGCCTCCATTTCTCCGCCCCAAAGCCAGTCGTCATCCAATAGGTTTGGATAGCCTTTGGCCCCACCAGCACCTGACCCGTGACACTGTGCACACCAAGTGACGAACACAGCGCGTCCGGCATTCGTGGCGTATGTATTCAACTCTGCGTCAGCGCCTATCTCGGTCAGCTCGGTCGCAACCAGCTTTTCGTTGATTGCAGCGTTGGACGCATCGACCGCGGCAATATCCGCCGCCACTTCTGCACGCGTTGAATAGGCTTTGTAGCCAGCGGTTGCCCGCTCAAACATTGGCCATGCGGGGTAGGCAATCGTGTACCAAATGCCCCAAATGATCGTTAGATAGAACACCCAAACCCACCACCGAGGCAACGGCTTGTTGTATTCTTCAATGCCGTCCCAACTGTGGCCGGTTGTTTCAAAGTCTTTTTCGTATTTTTCGTCGCTCATTGTTCACGCCTCCTTCTGGCTGGAGTCGCCCGCAGGCGCATCTTCGTAGCGAAATGGGATGTCCGAGGTCTCA
>Ga0316204_10002836_pt1 | contig 37320 bp, 33 predicted proteins | sample 6monrhotite_MG_2_FD_205661 | JGI IMG/M metagenome (GOLD analysis project Ga0316204, IMG submission 205661) | Microbial mat bacterial communities from mineral coupon in-situ incubated in ocean water Damariscotta River, Maine, United States -... | ecosystem: Environmental > Aquatic > Marine >... | reverse complement strand
GAACTTCAGAGACAGCGACGAAGGAGCGCTGAAGGGCGAGCCGATACGCCTTGCGGCGAGGCATCTGACGTCGCAACACCCTCTCGCGTGCGGCGCTGGGACGTCACGTTCCTCAATGGTACGTACTCGCAGTTGGCGCGCGCCTGACGGCACGTTCTGGTGGTTCAATGGGGGGTCACAGAGGGCTCGCACCCTCGCGGCGTCAGGGGCCAGAAGAGATGGCGAGGGCTTCAGAGGCAGCGAATCAGGAGCGCTGAAGGACGAGCGAACCCGCCTTGCGGCGAGGCATCTGACGTCGCAACACCCTCTTGCGTGCGGCGCTGGGACGTCGCCTCAGAGGTACGCCTTCGATGTTGGCGCGCGCCATACGGCGCGGTTGGGTGGGGGGTGGGGGCTCAGTGAGGCCACGTCGCGTTCCTCAGAGGGGCCTCTTCGCAGTTGGCGCGCGCCTGACGGCACGGTTGGGCGGAGGGACGTGGCGCACTTCTGCCGGGCGCTGGAGGGCGCCCTCAGCTGACCGGGCGGCTGCTAGCGCGTCTGGCCGATCAGGAAGCCCAAGCCAGCCTGCCAGGTGACGAAGCCGCCCAGAGCGCCGCTCCCGGAGTCGCTCTCCCCGTCGCCGGAGGCGCTGGCCCAGCCCACCGCCGGGTACAGCAGGCCAAACTCCGGCAGCAGCTTGAGCCTGTCGCCCAGCTGGGCCGAGTAGCCTACGGTGCTCCCCACCCAGACGATGTGGGCTCTGCTGTTGCTGCCGTTGTCGTCGGCGAAGACGATGGTGTCCACCACCTTGGGGCCCAGCACCAGCTCGTTGCTCTCGCCCGACGGCATGCCGATGAGCAGGGGAACCACGACGTTCACCAAGCCGCCGCTGACGCCGCCGCCGCCGGCGACGAAGCCGCTGATGGAGGGCGCCAGGGAGATCACCGCGCCGTCGCTATCAGGGTCGGTGAACTGGAACTTGGTGAGCAGCTCGAGGCCGCCGGGGCCTAGGCGCCCGCCGATCTCCGATGTGTCAGTGATCCCGTAGCGAGCGGAGATACTCGCTGTAGGGAAGTAGCCGCTCGCGCTGCCGGTCTCGTCGCCCGCCGAGGTGAGGGCGGTGAGATCGCCGCTGCCCGAGATGCCTACGATGGAGGGCTCCACGCCGAGCTGGAAGTTGTCCTCCCCCACGGTCGAGGCGGTCTGAAAGGTTCCGGCGGTAGCGCAGCCCACCAGCGTCCCCGCCGCCATCCCCAGCGACAAAACCCCAAGCAACCTGCTCATACACTCCTCCTGTGAGACCCCGCAACGCGATCCGCCCTCGACCCTACTTTGGGCAGCTCTCTTGAGTCAACACAGTCGGGCCTATTGAAGTGCTCCGCCTCGGGCAGGGTGGGTAAAAAGGGGGAACCCCCGAATGGACTCGAACCATCGGCCTACGGAATTGGGAGTCCGCGGCTCTATCCGACTGAGCTGCGGGGGCACCGCGCTGCTGCTCACCCGACCGATCGTGATACTCCAACGCCCATGATGTTCACCACGCTGCTGCTGTTCGCCTGCTCCCCCAAGCCCACCCCGCCCGCGGAAGTCCCCGTCGAAGTGGCCCCAGCGGTGACCGCCACCCCAGGGCTCAACGACCGCTTCCTCAACCCTGACATGAACATCCAGGACTGGATCGATCGCTTCGAGGGAGAGTCCCGCGAGGTCGTCCTGCGCCAGCCCGAGGTGCTCGCCCAGCTCGACCTGAAGCCCGGCGATCGCATCGCCGACATCGGCGCCGGCACCGGCCTCTACACCGGCCCCTTCTCCGACACCGTGGGCCCCGACGGCGCCGTCTACGCCGTGGACATCTCCCCCGCCTTCCTGGATCGCCTGCGCGGCCTCGCCGCCGACAACAGCTGGGACAACGTCCAGGTCGTCGAGGGCAGCCCCACCTCCGTGAACCTCCCCGAGGACAGCGTCGACGCCGCCTTCATCTGCGACACCTACCACCACTTCGACGCCCCCGCCGAGACCCTCGCCAGCCTCCGCGCCGCCCTGAAGCCCGGCGGCCGCCTCTACGTGCTGGACTTCGAGCGGATCGAGGGCGTCTCCAGCGAGTTCATCATGGGCCACGTCCGCGGAGACAAGGAGGTCTTCGCCGCCGAGATCGCCGCCGCCGGCTTCATCCCCGACGGCGAGCTGGACGCGGGCCTGACCGACAACTACCTCCTGCGCTTCCAGAGCCCCTGACCGCGCTCCCTCATCCAGCTCGAGCGCGACGCTACCCGACCGGCGTCTCCAGCTCCCGCAGCACCGCGGCGGCGGCCTGGGACTCTTCGTCCAGCTGCTCCAGCATGGCCCGCGCCGACAGCTCAACCGGCGCGCCGCTGTCCCGACGCAGCTCACGGGTCGCCCGCGCGGCCGCGGCGCCGATCTCCAGCAATCCAGCGGCCAGCCGGGTGCGCGCGTCCTCGGCGCCCTCCCCCGCCGCCTGCCGTCGGAGGTCATCCGCCCGGACCACCAGCGCCCGCTGCGTGCGCCGCAGCTCGGTGAGCAGCGCCGTCGGCAGCCCGCCCGCCGCCGCCGTCAGCACCTGCTCCAGCGCCATAAGCTGCGCCTCCACCCGGCGGTGGATGCCCTCCATCGGCCCCGCCTGGATGGCGGCCGCCTGACGGGCGGGCCCCTGAAAGGCCGTGGGGGGCTGGCGCCGCAGACCGCTGACCAGCAGCCAGATCCCCATCGACAGCAGGAAGGGGAAGAGCCCGCCCTCCCCCTCCTCCAGCAGCACGAGCAGATCGATGCCGCCGAAGAACGTCATCAGCGTGCCCAGGATCGCCCGAAATGTACCGCGGGTCCGCTCCTTGCGGACGTGGACATCCGCGACCACCCGCGCCTCGAAGCCCGAGCGCATCGCCTGCTCCGAGAGCTGGGTCGCCGTCTCGAAGTCCTCCCCCGCGACCAGCACGAACCGCCGCTTGCGCATCGCCGCGGGCAGCGCCCCCCAGTCCACCGTCCGCCCGGTCACCGCGCCCGTGATCCGGGCCAGCGAGCGCTCGGGCTCGGCGGGCTCCTCGCGGGTGATGGTGCCGGAGAGGCGGCGGAGGGAGCGCCGGCGCTGGCGATCCTCTTTGCGCTGAGAGACCACCACGGTGTAGCCGAGCCCCTCGCGGGGGGCCGTCGGGGCCGGGAGCTGCTCCGGCGGCGCCTCATCCCGGAGCGCCTCCTCCACCTCGCGGGCGCCCTGAGGCCGCAAGACCGGATCGACGGACAGCATGCGCTCGATGGTGGTGACCAGATCCGCCGGCAGATCCGGCCGCGTCGCGGCCAGCGGCTTGAAGTCTCCGGCGAGCTGCCGCCGCAGCACCGCGGCGGCGCCCTCCGCCTCGAAGGGGCCGTGGCCGGTCGCCGCGGCGTAGAGCACCGCGCCCAGGCTGTAGAGATCCGCCCGCGGGTCGGCGCCCTTGCCGTCGTAGACCTCGGGGGCGGTGTAGCCCCAGGTGCCCAGCGCGCTGGCCGTCGCGGAGGCCGCGCCCTCCAGGCGCGCCAGCCCGAAGTCCGCCAGCAGCGGCATCCCCTCGCTGTCCAGCAGCACGTTGTTGGGCGTGATGTCCCGGTGGATCACCCCCGCCCGGTGCGCCGCGGTCAGCGTCCCGGCGAGGGCGACGGCCACCCGCCGCAGCGCGCTCGCGCCGAGCGGCCCCCGAACGAGCCGCTCAGTGAGCGTGCCGCCCATGTGGACCGGCATCGAGAGGGCGAGGCGCCCGTTCATCGTGTGGATCTCGTGGGCCACCAGGACGCCGGGGTGGCGGATGCGGGCGGCGGCGCGCACCTCCCGAACCAGCCGCGCGCGGGCGCCGCTGTCCGAGGCGAGGTGCTCGTGGAGGACCTTCAGGGCCACCCGCTCGCCGCGGGTGTGGTCGAGGGCCACATAGACCACGGCCATCCCGCCGCGGCCGAGCTCACCGAGCACCTCAAAGCGCTCGGCCGGCGCTGGTGACTGCTGGAGCAGCGCGGCCGGGATCGCAGGTTGAACAGGGACGGGCGACGCGCTGATCGAGGTGCTCATGTACTTGCAGTAACCGACGAATCAGTCAGATGAGTCATCCCCTTCATTTCGCGCCGCGGTCTCCCAGCGCTCTCGTAGTTCAGTGGGCCAGAACACCTTCGGCAGCACCATCACCGTGGGTGGGTCGCCGCCGCGCGCCGCCACGACCGGGATCAGGTTGTGCTGCAGGCAGCCGCCGGGCACCTGCTTGGACCAGAAGAAGACGCCGGTCACGTACACCACCCGGCCGGAGGTCAGGGAGCGCGCCAGGGGGCGGCGAAACCACCGCCCCATCTCGTCCTGGGCAAAGGGGATCTGCGAGGCCAGCCCCACCGCGGTGGTCGCCGCTCCCTGCTTCAGGCGCCAGAAGCGCTGGCTCACCCCCTGATACAGCTCCGGCTCGCGCTGGATCATCGGGTCGTGGCTCAGGAGGATGGTGCCCGGCGCCACCGGGGTGCCCGGCTTCCAGGCGTGGGAGTTGGCCATCAGGATGTGCGCCCAGGCGGGCTCACCGGCTCGATAGATGGCGTCCCGCTCCTGAAAGATGCGGGCCATGCCGTCGCCCTCGATCCACTCCGGAGCCGGCCCGGTCCAGCTCGCCGGATCGGGCGTGCGGGGGCGGTCCTCCCAGCGGCGACGCACCTCATGCATCCAGAGGCTGGTGACGTTCACGCGCCCTCCCCCACCTGCTCCAGGGCGGCCCGCAGCGCCACGGCGGCCGCCTCGATCCGCTCGGGCTGCTCTCGGGCCAGCGCCTCCTCGAACTGAGTGAGCGCGGGGTCCAGCCAGCCCCGGGACTTTGGATCCAGCCGGGCGTGGCGGCTGAGCGCCGCCTCCAGCAGCAGCTTGTTGGGCAGCAGCTCTCTCGGGTGCACCTTCAGCCGCGCCAGGGACGCCAGCGCCCGGGCCCGGGCCGCGTCGGTCAGCCGCCCCGCCTGCTGCTCGATCAGGATCGAGGCGGTCTCGCCCGTGGAGGTCACCGTCGCCTCCACCTCCAGCAGGCCGTTGACGTCGTGGGTGAAGGCCACGTCCAGCGACTGCTGGCCCTCCTCCCCCTCCAGCGGGGGGATGCCCCCGACCGTGAACTCTCCGAGCAGGCGGTTCTGTCGGGTGTAGCGGTGCTCCCCCTGGTAGACCTTGATGACCACCTCGGTCTGCTTGGGGTGCATGGTGTAGAGCCGCTCCACCCGCCGCACGGGGATGGTGGTGTTGCGGTGCAGGACCGGCGAGAAGTAGCCATCGAGCAGCCTGTCCTCGCCGACCTTGGCGGTCTCCACGCCCAGGCTGTGGCTGAGCACGTCGGTCACCACCACGTCCCGCACGGCCGCGTGTCGGGTCACCAGCCCCGCCTGGACGGCCGCCCCCAGCGCCACCGCCAGCTCCGGATCCGGGCCCTCCGCCGCCGGGCGGCCGAAGATGGACGACGCCAGCGCGCGCACACTGGTCATGTGGGTCGCGCCGCCGACCAGCAGCACCTCATCGATTGACTCAGGGGCGACGCCGCCAGCGGCCAGCGCGTCGGAGACGCAGCGGCGGATCCGACCGAGCAGCGGGCGACAGGCCGCCTCGAACGCGGGGCGGCTCACGGTCAGCGTGCGGGCCGTGCGCCACATCGGAGAGGTCGGGTCCGGCAGCGGCAGCGTGGCCGCATCCGCCTGGGAGAGCGCGCGCTTGACCCGCTCGCACTCCCGCCGCAGCAGCGAGCGCCGCCAGCCGGCGTCGTCGCCCATGCCCGCCTCGGCCGCCGCCAGCGCCAGCAGCGCGTCGGTGAAGTCCTCGCCGCCCAGCCGCGCGTCACCGCCGGTGGCGATCACCTCGATCACCCCGTCGTAGATCTCCAGCAGCGTGATGTCGAGGGTGCCGCCGCCCAGATCCAGCACCGCCACGCTGCGCTCGGTCTCCGCGTCCTGGAGGCCGTGGGCCATGGCCGCGGCGGTGGGCTCGTTCAGCACCCGCATCACCTCCAGCCCCGCCAGTGCGCCGGCCTCCATGGTGGCCGCGCGCTGGGGCTCCTGGAAGTAGGCCGGCACCGTGATCACCGCGCGGTCTACGGCCTCGCCCAGCGCCAGCTCCGCCACCGTCCGTGCCTCCCGCAGCAGCACCGCGGACAGCTCGGTGGGGCTCATGCGCACGTCGCCCAGCGCGTAGGGCACGTCGCTGCCCATGTCCCGCTTGAACCAGCGCGCGGACCGCTCGGGGTTCCGCGCCGCGCGCTCGAGCGCCGCCTGCCCCACGAGGCAGGTGCCCTCGTCGTCCAGCGCGACCGCCGACGGGATGAGCGCCTCCCCGCGCTCGTCGCGGAGCACCACGGGCCCCTCGTCCGTGAGCACGCTGACCAGAGTGTGAGTGGTCCCCAGATCGATGCCGATGACGGCGCCGCCCGTGTCCGTCGAAGGGGTCGTCTCCGCGTCTGCTTCGTCGTCTACTTCGTCGCTCACCGGCTGCCCTCCGGAGGTCGGGTGAAGAACTCGGTCAGCACCGCCCGCCGCAGGTGCTCCTCGCCGAAGCGCTCGAAGAACTGCGCGCGGCTCTCAAAGTCTGTATCCAGCCGCGACCGGAGGTACAGGAGGGCGTGATGTTCAGGGGAGCCGGAGACCTCCAGCCGCGCCAGCGCGGCGCTCGCCGCCGCCGCCGCCTCATGAATCCAGAGCCCCCGGGCATCCACGGCCGCCGCCACCCCTTCGCAGAAGGCGCCTCCATACCGGAGCGCCGTGCCCGGATCCAGATCCTCCCCCTCCGGGTAGGGGAGCTGATCGCGCTTGAGATAGATCAAGATCGCGCCGATCGAGAACATCGCGCCGGTCGACCAGCGCTGCACCGCCAGCGACACCACCCCGGCGAACAGCGCCAGCCCCGCGCCGATGACGAGGTTGAGCCGATCCCGTCGGTAGACGGCGATGAGCTTCTGCTGAAGCTGCTCGTCCTCCAGCCGGTCGTCGGCGATGACGCCCTCGGCGTGCGCCAGGCCCTCCCGCAGCGCGCCCGCCCCGTCCAGGCCCTTGATGAGCACAGGCCCGCCGGACTCCAGCCACATCAGCATGTGCCGCTCACCGCCAGTCAGGCGCTGCTCCAGCCGATGCAGCGGGCTCCCCAGGCCGGGGTGCCGCTCGAGGGCGTCCCCCAGGGCCGCCCCCACGTCGGGCAGGCTCCCCAGCCGGGCGGCCGCCCTCGCCAGCACCAGCAGAGAGCGGTGGTAGCTCAGGCGCGCGGCGTCAGTGATCGCCGGGGGGAGCGCGGCGTCGGCCCGCGCCCGCTGGTAGGCCATCGCGTCGAAGCCGAGCTGTGTCAGGTGCCGGAAGGCCGCGTCATCCAGCGGAAAATCAGCCATGCCCAGCCGGGCGAGCGCGTCCTCCAGCTCCGCCTCGCTCATCTCCCAGGCGCAGGTCTCGTAGACCCAGATCCAAAGCTCCCGCCAGTCGTCCGCGTCCGCCGCCCGGAGAGCGTCTCCGCAGTCCTTGAAGGCCTCCCAGGCGGACGCCCACGCGCCGGTGAGCAGGTGCGCTCGGACGCGGGCCTTCTGGGCGACGACCCGCGCGGGGGACGGCCCCAGGGCACCGATGAGCGCCACCATCTCAGGCCGGTTGACCTCGCCGGGGCGATCCAGCAGCAGATCATCCAGCATGCGAACGGCCAGCTCCCCACCGACGGACTGACCGGACTGAGCGGCCAGCGCGGCCAGGAACGGCAGCACCCCGCGCGGGTCCAGCGCCTCGGTGAGGCCGAAGGCCGCCATCGCGGCCGGCGCGCTCTGCTGAGCGAGCGCCCGCTGGCGGAGCTGCTCGGCGACAGCCTCCACCGTGTCGGCGGTCACCCCCTCCAGCGCGGCCTCCACCCAGGCCCGCTCAGCGTCCTGCCCCTCATCGGGGGCTGCCTGCTCGCCGCGCTCCAGGGCCTCGCGGGCGTCCTCGTAGAGCGCGCGGATGTGCTGAAACGCCGCGGGGTCACGCTCCGGACCGTGGGCGCGGATAAGGCGGGCGTAGGCCCGCTTCAGCGCCCGGAGGTTCTCGCAGGCCTCCTCGCCGAACAGCGCCTGGGGCGTGCCGGCGTCGAGCGGGTTCATCCTCCCCCCCGCAGCAGCGCGGCCGCGCGGGCCGGGCTGTCGCCCAGCAGCGCCGCCGCCGCCGGCCCCGGCTTCGCCCGCTCCAGCGCGTCCGGCTCCGGGATGCTGGCGCCCTCCAGCCGAACCCGGAGCTGGTCCAGGAAGATCTCCGGCGCTCCCAGCGGCGGGCGGGCGATGTGGAGCAGGTACTCCAGCGCCTCCCCCACCCCGGGGGGCCACTGCCCGGCGCGGATCTCCACCACCGCCGCTACCCGCGCCAGCAGCCGATCCTTCGCGTCACCCGGGGGGAGCTCCGCGCGCTCCAGCGCGGCCAGGAAGTCGGCGCACTGACCGCTCTCCCAGTCGCCCATCAGGTTGGGGAGCTGGAACTCCACGAACAGGAGCTGCTCGGCGCCGCCCGCCGCCGTACGCACCGCGAAGTCCACCCGCCGGGCCACCGGATCCGCCGCCCGCCCGTGCACCGTGCGCCCGGTGGCACGGACCAGGCGGAGGAAGGCGCCGAGCTGCCGGCTGGGCTTTCGGGCCTTCAGCAGGCCTGCAACGACTTCGGGAGAGAGCGGGTTGTAGATGGGCTCGTGCGTCACTGGGTTCCCCACCGGGAGCATAGGACAAAGACCGACGCCGGGAAAGGCGCGCTCCGCCCGCCGCAGCCGCCCGTCCAGCGGCCGCCAGGATCAGATAGTGGGGCCGCCATGCTCGGGAGTCTGTGATGCGCGCGATGGTTCCTCTCTTGTTCTTCCTCTCCACCGGCTGTCTCGTCTCGAAGAAGACCCACGACGCGGCGGTCACGGATCTCCAGGGTCAGCTCGGTGACGAGCAGCAGCGCCGCGCCCAGGCCGAGCACTCCCTGGCCCTGACCGACGCCAAGGCGGCGGAGCTGAAGTCGGTCGTCGACGCCCTGCAGGCACACAGCGCCGACCTCGTCGATCAGGTGACGCTCATGGAGGAGGCGATCCGGCAGCTGCTGACTCAGACCGCCCAGACCCAGGCGGACCGGGACGCGCTCGCGGCGCAGGTGACGGCGCTGCGAGAGGGCGTGAGCGAGGCCGAGCTGCAGGCCCGGGCCGCCAGCGAGCGGCTGGCGATGCTCGCGGAGGAGAAGTCGCGGCTGGAGGCCGAGAAGTCGCGGCTGGAGGCCGAGCGGGAGCAGCTGGTGGCGAAGACCAGCGCCTACAACAACCTCGTGTCCAGCCTCAAAGGGGAGATCGAGGCGGGCCAGGTGACCATCACCGAGCTCCAGGGCAAGCTCACGGTCAACCTCTCCAACGCCATCCTGTTCGACTCGGGCAAGTACGCCCTCAAGGACGAGGGACGCGCCGCCCTGGAGAAGGTCGCGGCGGTGCTCATCACCGTCACGGACCGGGAGATCCGGGTCGAGGGCCACACCGACAACGATCCCGTGCGCGCCGGGGTCGGGTATGCGGACAACTGGGCGCTCTCAGCGCTGCGGGCGAGCACCGTCGTGGCGCTGCTGGAGGCCGGCGGGGTGCCCTCCGACAACGTCGCCGTCGTGGGCTACGGCGAGCAGCACCCGGTCGCCTCCAACGACACCCCGGAGGGAAAGGCCGCCAACCGCCGCACGGAGATCGTGCTCGTGCCGAAGCTCCTGCCGGTGAGCGACCAGTAGCAGGCGGGCTCGTCAGCGACCACGCGGCTCAGAGGGCGGCCTTGATCGCGGCCTCCAGCGCCTCCAGCTCCTTGGGCTCGGAGGCCTGATAGAGCAGCGCGCCCTCCCGGTCGTAGAGCAGGAACAGGGGGATCGCGTCCTTGAACTCGCCGCCCACCTCCGCGAACTCGCCGCGGAGCGCCTCCAGCGTCCAGTCCCCCAGCACCACCGGCGCGAACACGCCGCCGTGGCGCTCCAGGAACTCCCCGAGCCGCTCCCGATCCGTGTCCGCGCTCACCCCGCGCACCAGCAGCCCCTGGGCGCCGTAGGTCTCCGAGAGGCGCAGCACGTCCGGGGCCAGCTTGACGCAGGGCGCGCACCAGGAAGCGTAGAGCTCGAACAGCAGCACGCAGCCGCGGCTGCCCTCGACGATCGCCGAGAGCTCCGTCAGCGGCAGCTCAGCCAGGGGCAGCGTGGGATCCGAGGTGCAGGCTCCTGCGGTCGCTTCAAGGGCGGCGGGCGCGGCCGCCGGGGGCTGACCGGCCAGCGCGGCGGCCGCGAACATGGACATGAGGAGCATGGCGTGAGCCTCCGCGGGATAAAGATTGCTGGATAAAGATTGCTACTGTGCCGGATACCGTGGAACCCCAGAGGTTGCGATGTTGTTGCTGACCCTGGCGCTGAGCTGCGCCAAGACCGACCCGACTGACAGCGCCCAGACCGACACGCAGGTCGAGGCCATCGACTGGTCCGCCCAGCAGATCTGGCTCACGGAGACCGTGCGGGACCGCGCCTTCCGACGCGCCATCATGCACCTGCACTCCCCCTACTCCCACGACGCCTGCGACGGCGACGGGCTGCCGGACGGCGCCGTCAACGAGCCCTGCCTCGACGATCTGCGCTACGGCCTCTGCGCCTCGGCCATCGACCTCGCCTTCATCACCGATCACCCCTCCCACGCCGCCGAGTTCGAGTTCATCGACTGGCTGCTGCAGCGCGGTGACGACGTCGCCATTCAGTCCGACGGCGGCATCGGCCTGGCGCACGCCAACACGATCGACTGCGGTGAGTACGGCTCCGACGGCACCGTCACCTACATGGTCGGCGTCGAGGACGAGCTGATGCCCCTGAGCCTGGAGCAGCACCTCCCAGGCACCGTCGAGGAGCGGGACGCGCTCTACAACCAGGAGGACGCCGCGACCATCGCCGCGCTTCGGGAGGCCGGCGGCGCCGTGATGCTGGCCCACACCGAGAGCCGGGATCTGGCGCAGGTGGAGGCGCAGCTCGCGGCCGGGCTGACCGGCTTCGAGATGTTCAACCTCCACGCCATGTTCGCCCCCGACATCCGCGAGGACTACCTCGGCATCGACGGCATCGCCTGGATCGCCGAGACCGCGCCCTTCCTCGACGCCGACAACGAGGAGCTGGTCCCCGACCTCGCCTTCCTGGCCGTCTACCAGCAGCAGGACGTCACCATCGGGAAGTGGGACGCCATGAACGCCGCCGGCATCGCCGCGGTGGGCATCGCCGGCACCGACGCCCACCAGAACGTGCTCCCCACGGCAGCCAGCGACGGCGAGCGCTTCGACTCCTACCGGCGCATGACCCGGTGGTTCTCCAACTGGCTCCTCGTCGACGCCACGGGCACCGGCGGCGCCGACGCGACCCCCTCTCCAGACAACGCCCAGGCGGCCCTGGAGGCCGGGCGGGTCTTCACGGTCTTCGAGGCGCTGGGCACCCCCCAGGGCCTCGACGTGCACCTCGACGCGGGCGGCACGATCTACGAGATCGGCTCGGACGCGCCCGCGGGCACCCTGAACGTCGCCTGCCCGACCCTGCACCCGGAGAGCCCGCGCGGCGCGGAGTCGCCCACCATCCGGGCCGAGGTGCTGCGCGACGGCGCGCTGTTCGCCGAGGGCTGCGGCGCCCACGAGGTGAGCGAGCCCGGCGCGTATCGGGTGGTCTTCCACATCGATCCGACTCACCTGACGGGCTTCCTCGACGAGCTGACCCACCTCGCCCGCGAGCTGCCCTGGATCTACAGCAACCCCATCCGTGTCCGCTAAGCCGAGCGGTCGACGCGCCTGGGTCGGGCTCACCGGAGTCATCTTGCTGGGGGTGCTCCTGGGCGCCAGCGCGGCCTGGCACTGGTCGCCCACCTTCGACGAGTCCAACCACCTGGAGATGGGTCGGCGCATCGTGGAGGAGGGCGACTGGGGGCGCTTCGACAACTCCAAGATGCCAGTGAGCGCCCTGAACGCCCTGCCGTGGGTGCTCCTCCAGGAGGCGGATCCGGGGCTGCGGCTGTGGGCCGCGCGCCTGCCGCAGCTGCTCTGGCTCGCGGGCTGCGCGCTCGTGACCTTCCTCTGGGCCCTCCGCGGCGCCGGTGAGCGGGCAGGTCCATCGCTGACGGCGCTGGGCGCCGCGGCGCTGGTCGCCTGGGATCCGAACCTCGTGGCACACGGCGCGCTGGTCACCACCGATCTGCCGGCCGTCTTCTTCACGCTGCTCTGCTGCTACAGCCTGCTGCGGCTGCTGGAGGCGCCGGACGGGGCGGGCTCCTGGCGACGCGCCGCAGGGGCCGGGCTCGCCTTCGGGCTCGCCCAGGCGGCCAAGTTCACCTGCGCCTTCCTCCTGCCCATCGAGCTCGCGATCGCGGCGGGCTGGTGCCTCTGGCGACGCACCCTGCGGCCGCTTCGGTGGATCCCGCTCTTCGCGCTGGCCGCCTGGGTGGGGCTGAACGGGGCCTACGCCTTCCAGGGCACCTTCACCGCGGGCCGGGACATCCAGTGGCAGTCCCGCACCTTCGAGCCGCTGGCGGAGTCGGCGATCCCCCTCCCCTTCCCCAGGCCCTGGCTGGAGGGGCTGGACTGGGTGAAGGCTGACGACGATCGCGGGCACGGCAACATCTACGCCGACGGGGTGCTGACCCCCAACGGCCAGCGGGACTACTACCTCCGCACCCTCGGCTGGAAGTTCCCCCTGCCGCTCCTGGCGCTGGGGCTCGCGGGCCTCCTGCGGCGCCGACCGCGGGCGGAGGATCTGGCGACCTGGGCGCCCCCGGCCTTCCTGCTGCTCTACTTCTCGCTGGCCTTCAACTTCCAGCTCGGCCTGCGCTACGTGCTGCCGGTCGCGCCCTTCTTCGCCCTCTGGGCCGCGCGCCTGAGCCCGCGGGTGCTGGCCGTGGGGGCGGCCTGGACGCTGGTGAGCCACCTGAGCTGGTGGCCCTGGACGCTCAGCTACTTCAACGAGCGGCTCACGGATCGCACCCAGGCCTGGCGACACCTCGCGGACTCCAACCTCGACTGGGGGCAGACCGGCCGCCTGACCGAGGCCTGGCGGGAGCAGCACCCGGCGGGGGTGACCGATCCCCTGGTGCCCACCCCGGGCCCCGCCCTCATCAGCGCAAACGCCCTCACCGGGGTGCTCGGCGATCCCGCGCGGCTGGCCTGCTTGCGGGCACACCACCCGCCGACCGAGCACCTGGGCTACGCCCTCTACCCCTACGATCTGAGCCCCGACGATCTGGCCGCGTGCTTCCCCAGGGTCGCCGTCCCCGGCAGCGGCGACGGGGCCGTCCCGGCGGGCAGCCGGGTGGTGGCGCTCTGGTACCGCGGAGAGGCCTCAATGGCCGTCGGTGAGCACACCTGGAGCGGCAGCGGAAAGGGTGAAGCGCTCCTCGGCGCGGTGGTCGACGCCGAGCGCTCCTTCGACGTCTCCATCGCCCACGAAGGGCCCGAGGCGAGGCTCTTCATTGACGGCGTGGAGGTATCGCTTGCGGGGGGGCCTTCGACCCCCTAGGATCACCCGGACGCTCCACCGCCCGAGACAGCGCCCCATGGCCAAATCACGAGTTACAAGCCAGAACACCCCGAGCCTGAGCCCGGAGGTCGGCCACGACACCGCGAGCCCGGCGTCCTCCGATCCCACCTACGCCATGCAGGGCTCCTTCGGGAACAGCTTCGTGCAGGACGTGGTGCAGCGGAAGTCCAGCGGCGGCACGGGCACCGGGACCGACACCGGCAGCGGCGCCGCCTTCAGCGCGGCGACCAGCGGCGGCGGCGGCGAGGTCTCGTATCGGGAGGAGATGGAGGAGGCCTTCGGTGAGGACTTCGGCGACGTCGAGGCCTACACCGGCCAGGGCGCGGAGCTGAGCGCGATCGACGCCTCGGCGGCGGCCTCGGGCGAGAAGGTCGCCTTCTCAGCCAACAACCCTGACAAGGAGACCGTCGCCCACGAGCTGACCCACGTGGTCCAGGACCGTCAGTCCGGCGGCGCCGGTGTTCAGGGCTTCGGCGGCCTGAGCAGCCCCAGCTCCAGCGCCGAGGTCGAGGCCTCCAGCGTGGGCAGAGCGGTCGCCTCCGGCGAGTCCGCCCCGGCGATCACCGCCGCGCCGACCGCGGCCGTCAGCCGCGACGAGGAGGGCCAGTTCCCCCCCGGCTGGGATCCCGACGCCGAGGCCCGCAAGCTCTACAGCGCCTTCGACGGCTGGGGCACCGACGAGGGCTCGGTCCTCGACGTGCTCTACACCGGCCGCCAGGACATGTCCCGGGCGATCGAGCGCGCCTACAACAGCCGCTACGACGAGTCCCTCTCCTCCAGGCTCCACGAGGAGCTGAGCGGCAGCGCCCTGCGCCGGGCCATCCGCCTCCTGGGCCACGGTGAGCTGAGCCTCCGGGACCGGGTGCGCGAGGCCGTCGAGGGCTGGGGCACCAACGAGGACGCCATCTTCAACGGCCTGGAGCGCGCCGGCCAGTCCGAGATCGACGAGCTCGCCGCCGACGCCCGGCTGGTCGAGCACCTCCGCGGCGACCTCAACAGCGACGACTGGGCGCTCGTCCAGGCCTACTTCCGGGGCCAGGGCCGCCTCGCCGCGACGCTGCGCCGGGCGGTCGCCGGCTGGGGCACCGACGAGGCCACCATCTGGCGCGCCATCGAGGGCGCGAGCCAGGCCGAGCGCGACTTCGTGCTGAGCCAGCCCGCGCTGATGGACGATCTGGTCGGCGATCTCGACGACGCCGACGCCCTGAAGGCCCGCCGCATGCTGCGCGGCAACCTCACCAACGTCGATCGCATCGAGATCGCCATGGCCGGCTGGGGCACCGACGAGGGCGGCCTCACCGCCGCCTTCGAGGGCCTGACCGCCGAGGAGTTCGCGCAGCTCCCGTCCAACATCGACGCCCGCATGGTCGACGAGCTGAGCAGCGCGGATCTGTCCCGCTGTCAGGAGATCCTCCACCAGAAGCGCCTCCTCTACGACGCGGCCTACGCCGGCGAGTGGATGAGCCAGCAGGCGGCGGCGCTCGGCGAGGGCGCCCTGGAGGATCAGGGGAGCACCGTGCTGATGGCCGCCGAGGGCCAGACCCAGTCCGCGGTCGGTCGACTCATCACCGCCTGCGCCGGCGGCGGCACGGAGGAGAGCGACATCTTCCAGGTCGCCTCGGGGCTGAACGAGGACGAGAAGCGCTTCATCCGGGATCGCAACCCCTCCAACGTGCTCGGCGTGCTGCGCGAGGATCTGTCCGAGGCCGACTACACCCGGGTGATGAGCATCCTGGGCGGCGGCGCCGCCGGCACCCTCGCCGCCATGCGCGAGGCCGTCGAGGGCTGGGGCACCGACGAGACCCTGCTCTACCAGAACCTCGATCGCCTCATCAGCCAGGGCGGCGCCGAGGCGCTCCAGAGCGACCCCACCCTGATGGCCGCCATCACCGGCGACCTCTCCGACGGTCAGTCCCAGGTCGTCCGGGACGCCCTCCGCGCCGGCGCCTTCTCCCCCATGCTGCGCCTGAAGTGGGCCACCGACCGGGCCGGCACGGACGAGGATCTCATCTGGACGCTCTGCCAACAATACGGCGAGCAGTGGCGCACCTCCGAGGGCGCCATCATCCCCGCCGTCGACACCATCCTCGACAGCGAGCTGTCCACCCGCGACTACTGGCGGGCGCTGGACACCATCCGCGGCGAGCCCCGCAGCGAGCAGGAGCGGCTGGACCGCGCCAAGGAGCTGCTGGAGCGTGAGCGCGGCGGGGTGTCCGAGGGCATCATGGACACCTTCTCGGACTCCGGGGAGAACGCTGATGACGCCTGGCGCGAGTACCAGGCGACCTTCAACCAGGCCCACTCCGACGGTGAGATCTCCGAGGAAGAGACCTCCCAGCTGCGCGAGGACGAGGCCTTCTCCCAGCGCATGACGTCCGAGTACCGCGACGCCAAGGCGTCGGTCGCCCAGTGGGCCACCACCATCGCCGTCGCCATCGTGGGCATCGCCGCCACCATCCTCACCGCTGGCGCCGCCGGCCCGTTCGTCGCCGGCATCGCCGCGCAGCTCGGGGGCACCGCCGCCATCGCCGCCGAGGCCATGGTCGCCGCCGCGGTGCTCAAGGTCGGCCTGAACCGGGCCATCCAGGGCGAGGGCTACGACGTCACAAGCTCCGAGGCGCTCGTGGACGCCGTGTCCGCGAGCGTGGAGGTCGGCCTGACCATGGTGGGCGGCCAGGTCGCCACCCGCTTTATGTCCGGCCTGGGCAACTCCGCCATCGCCCGCTCCGTCGGGCCGTCGGTCCAGCGGGTCTTCGGACGCGCCGGCACGCGCATCCTCGGCGCGGGGCTGGAGGGCGGCATCGACGGCACCCTCGGCGGCATCGGCGAGGGGCTGGTCCAGGGCCTCGCCATGGACTCCACCTGGGAAGGCGACGTCGAGACCATCTTCGGCAACCTCGGCACCTCCGTGGGCACGGCCACCGCCTTCAGCGCGGGCGGCGGCATGTTCGCGGGCGCGGCCTTCCGCAGCATCGGCGAGACCTTCGGTCCCCTGCTGAGCCGGAACGCCGGCGCGGTCGACGGGGTCGGTGACGACGTCGCCGGCGCTGGCGCTGGCGACGGCAACATGCTCGACGAGCTGGGCATCCAGGACGCCGCCAACGGCAACGCCAACGGCGGGCTCATCCTCAAGCAGCCCGGCGGCGGCGCGGTGGACAACGCCCTGTCACCCGAGCTGCAGGCGGCCCAGCTCCGCATGCAGGAGCTGCAGGGCCAGGGCGCCTTCCAGGACAGCGGCTACCACGGCAGCAACTCCGCCATGCTCGACGGGCTGGAGAAGACCGACGGCCGCATCATCCCCGCCGCCGAGCTGGACGCCGCCAACGTCACCCAGGTCACCGGTGAGGGCGACGCCTTCAGCGGCCGCGCGGGCAAGAAGACCTTCATCTCCATCGGCGAGGGTGAGTCCGGCTTCGGCACGAGCCTCGCCTACGCCGACGCCACCTCCGGCCTGAACCACTACAACGTTCGCCGCTACACCCTGGCCGAGCTGGAGCGGGAGATCTCCGAGCTGCGCGACGTCGTCGACAACTTCGACACCATGGACATCGACATCCAGGGGCCGATGGCGCCGCTCTACCGCAAGCAGAAGGGCCAGTTCTCCTCCCAGCTGGAGAAGCTGCAGGACGAGCTCGTCCTCCGGATGGATCTCCCCGCCACCCACCCCCGGCGGGTCGGCGGCCAGTCCAACCTCGAGGACTACCCGGTGCTGTTCGAGTTCGACCTCGACAACGCGAACGTTCGCAGCCGCCCCGGCATGGAGGAAGGCGGCACCTTCGGCGGCGAGGCCGAGCTGCACGGATCGGTCGATCTGAAGACCCAGCTCAAGCGCGTCTACTGCCCGGAAGATCAGGTCGCGTCGGTGCAGGCGCGCCTGCAGGGCATCCTCGGACACTCGGACTTCGAGGTCATCCCCATGGAGGCGACCAACGCCCTGCCCGCTGACGGCTTCACCTCCGGCTCACGGGCCGCCAGCTACGGCTGGATGAGCGAGCTGCAGGACTACTACCTGCAGAGCCAGGGCGCCCACGCCTCGGCCGCCCGCACCAGCCAGCGCGTCGACATCACCTACATCATGCAGCACCTGCACGGTCAATGAGCCCACCGGACGACAAGGATCCATCGAAGGATTTGAAGGATCTACTGCGCGCGCCCGCTGTCGCGCGGCGGCTGGAGGGCGTCGAGCGCGCGGAGGCCGACGGCCGGGCGGACGACCTCCTGCCGCTGCTCGCCGACGACGCGCCCTTCGTGTTCGAGCGCGGCGGCGTCACCCGGGTCGGCGAGGTGCGCTTCTGGACCCTGGACGCCCTCCAGGGCCTCTACCGCGCGGCGAAGCGGGCGCCGGACTTCGGCCCGGTGACCGTGCGGCGCGCGCCGAGCGCGGACGAGGTGCGCAGTCAGGCCTGGGCGGCGCTCTCCGGCCTCGACACAGTCAGCAGCGCTGGGGCCAGCAGCGCTGGGGCCAGCCGCACTGAGGCGCTGGCCGCTGTTGACCTCTTCCTCGACACCCGGGTGCTGCCCGCCGAGTCGGAGCGCGCGCTGCTGCGGGACTACCGTCTGCTCCAGCACCTCGGGCTGCTGGACTACCGGCTCGAAGAGGTCGACCCCGCGACCTGGCTCACCCCCCTCCAGGCCGAGGTGGCGGCCTCCCAGCTCGTCAGCGCGAGGCCCCTCCCCCACCTCCAGCTCTCCCAGGGCGGCCGCACGCTGGGCTACATCTACCGCGAGGGTGGGCGCTGGGCGCTCGACTTCTCCGAGGACCACGACGCCCGCCGGGCCGCCCGCCGGGCGACCCAGGTGCTCACCGGCATCGACCGCCGCGGCGTGCCCCGGGTGCTCTTCAGCGCGGACGGCGCCCCGCAGCGCAGCGCCGACGGCGCCCTCGTCCTCGACGGGGTGGTGCCCCTCGACGGGCCTCCGGTCGAGGTGCTCCGAAGCCTCGCTGCCTTCGCGGGTCGCTGGTGTGACGCGGCGCTGAAGGAGCCCTGATGGAGCCGAGCTTCGAGGCCCTCTTCCAGGGGGCGGCCCGCCTGGGCATGATGGCGGCGACCCGCGGCCTGAGCTGGCAGCGCTTCACCCCCTTCGTCGAGTCCTTCTCCCCCGAGCTCGAAGGCTACCAGGAGCTCTCCCTCACCCCGGCGGGGCGGGATCTCGGGCTGATGACCCGGGGCTCCGGACAGGGCTACACCCACCGGGTCGCCCGCTACATGGATCTCCGCGGGGTGCCCGAGGCCCGGCTGCGGCGCATGCTGGTGACGGCGAAGTACTTCGAGCACCGCAACCTGTTCTTCAAGGTGGAGCTGACCCCGGACGGCGAGGAGATGAGCTGGTACTTCCGGCGGCGCCCCCGGCTGTCGGTGGCGCTGGACTGGCTCGCGGCCGACGGCGTCGGTGAGACGGATCGGGGCATCACCGCCCTGGTCGCCAGCACCCTCGGCAAGAAGACGGTGCACTTCATGGGCTGCTCGGAGTCCCCGTCCGCCTCGGGCTCCAAGATCTACTTCAGCCAGCCCGCCGGCGCGCCCTGGGAGGATCTGCTCGCGGTCTCCGGCATCGTCGGGCTCTCCGAGGACGCCTGGGCGCCGCTGCTGGCCCAGCGCGACGAGCTGGAGGGCGAGACCTGCTTCCTCTCCCTGGACTACGCCGGGGGCCGCCTCCAGCAGGGGCTCAAGATCGACGTGCACGGCGCGCCGACAGACGCCGTCGACGCCCTCGCCGGCGTGCGCGCGTCGCCGCACGGCCTGACCCTCCTGAAGCTCTTCGAGCGGCCGCGCTACGACTACATCGGCGTGCGGCTGCGGCCGGAGCAGGCCCCGACCGTCAAGGTCTACTGCTACCGCCAGGGGGCGCTGAAGTAGCGCTCCCCGAGCCGACTACAAGCCGATTGACACAGCCACGAGCGGGGGGTAGCCTGCCCCCCTTCACCGGGATCTCGAAATGCGCCTTCCCATCACTGTCCTCTCGGCCGCGCTCCTCTTCACGAGCGCGTGCAAGGATGACAAAGCCACCACCCCCGAAGACACCACGACCGAAGAGGAAGACGTCTTCGAGAACGACTTCGGGCAGTGGCTCTCCATGGACGCCACCCCCGAGGGCAAGCCCGCCATCGCCTACTACGACGCCACCAAGGGCGCGCTGGGCTACGCGGTCGCGGATCTCGGCGACGACGGCGCCGTCGAGTGGAGCCACCACCCCGTCGACGGCTACGCCGGCGACGACGGCCTGGACCCGGGTGACATCGGCAAGTACGCCTCCATGGAGATCGCCCCCGACGGCACCATCTGGATCGCGTACTACAACGCGAGCGTCGGCGGCCTCTACTACGCGAAGTGCAGCGACGGCACCTGGGAGACCGGCCTCGCCGACGCCGGCAGCGGCTCCTCCCCGGACGCGGGCCTGTGGGCCTCGCTGGCCCTGAACGACAACGGCGAGCCCGTCATCGCCCACTACGACGCCAGCAAGAGCCAGCTCCGGGTGGCGCGCTGGAACGGCAGCGGCTTCACCGGCGAGGTCGTCGACGAGGGCACCGACTACACCGCGGCGGACACCGGCGAGTCGGATCGGCCCGCGGACGTGGGCCGCTACGCCCGCATCCTGATCGCCGACGGCAAGGAGTACATCGCCTACTACGACGCCGCCAACGGCGACCTCAAGCTGGCGCAGAGCAGCGGCGGCGGCTGGTCCATCGACGTCGTCGACGCCGACGGTGACGTCGGGGCGTGGCCCTCCATGGCCCACGACGGCTCCGACCTCCTGATCGCCTACCACGACGTGGGCCAGCAGGATCTCAAGGTCGCCACCGGCTCCAGCAGCTTCACCTTCGAGGTCGTCGACGACGGCGAGCACGTGGGCTCGGACTCCGAGATCGTCATCGGCGCCGGCGGCGCGCCGGAGATCATCTACTTCGACGGCCAGGAGAACGACATGAAGTGGACCCGCTCGTCGGGCTCCACCTGGGAGACCCCCTCCACGGTCACCGGGGCCGAGGGCGCGCGCGGCTTCCACAATGAGACCGTGATGGTCGGCGAGACCCGCTACGTCGCCTGCTATGACTACACCGCCAGGACGGTATGGTTCTCTGTACTGTAGGGTTTACAGCTCCCGCGGACTCATGAACGCTCGAACTGGAGGGATGATGTTCACGGCGCTGGCGCTCCTGGGGCTGAGCTCCACGGTCGAGGCGGGCACGCTCCGCGTCGACATGCTCGATGTCGGACAAGCCGACAGCATCCTCATCACCACCCCCGCCGGCAAGCGGGTGCTCATCGACGCCGGCAAGGGCAGCGACGACGCCTCCGAGCAGCTTCGGCGCATGGGGGTCGACAAGCTGAACCTCGTGGTCGCGACCCACCCCCACCAGGATCATGTGGGGGGCATGAAGTCCGTGCTGGAGGACATCGAGGTCGGGCTCTACCTCGACAGCGGCCAGACCCACACCACCGCCACCTACGAGAAGCTGATGGCGACGGTGGAGGCGCGGGAGGTCCCCTACCAGTCCGCGCTGACGGGTCAGGTCTTCAACCTGGACGACGGCATCGTGCTCCAGGTGCTCTGGCCCGGGGAGCGCAAGCTCCGCGGCACCCGCTCGGATCTCAACAGCAACTCGGTCGTGGTGCGAGTGGACCACGGAGAGAACTGCTTCCTCTTCACCGGCGACGCCGAGGAGCCCACCGAGCGCGAGGTGCTGCGCGGCGAGGTCGGCGAGTGCGACGTGCTCAAGGTCGCCCACCACGGCTCGGATCACTCCACCTCCGACGCCTGGCTGCGAGCGGTGAACCCCAGCATCGCCCTCATCTCCTGCGGTCAGGACAACCGCTACGGGCACCCGGGGCAGACCACCGTGGACAAGCTGCGCCAGTCCGGCGTGGCCATCTACCGCACCGACGAGACCGGTCACATCACGGTCCAGTCCGACGGCGTCAACCTCGCCGTGACTGACGGCATCCCCTCCAACGCCACCGGAGGGAAGATCGCGACCAGCTTGGGGGTCGAGGCCCCCATCAGGAGCATCCAGTGAGCCACCCCTCGTTCCGCATCACCGTCGACAGCGTCGACGGCGACACCGCCGTGCTCGAGATCAACGGCGCCACGCTGGACGTGCCCGCCTCGGCGCTGCCCGAGGGCGCCGCCGAGGGCAGCGTGCTCACGCTGGCGCTCGGCGACAGCGCTGACGTCACCGATGACGCCGAGGCCCGGCTCAAGCGCCTGAAGAAGAAGAACCCGCCCAAGATGTCCTTCGACCTCTGAACCGGAGCCCCTACATGTACCGACTCGTCGTCTGCTTTGTCCTGCTGCTGGGCTGGTTCTCCGCCCCCGCCTGGGCTGGCCCCGTCAACGTCAACACCGCGAGCGAGTCCGAGCTGGACAGCCTGCCGGGCATCGGCCCCTCCAAAGCCGCCGCCATCATCGCCCACCGCGACAGCAACGGCCCCTTCGTGAGCCTCTCGGATCTCGACGCGGTCAAGGGCATCGGCCCAGCGACCCTGGAGAGCCTCGCGCCCCTGGTCATCTTCTCCGAGGACGGTCAGCCCCCCGTGGCCGCCGCGCCCTCCACTGACGGCGGCGGCACCGCCGACGCCGCCACCTCCGCCCCCGCCGCCTCCGGCGGTCGCATCAACATCAACACGGCGAGCCAGTCCCAGCTGGAGGGCCTGCCGGGCATCGGCCCCTCCAAGGCCTCAGCCATCATCGATCACCGCGAGAAGATCGGCGCCTTCGCCAGCTGCGACAGCCTGAGCTCCGTCACGGGTATCGGCGACGCCACCGTCGCCAACCTCGCCGGCAACTGCGCCGTCGAGTAGCCCGCCCCGCTGAATCAGCGCTGAGTCAGCGCTCAGCGGCGGCTCACGTCCCCAGGCGCTTGAGCGCGTCCGCCACGATGTCCACGGCGGACTGCGCGCCCGCGCTGTGCGGACCGTCGGGGGGCGACCAGCCGCCGCTCCCACCGCCCACGCCGCCCAGGCCATCGCTCAGCTCGCGCGGGAAGAGCGAGCGGTGCTTGTCCGCGAGCTTGGACACCACCTCCTCCGGCAGCGGCCGGGGGCCGCCGAGCTGCCTGGCGACCAGGGCGACCCTGCAGAGGTGCTCCACCAGCTCCAGGCGAAGCAGGCAGAGATCCGGGTCCGGGCCCACCACGAGCACGCCGTGGTTGCCCAGCAGGAAGACGTCAGCCCGCGCCAGGGCCTCCGACAGCGCGGCGTCGAGCGCCGGGTCACCTGGGAGCCCGAACGGCAGCAGCGGCACCTCAGGGCCGATGGAGACGACCGCCTCGGCCATGAAGGGCGCGCCCAGGCCGACGCCGGCGGCGGCGAAGCCCGAGGCGTTCGGGGGGTGGGCGTGTACCACGGCGCCCACGTCCGACCGGCGGCGGTAGGCGGCGAGGTGCAGCTTCAGCTCCGAGAAGGGCTTGCGGGTGCCCGCCACCAGCGCGCCGTCCCGATCCACCACGATCAAGCTCGCGGGGCTCACGTCGCCCTTGGAGGTCGCCGTGGGGGTCGAGAGGAAGCGCTCGCCGTCGAGGCGCGCGGTGACGTTGCCGTCGTGGTTGGCGACCCAGCCGCGGGCGTGGAGCGCTCGGGAGACGCGGACCAGTTCGGCCCGTAGATGTTCCTCACGGTGCATGGGCGAAGCATAACGCGGTATCCTCCGCGGCATGCTCATCACACTGCTCGGATTGGGGCTCGCCATCGGCGCAGCCCAGGCTCAGGACGACACGAACGAGACTGACGGCGCGGACAGCGCCGCGTCCGCTGACAGCGCGGACGGCGGCTTCGAGTTCAGCACCACGGGGCGCTGGAAGGACACGGAGATCGCGAACCCGCGGCTGATGCTGGACAACAGCGCCTACACCATCGGCCGCAACGAGGTGCTCATCAGCCCGCTGCGCGTGGGCTGGGGCGTGGTGGAGAACGTCGAGGTCGGCACCAACCTCATCTTCGATGTGTTCGAGATCTACAACGTCCGCGGCAAGGTCACCGCGATCCAGATGGAGCGCTTCGACGCCTCCTTTGAGGCGACCTACTTCCAGCCCGAGATCGCCCCCATCCTGAAGGTCGATGAGGTCGACGCCAGCGTGCTGGCGCTGGACTGGCGGGCGAGCTGGCGGGCGACGCCGAGGCTCGGCCTGCACGGCGGCCAGAGCTGGTACCTCGCGGAGGTCAAGGGCGACGACTTCTCCCTCGGTGACTTCGGTAAGGCGCTCGCCAAGCTGTTCGGCGAGGATCTGAGCGACGAGATCGCCGGCGAGATCGACGATCGCACGACTGGCACCACCCTCTACGGCGGCGTCAACCTCAACGTCCGCCGCAACGTCATCGCGGTGGACTACATCGTGAACCGGCGGGACCAGATCGTGCTCGTCTGGAGCGCCCTGACCAAGGCCCGCGGCAAGGCCACCGCCGGCACCGACTTCAACAACAGCCAGGACGTCAACTCGGCCGAGTTTGGCGACTTCGGGTTGGTCGCCGGGTTCGATATCCCCACCAGCGACGTCTTGAGCAACTCGCTCACCATCGCCTGGCAGTTCAACTGGGAACTTTTTCACCTCCGCCTCGGGGTAGCCCCAACGATCGGATCTGTGGATCAGAACACGGCTATCTACAACACGCTCACTGAAGGGGTGCAGGCGTACTGGATTTTTTGATTGGTCTTCGAGATCAGCATGCATTACTGTCGCGAGATCCGGCCTTGGTCGGCAGTCGAAGCAAAAGCAGCAGCAGCAGTAATCAGCGGAAGTGACCTTCGTGCATGCCTACACCGTGGATCTACCTCGCCTCCGGACTTTACCCACCCGGACCACCCTTCCCCGCCCCTTTCTCAAGTGGGTCGGCGGTAAGCGACAGCTCCTTCCGGAGCTCGTAAGTCGTCTACCAAAGCGCTTCGGCGTCTATCATGAACCGTTCATCGGGGGCGGCGCCCTCTTCTTTCACCTGCAGCCCCGCATGGCCTGTATCGCGGATGTGAATCTGCGTCTCGTGCGTACCTATCGCGCGATCAGGGATCGCGTCGAGGATGTCATCGGCCTCCTCCAGGAATACCCGCATGACAAGGAGTTCTTCCTTGAGCTGCGGGCCCGGGACATCGACGTCTGCGATGACGTCGAGGTCGCTGCCTGGTTCATCTACCTGAACCGCACCGGCTTCAACGGCCTCTACCGGGTCAACCGGCGGAACCGCTTCAACGTGCCCTTCGGCAAGTACAAGGCGCCGCGCATCTGCGACGCGCCTCTCCTCCGGGCCTGCTCGGAGATGCTCTCCGGGGCCGCCATCCTGCACCAGCCCTTCGACTGCGTGCTGGATCAGGCGCGGCCGGGGGACTTCGTGTACTTCGATCCGCCGTATGTGCCGGTCTCCAAGACCGCGTCGTTCACGTCCTACGCCAAGGACGGCTTCGGCAGCGCGGATCAGGCCCGGCTCAGGGACGTCGCGCTGGAGCTGAAGTCCCGGGGCGTGCGCGTGCTCCTCTCCAACTCAGCGGCCCCGCTGGTGCACGATCTGTACGCCGAGGGCTTCGAGCGAGATGAGATCCAGGCCTCCCGGGCCATCAACTGCGTGGGCACCCGCCGCGGCAAGGTTGGCGAGCTCTTGATCCGATAACAGGCCTCTTCGATCCGATAACTGGCTTTGTGATCCGACAATCGCGAGTTCAGCGGCTCGAGTCACGAGCTCCCAGACCGACTCGGGCTGCTGGAGCCCGGGCCGCTACTGGAGCTTGGGCGGCAGCTCGGAGTCCGGATCCGCGAGCACCGTCGGATCGCGGGGGTGCTGGCTGGTCGCCTCGGCGGGCTCCCCCGTGGAGCTCGTCGTCAGGGAGGTCTCGCTGAACCGGCGGGTCGCCAGCTTCACCAACCTCGCCTGGATCGTCTCCAGCCGCAGGTCCCGGTCCCGGGCCCAGAGCAGCATGCCCATGTTGGACGCCAGCAGGAGCAGCGAGGCCACCACCAGCGCGTAGAGCGCGTCCCAGTAGCCTCCCAGCTCGGCGGCGATGGCCGCGCTCTGTCCCCGCAGCGACCGGGTGACCTCGAGCAGCGTGCTCTTCAGCGGGGCGAGCCCGGCGGGATCCCCGCTCTCCAACACGACGAGCGAAGCCCGCGCCGCGCTCACCCGGCTCTCCAGCCGCGGCCGGCTCTCCAGTCGATCCAGGGCCGCCGCCACCGCCTCGTACTCCGGCGCCTCACCGGTCTCCAGGGCCGCGCGGGCGTCCTCGACGACGATCAGCAGCTCGACGTTGCTCGAGAGATCGACCCGCAGGGTGCTCACCGATCGAACGATGACTCCGCACCAGATCGCGAAGCCCACCAGCAGAAGAAGTAAGGCGATGAACACGCCGTTGAAGACGAGCCTCATGCGCCCAGAGCCTGTGCTAGAGGGAGTCAATGCCAAACCGATTGATACACGAAACCAGCCCCTATCTCCTGCAGCACGCCCACAACCCCGTTGATTGGTACCCCTGGGGAGAGGAGGCGCAGGCCATAGCCTCCGGAAATGATAAGCCCATTCTGCTCTCGGTGGGGTACTCGGCCTGCCACTGGTGTCACGTCATGGAGCATGAGAGCTTCGAAGACGAGGTCATCGCGGCGCAGATGAATCGCGACTTCGTGTGCGTGAAGCTGGATCGGGAGGAGCGCCCGGACCTCGACAAGGTCTACATGAAGGCGGTCCAGGCCTTCACCGGCGGCCACGGCGGCTGGCCGATGACCCTCTTCCTCACCCCCGACGGTCGCCCCTTCCTCGGCGGCACCTACTTCCCGCCTGTCGCGCGGGGCGGGATGCCCTCCTTTCCGCAGCTCATGGAGCGCGCGACCGCGCTGTGGCGCGACGAGCGAGCGCGGGTCGAGGAGATCGCCGGCAACCTGACCCAACACATCGGTGGGCAGAGCCGACTGCCGGCGCCCGGGGAGCTGCAGGCCGGCTGGCTGGAGGCCGTCGCCGAGGCGGCGTCCGCCGCCTTCGACGAGGAGATCCCCGGGCTGGGAGCCGCCCCGCGCTTCCCCCGCCCCTGGACCATCGCCGCGCTGATGGCCCACTGGCGGCGCACCGGCTGGGGCCGCTCCCTCCAGATGGCCGTGGGCCTGCTGGACGTGATGGCCAGCGGGGGCATGTACGACGTCGTCGGCGGCGGCTTCGCCCGGTACTCGGTGGATCGGGAGTGGCTCATCCCGCACTTCGAGAAGATGCTCTACGACAACGCCCAGCTCGCGCCGCTCTATGTGGACGCCTGGCTGGCGACCGGCGAGGCGCGGCACGCCAGGGTGGCGCGGGAGACGCTGGACTTCGTGCTCCGCGAGCTGCGGGATGCGTCCGGCGGGTTCACCAGCGCGCTCGACGCGGACAGCCTGAACGGCGCCGGGGCCTCCGAGGAGGGCTTCTACTACACCTGGACGCAGGCGGAGCTGATCGAAGCGCTGGGGGAGAGCGACGGCGCGCGGGCCGCGCCGCTGCTGGCGGTGACGGCCGCGGGCAACTTCGAGCACGGGCGCTCGGCGCTGCGGCCGCCGGCACCGCTGGAGAGCCTGAGCCAGGACGACCGCGCCTTCCTGGAGCGCGTCTACCCCGTGCTGATGGCTGCGCGGGAGGAGCGGGCCCGTCCAGGCCTCGACGACAAGGTGATCACCGCCTGGAACGGCCTGATGATCGCCGCGCTGGCCCGGGGCGGCGCCGCGCTGGATGAGCCCCGCTACACCCTCGCGGCCCGGGAGGCCGCCGACTTCCTGCTGGATCGGGTCGTGGTCGACGGCCGCCTCCGGCGCAACTGGAAGCTGGACCCCGAGGGCCGGGAGCGCCTGGGGGCGCCGGGCTTCCTGGATGACCACGCCTTCCTCCTGCACGGCCTCATCGAGCTCTACGAGGCGACCTTCGACGCCGGCGTGCTGGACGCGGCCCTGGCGCTGGCGGACCGCACGGTGGCCCTGTTCTGGGACGAGTCGGATGTCGGCTTCTTCTACACGGGCGCCGACGTCCCCGCCGGGCTCGGGCGACAGAAGCCGCTGCTCGGCAGCGCGCTGCCCGGCGGCAACGAGATGGCGGCCTGGGCCTTCTGCCGGCTGGAGACCCTCTGCGGCCGAGCGGATCTGGGCGACAGGGCCGAGCGGGTGCTGGCGAGCCTCCAGAAGGTGCTGCCCAAGGCGCCGCTCGCGCTGGGGCCCGCGACGCTGGCGGCCGCGTGGCGCACCGGCACGGTCCAGGAGGTCGCCCTCACCGCGGAGGCCTCCGATCCCGAGGGCGCGGCGCTGCTGACCGAGGTGCGGCGGCGCTACCAGCCCTTCCGGGTGGTCGCGCGGGTCGCGCCGGGCCCGGTGCCCGCGACCCTGCCCTGGATGGACGGCCGCGCCGATCCCGGCTCGCCCGCGACCGCCTACGTCTGCGTCGATCGCGCCTGCCTGCTGCCCGCGCGGCAGGTCGACGAGCTGGCCGAGCAGCTCGACGGCCTCGACGCCCCCACCGACGACGCCCCTCAGGTGGACTCCGGGCTCAGCCGGATCCGGCTGCACGCCCCCGAGCTGCCGACGGATCCCGCCGCCTGGCTGAACGCGCCCACGCCGCTGACCCTGGAGCGGCTGCGCGGCAACATCGTCGTCCTCGACTTCTGGACGAGCTGCTGCATCAACTGCCTGCACATCCTGCCCGAGCTGGCGGCGGTGGAGGCGCGCTTCGCCGGCGAGCCGGTCGCGGTGATCGGCGTGCACTCCGCCAAGTTCACCGCCGAGAAGGAGGTCGAGCGGGTCCAGCAGGCCATGGCCCGACACGGCGTACATCACCCGGTGGTGGTGGATCCAGAGCACACGCTCTGGCAGCAGTACACGGTGCGGAGCTGGCCCACGGTGACGGTCCTGGACGCCGCCGGGCGCATCGCCTTCAACCAGTCCGGCGAGGTCGATCGCGCCACCCTCATCCGCGTGGTGGAGAGCCTCTTGGAGGAGGCCAGGGCCAGCGCGTCGCTGGCTGAGCCTGCGTGGACCCCGTCGATCGTCCCCGCTGGGGGGCACGCCGACTCGGACCTGCGCTTCCCCGGCAAGGTCCATGTGTACCCCTCCGAGCTGGAGCAGGCCCGCGGCGCCGACCCGCTGGATGGTGGGCGCCTGTATGTCGCCGACACCGGCAACCACAGGATCATCGAGGCGGCGCTGAGCCGGGGAGCCGACGGCTGGCCCGCGGCGCGGGCGCTGCGAGCCTTCGGGGACGGCGAGCCCGGGCTGGTCGACGGCGCCCGTCCCCGCTTTCGCGGCCCGCAGGGCATGGCCCGCGCCGGGGACAGCCTCTGGGTCGCGGACACCGAGAACCACGCCCTCCGCCGCATCGACCTGAGCACGGGCGAGGCGATCACCGCCGCGGGCACCGGGCGGCTGGGTCGGGGCCAGGGCCAGGGGGGCGACCCCACCCGCCCACGCAGCGTCGATCTGCGCTCCCCCTGGGACGTGGCCATTCAGGAGGACGTGGTGTTCATCGCCATGGCGGGGGCGCACCAGATCTGGATCTACATGGAGGATCGGGATCAGCTCGGCCCCTTCGCCGGCAGCGGCCGGGAGGACCACATCGACGGGAACCTGGAGGAGTCGGCGCTGGCCCAGCCGAGCGGCCTCTCCCTCCTCGGTAACTACCTCTTCTTCGCCGACAGCGAGACCAGCAGCGTCCGCGTGCTGGAGCTGCACCGCCGGGAGATCGGTACGCTGGTGGGCAAGGGGCTGTTCGACTTCGGCGACGTGGACGGCCCCACCTCCGAGGCCCTGCTGCAGCACCCGCTCGGCGTGACCTCCGATCCGGAGGCCGCGTGGGTCGCGGACACCTTCAACGGCAAGATCAAGCGCGTCGATCTGGGGAGCCGCGAGGTGAGCACGGTCGCGGCTGGCTTCTCGGAGCCCGGGGGGCTCGCCCGCGCCGGCGACTACCTGATCGTGGCCGACACCAACGCCCACGGGCTGAAGGTGGTGCACCGCGAGACCGGCGAGGTCAGGCCGCTGGCTCTCCAGCTCGCGCCGCTATCGGAGTGACTCGGTCCGTAGCGGCCAGCGGAAGAGGAAGGTCGTCCCACGGCCTTCGCTCTCCAGGGTGACCTCGCCGCCATGGAGCTCGACGTGCTCCTTGACCATGGCGAGGCCCAGCCCGGTGCTGCCGGCCTTCAGCGTTCGGAAGGGGGTGAAGACGCGCTGGTGGTGCTCGGCGGAGATGCCGGGCCCGTCATCCGCCACCTTGAAGAGCGCGAACCGCCCCTCACGGGTGACGCTCACGTCGATCCGACCGCGCTCGCGATCGTGGTGCTTCGCGGCGTTGCTGATGAGGTTCCGCAGCACCTGCTCCAGCGGCACCGCCGCCGTGTAGAGCGCGTCCACCTCCAGGGAGACCGACACCTCGAAGCCCTCGGGCAGGGCCGCCGCGTCCACGCTGCGCGCGACCAGCGCCGCGAGGTCGATCGTCTCGGGGGCCTCCCCCCAGCCGCCGCGTGACCAGGCGAGCAGCCCCTCGATGAGCTCGTTCATCTGGCCCGCCCGGGTCCGCACCCGCCCGACGAGGCGGGCGGCGTTGGCCTGGGCCTCCTCGGGCAGCTCACTCTCCAGGAGGTAGAGCAGCGCCTCGATCCCCTGAAGCGGCGCCCTCAGGTCGTGGGAGACCCGGCCGGCGAACTTGGAGAGGATCTCGTTGGTGCGGCGCAGCCCGCGCAGGGATCGGGAGAGGGCCTCGCCGAGCCGCTGGCGCTCGAGCGCGCCGCCGATCAGCCGGGCCAGCAGGCGGATGAGCTGCCGGTCGGACTCGGTCCACGGGCGATCGTTGGGCTCCAGCCGGGAGAAGTTCACGGTGCCGTAGCGCTCGCCGTCCACAAACAGCGGCGCCCCGATGTAGCTCTCCAGCCGGAAGGCCTCAAAGGCCGGGTGCTCGCAGTGGGGAGACGTGCTCATCTGATCGATGGCGACGACGTCGTCCGCCTTCAGCGTCATCGCGCAGTAGGTCTGCCCCAGCACAAACTCCGCTCCGCGCTCCAGGCTCTCCGGGGGGGCGTGCAGATACTCGACGAGGTAGCGCTCACCCTCGATGCGGCTGACGATGCCGAACTCCATCTCCAGCATGGCGCAGGCGATGGCCAGGGACTCCTCGATGTCGCCGAGGGCTCCGCCCTTCAGCCGTTCGTGGAGTGCAACCAACGAGCCGAGTGGATCGGCTCGCGTCAGCTCATTCGGATTCACGCTGAGACTCCTGCCCGCGGTCCGATTGTACTTTCCGCAGGCGGAGTATAGCGAATCAGGCGAGGAACGCCGCGACGCTCAATACCATCCAGACAACACTGGCGATGCCCGCCTTGCCGATGGTGCCCAGCACCCGGCCGATGGTGGCCGCCGCAGCCGGCTTCAGCGCCTCGTCCGCGCTCCTCTTCTGCTCCGGGTCGTTCATCTCTCCCACCAACGCCCCGAAGAAGGTGCCGGCCAGCGCTCCCACCAGGGTGCCCACCAGCGGAATGGGGAGGAGGAAGGTGCCAAAGAGCGCGCCCCCCATCCCGCCCAGGAAGGCCCCCAGGACGCCGCGGCGGCTGGCGCCCCCCTGCTTGGCGCCCAGCGCCCCAGCGGCGAGATCGAGCACCTCGCCGACGACGGCCATGGCGACGCCGCCGCCGATGAGCCACCAGCCGAAGGTCACGGGCGCTGTGGCCGTCCCCGCCCCGCCCAGCAGGTATCCGTCCGCCAGCTCCAGGATCACCGCTAACAGCAGCAGCATCCAGGTGCCGGGTAGACCGACGAGGACAGTGGCGGCGGTGAGCGCGCCGAAGAAGGCAAATGTGGCGGCGACAGCGATGGTCATGGTTCCCTCTGGCAACGGTACGCGGCGGCGCGGTCAGTTGTTGCCTCGGAGCTCCGGATCGCCGGGACAGCGCGGCCGGGACAGTGTGGCAACCCCGGAGAGCGCGCCGCTACTCCGGAGCGGGGCCCGTGGTGTAGCCGTCGGGGTGCTCGATGGCGTCGACCACCGCCAGCACGACCGAGTGCAGCGGGTCGTCGTCGTTGCCGAGGATCTGGCGGGCGGTGTTGCCCTCACGGGCGCAGAGCACCAGATCGCCCACGCCGGCCTGGACCGAATCAATCGCCAGGAAGCTGCTGAGACGCGGGGTCTTCCCGTCGGGCCGCACCGGCTGCACGATGAGCACGGTCTTGCCGATGTAGACCGGGTGCTTGATCGTAGCGACGGCGTTGCCCACCACGCGACAGAGGATCACGGGGCCTCCTTTTCCGGCGCGGGGCGGTGGATGCCGCCCGCTTCCTCGTCGCTCCAGTACTCGTCCACGATCGCGACGATGCTGGCGTCGACCGGGGAGAAGGTGACGGGCAGGGTCAGCGCGGCCTCGCGGCCGGTGATCCACTCGACCGTGTCGCCCACGCCGGCCTGGAGCGGGTCGGTGGCGACGATGGGCAGGCCGTCGGGGAGGCCGTTGTGATCGTGGGGCTGGATCACCATCAGGCGGACGCCGACGAGCGACTCGTGCTTGATGGTGGCGACGACGTTGCCCAGAACCTTGGCGAGCTGCATGGGCCTCTCCTATCCCACGGTGAACGGCGCGGGCCGCAGCAGGTAGGCCAGAAAGTCGGGGTGAGGGCGGGCGATCATCTCCACGCGGTGAAGCGCCTCTCGCGGCTCCAGGATCTCCCGGCTGACCTCGACGGCAGCCTCCACGTCGTGCTGGACGCCGTGGACCACGAAGTAGCCGCGGCCGCCGAGCCCGTGGGTGATGCGGAGCCCGGCGAGGGTGACGTCCGCGTCCTTCAGAGCGCGGTCGCAGGCGAGCAGGGTGCTGGCGACGGTGCGGGACTCAATGACCCCGATGGTGTCGGGGTCTTCGATGTGCATCGCCCCAGCGAGCCCGGGCAGGATCGCCTCGTGCGCGAAGGGCAGCATCAGCTTGTCCACCACGGTCTCGCCGCCGATGAACAGGGCCTCGTCGTAGCCCTCCTCCACCTCGGCGACGCCGCCGGCGAAGAGGATGAGGTAGCGCCCGGGCTCCACCAGGTTGGCCTCGACGACCGCGATGGGCGAGCGCTTGACCATCGCGTCGAGGGCGCGGTAGCCGAGGGCTATCGAGTCCAGCTCGACCATGGCGAGGGCGTCATGCGCGAGGATGTTCGCTGGGATCGCCAAGGGTGCCTCAGACGATGCGGAAGTAGCCCGCCAGCGTACAGCGGCGGACCCGGGTGAAGTCCCGCGCGGTGGTGAGCCCCTCGCCGGTGGGCGAGGCGATGGTGAAGGAGGTGAAGCCCTCACCGCCGAAGCCCAGCCCCGCGAAGTTGGGGGCGTTCTTGATGAAGATGGAGCAGTTGATGACCCGGGCCATGCGGTGCAAGGCGTCCAGGTTCTTGGAGTACATGCTGGCCGTGTGGCCGTAGCCGTGCTCCGCCTCCACCGCGAGGTCGATGCCCTCGTTGACGTCCCGCACCCGGGTGATGCCGATGACGGGCATCAGCTTCTCCAGCTGGATGAAGGGGTGCTCGAAGGGCACCTCGGCGATGATGAGCCGGGGATCGCCCTTGAAGGGCACGTCGATCTCGCGGAGCATCTTCGACGCCATCTGGCCGACCCAGGCGCGGTTGATGTGCTCCCGGTCGGGGGTCAGGATGAGCTTCTCGAGCCGGGTGATCTGATGGTTGCGCAGGCGGACCGCGCCGCAGCGCGTCATCTGGTCCATCAGGGCGTCGGCGACCTTGTCCACCACCAGCACTTCCTTCTCGTCAGTGCAGATGATGTTGTTGTCGAAGCTCGCCCCGCGCACGATGTCCCGGCCGGCGGCCAGGATGTCGGCGGTCTCGTCGACCACCACGGGCGGGTTTCCGGGGCCGGCGCAGATGGCCTTCTTGCCGGAGTTCATGGCGGCCTTGACGACCGCGCCGCCGCCGGTGACCACGATGAGCCGCAGCCCGGGGAAGGTCATCAGCTCCTGGGCGCTGGCGATGGTGGGGCTCTCCACGCAGCACATCAGGTTGTCGGGGCCGCCCACCTCAATCGACGCGTTGTTGATGAGGTTGATGACGTAGGCGCTCGTCATCTTGGCGGCGGGGTGGGTGTTGAACACCACCGTGTTGCCGCCGGCGACCATCCCGATGCCGTTGCAGAGGATGGTCTCGGTGGGGTTGGTGCAGGGCGTGATGGAGCCGATGACGCCGTAGGGGGCGCGCTCCATCAGGGTCAGCCCGTGGTCACCGGTCCACGCGGTCGGCTCCAGGATCTCCACGCCGGGGGTCTTGTGGATGACGAGGAGGTTCTTCTTGATCTTGTCTTCGACGCGGCCGAGGCCGGTCTCCTCGTGGGCCATGGACGCGAGGGTGTGGACGTCCTCGGCGGCCCGGCGGCGGATGTTCGCGATGATCTCGCGCCGCTTCTCCAGGGGGAGGTTGATCAGGATCTGCTGCGCGGTGCGCGCGGCGTCCACCGCCTCGGAGACGGTCTTGTAGACGCCGCGGGGGTGCGCGGGGAGTTCGGGCTTCGACGGCATGGACCCGGCGCGGATGCGCCCGAGTACACGATCGACGATGGCTTCTATCTGCTCGCGCTCGCCAGACATCTAACCCTCAGGGGTCACGGGTAGGGCGGGAACTTGTTGTAGACCAGCTCCCCTTCGAGATCGATGGTGTCGACGATGGCCATCACCACCGCGTCCACCGGCCGCTTGTCGGTCTGATCGGTCTGCCGGGCGCTGGAGCCCGAGGCGTAGAGCACCACCTCGCCCACACCAGCGCCCATGGCGTCAGCGGCGACGACGAAGGACTCACGCCCCTCCAGCGTTAAGGAGAGGTCCTGAACCAGATAGAACCGCAGCCCCTCGATCTTGGGATCCTTGCGGCTGGACACGACGGTCCCGACGATGCGGCCTAGCTTCACTTCTTCTTCGCCGACGTGCGACCCAGCGGAAGCACCTCATCGAGGTTGACGTGGGGACGCGGGATGACGTGCACGCTGACCAGCTCGCCGACCCGCTGGGCCTGACGGGCGCCGGCCTCGGTGGCGGCCTTGACCGCCGCGACGTCGCCGCGAACGATCGCGGTGACATAGCCACCGCCGATCTTCTCGTATCCGACGAGCTCCACGCGGGCGGCCTTGACCATGGCGTCAGCCGCCTCGACCATCCCTACGAAGCCGCGGGTCTCGATCATTCCAAGTGCGTCAGCCATGTTTGGCTCCTTACTTCAGTGATTTGCCATCGAGCGCTTCGACCGCGGCGATGGCAGCCTCGGCTGCCGAGTCGATCTCCGACTCATTGCCGGCCATCCACAGCCGCCCGAAGGCGCCAAAGGGTCGCAAGTTGACGAGGTTCACATCCGCGGCCTTCTCCGCCTCGTTGGCCGCGATCACCGCGTAGGCGGCGGGCTCGGTCTCGAGGATGAAGAGGCTCTGGCCGGGGATGAGCATCATGCCCTGGCGGTTGCGGTTGATGAGCTGGGCCTGGTAGGGCTCCACCGCCCGGATGATCTGGTTGGAGACCACCCGCGGCTTGACCCGGTCGGCCTGCGTCAGGCCGAGGAAGTCCAGCACGGCGTCGCCGGCGCTGGTGACCTCACCCTGGTCATCGTGGTGGATCTCAAGCAGGCCGAAGGCGCGCTCGACCACCTGCACCGCCGGCGCCACAGCGGTCGCCTTGAGCGCCACGTCGGTGACCCGGTTGATGATCATGCCCGGCGCGGTCTCAATCCAGAGAGATGCCTGCCCCGCGAGGGGGAGGAAGCCGCGGCAGGTGGTGCCGGTGAAGGCAGCGAGCTGAGGCTGGAGGGCGTCGAGGAAGACGTAGCCTCTCAGAGTGACCGACATGGGGACGTCCGCTCGCGTGCGTAAAAGGGTGGCTTGGTGGGTGCCGTGTCTACCGCGCCGAGGGTGCTGCCGTCAAGCCAGCGCGGTACTCTGGAGAGGTGTCCGGCCCCCTGACCATCGCCCTGCTCACGCGCGGGCTCGCGCCCTGGCTCATCGGCTGCGCCCCCCCCGCGCCCACCTCCCCGGCGCTCCAGGAGCACGAGCCGGCGACTCCGGATCGCCCGGACGTGGAGCTTCGGCCCACGGAAACGAGCACCTCCGCCTCCGGCCTGGTGATCAACGAGGTGATGCCCGCCAACGACTCGACGGTGATGGACGCCGACAGGCGCTTCCCCGACTGGCTGGAGCTGTACAACGGGGGGCACACAACAATCGATCTCTCCCGGGTGACGCTCCGGGACACCTCGGGGGATCCCTGGATCGGACAGGGCGAGCTCGCGCCAGGAGACCACCTGCTGCTCTGGGCGGACGACACCGAAGGCGCGGCCGACCGCCTGCCCTTCAAGCTCTCCGCCGACGGCGAGACGCTGGAGCTCCTGGTGGACGGGCGCATCGAGGACCGCATCGACACGGGCCCGCTGAGCGCGGACGTCGCCTGGGGCCGCTTCCCCGACGGCGGCGCCTGGTCCCACGCCGGCCGGTCCACGCCCGGCTACGCCAACGGCTCCCACCCCGCGGATCCGGACCCGAGCGCGGTGTTCTTCGGCCCGACGGTCACCGACATCTACCTGTACATCTCCGAGTCGGCGAAGGAGCGGCTCAATGTCTACGGCGAGTGGGCGGAGGGCTCCCTGCGCTTCGAGGGGGCCTGGCTGCCGCAGGTCGACGTCCGCCTGAAGGGCCACGGGTCGTACGAGGATCTCTCCGGCAAGTCCGCCTTCAAGATCGATCTCAACGAGTTCGAGAGCGATCAGCGCCTCCGCGGCCTGAAGGCGCTCACCCTGAACAACGCCAAGGCGGATCCCACCTGGACACATGAGTACCTGACCTACTCGCTCTTCCGCGCGCTGGACTACCCGGCGCCGCGCACGGGCTGGTCGCGGGTGCACGTCAATGACGAGCTGTACGGGCTGTACATCAATGTCGAGACCTGGGACGACGTGATGTTGGACCGGTGGTTCGACGACGCCGACGCGGGCACCCTCTGGGAAGGCTCAGGCGACTTCGGCTACGGGGAGAACGACGATCAGAGCAAGGGCTCCCCCATCGGCCCGGACTACAGCATCAACCCGGGCGAGTACGAGGAGGGCCCCTACCCGCCCGACGAGACCGTGATCGAGGCGGTCCGGGCCCTGATGCTCCAGCCCCCGACTGACGCGGCGGTGGCCGAGCTGAGCCTCTATGTCGAGCTGGACGCTTTCCTCACCTACATGGCGCTGGAGGCGATGGTGATGTTCTGGGATGGCTACCAGAAGGCGCACAACTGGCGTTTCTATCAGGACGCGCTCACCCGACGGCTGATGTGGCTGCCCACGGGTGCGGATGCGACCTGGACCCTCTCGAAGATCGATCCCTGGGAGGTGAGCGGGGATGTCCTGGATTGGTGTCTGGGGAATGCGGGCTGCTACTCGGACTACAGCGAGCGCGTTGTGGAGGTCAGCTACGCGACGGAGGCGCTGGGGTTGGTTCAGGTGTTTGATGAGGTGAGTGTGGCGCTTGAGGAGGACATGGTTGCTGAGCCGCGGGGGTTTCATACGGCGGAGCTCATTGCGCAGCAGCAGGCGTTGACCCGCGAGAATCTTGAGGGGTGGCCCGCTGCGTTGCGGGAGGTGGCGACGGCGAAGCTGGAGGAGTGAGGGTTGGTTGGAGCCCCTGAGCCCGCACCTTTCGCCAGACCGCGCCGCACGGCGCGCGCCAACTGCGAACCCGTACCAGGAACGTGACCGTCCCAGCGCCGCACACGAGAGGGTGTTGCGACGTCAGATGCCTCGCCGCAAGGCGGGTCCGGTCGTCCTTCAGCGCGCCTGAGTCGCTGCCTCTGAAGCCCTCCCCCTGTCTTCTGGCCCCTGACGGGGCGAGGGTGCGAGCCCCCTGTGACCCCACACCTTCCGTCAGA
>Ga0316204_10002835_pt1 | contig 37342 bp, 41 predicted proteins | sample 6monrhotite_MG_2_FD_205661 | JGI IMG/M metagenome (GOLD analysis project Ga0316204, IMG submission 205661) | Microbial mat bacterial communities from mineral coupon in-situ incubated in ocean water Damariscotta River, Maine, United States -... | ecosystem: Environmental > Aquatic > Marine >... | reverse complement strand
AATATACCCAAAGCGTTTGGAATTTAGGTATTTAGTGCGCGTCATATTTTTGTTCTGGCAAGGCGAAATGACGAGTAATAGCCGGACTATTGCGAGGAATTTCAACGCCGCCAGGACGGAAATAGGACAGCAATAAAACCTAAATCCCAAACGCTTTGGGTATATCATCACTCGTTTTGTTCGGCACTGCGATGAACGGTTTTCGATAGGTGTCTGTTAGTTTGCGTTGCGTAGACTAACGTAGGTTTTTTAAATGAAGCGAATTCAATATTACAAGCGATAAGGGTAGTGGCATGGTGCAGATATCTGATGCAAAGTTCGCGGTAGGCCAAATCATACATCATCGTCTTTTTGACTACCGTGGTGTTATTGTAGATGTGGACCCAGTGTTTTGTGGTTCTGAAAACTGGTATGAGCGTGTGGCTCGATCGCGACCACCCAAGGATGAGCCCTGGTACCATGTGTTGGTTGATAACGGCAAACATAATACGTATGTATCAGAGCAAAACCTGGAAGTGGATGATTCGAGTGAAGGCGTTAATCACCCGCTCATTGCTGATATTTTTAAAGACTTTAAAGATGGGAAGTATGTTGTAAACTGGTTGAAAAATTAGGTTCTGTTGACGTTTGAGTTATGTCGCTGTTGAGCCTGAAAAATACCAATCAAGCGTTAGGTGCGTGATTATGTTATTCCAGGTAAGTAACAAGTAACATATACCCAAAGCGTTTGAGATTTAGGTGTTATAGCACTCCCCTTTTTGTCCACAGCGTCGTTGCTTCTCCTTACATAGAATGGCTATGCTGCGTCGTCGCGTCTAGCTGTAAACAAAAATGATCGCACTCTAAACACCTAAATCTCAAACGCTTTGGGTATAGAGTGGTGTAGCCCAGGGGTTTACAGCTGCTTGATTATCGTAAATCCTGTTCTTTCATTAATTGCCAGAGTTCATCCAGCCGTTGCGATGGATCTTCAAGCTGTAAGAAATGCTGTTTTTGCTCCAATCGTATCGGAAGTAATTCTACTAAGCGGCTGCCAACCCAGCCGGCATCGTCATATTTTTTGTCCAGTTTGGCGTAGGGGTAACCTAATTGCTCCAATAATTTGCGCAGCAAATCGACAGCGGGCAAATACCTGTCTTCGATGGGGTGTTGGGGGTCATTAGGTAATAGGGTTACTTCTGCGATGATGAGTTGATTGCGTTGGGTCTGTTTCGACTTGATGGTAAATCGTTGTTTACCGAATGCGGTGATGCACAGTACCCCATTGGAGTCCGTGTTAAAGTAATTTATTTCACACAGTGTTCCGGTATCGTGGGTTAGCGCTGCTTTTCCGGTTTCTGACCCCTCTTTAATCAGGCATATTCCAAAGTTCCCTTCAGTTTTCATGCAGCTGCTGATCATATCCAGATAACGCGGTTCGAATATTCTCAATGGCAGGCTGCCTGATGGGAATAGGACGGTGTGGAGCGGGAATAATGGGATAGATTTTGTTGTCATGATGATGCCGGTATTATGCTCCCCAAGGGGGGGTTAAGTTATGCTCAATGGTTAAATGATCCAGTATACGGGCGACCACAAAATCTACCAGATCTTCAATTTTTTCAGGTTTATGATAAAAGCCGGGGCTGGCGGGCAGGATAGCGACGCCTAGTTTTGCTAATGACAGCATATTTTCCAGATGAATGACTGAAAGTGGCATTTCTCGTGTTACCAATATAAGTTTACGCTGTTCTTTTAAAATGACATCTGCAGCACGCTCAATGAGGTCGGTGCTGGAGCCTCTGGCTATTGATGAAAGTGTAGCTGATGAGCAAGGACATACAACCATTGCTTTGGAGGCATTTGATCCGCTCGCGATGGGGGCCATCCATTGGGATTTGCCAAATACGGTTAATTGTGAGGGATTTGGCTGATAGAGATCATGTAAATAGCGGCTGATCTCATTCGGATTGCCGCCAAGCTGGTGGTCTGTCTCAGTGTTGATAACAACTTGCGCAGCTGATGATATCAGAAGGTGTACGTTTTGCCCGGCTTCGAGCAGGCATTGCAATAGGCGAAAGCCGTAAGGTGCGCCAGAGGCGCCTGTCATGGCGAGGGTAATGGTGTCGTTTTTCATGAGGCTGGCATAATCTGGATGAAAGTCAGTAACATTACACCCGATAAAAAATAAGTTGCTTGTTTTTCGCTCATTCTAAGGGGCCGGATAGCGCGCGGCCAAGGCGTGTAATAATTTTTTATGAATGCCGCCGAATGCGCCATTGCTCATAATAAGCAAGTGATCCCCTGGCCGTGCTTGCGTGGCAAGGTTTTCGACAATGGCATCTACTGCTGACAGTAGTCTGGCAGGTGGCACTGTACTTTTGATGACGGTATCCAGATTCCAGTCAATGTCCGGTGGCTGGAAATAAATGACTTCGTCGGCACAATTGAGTGACTTGGCAAGTGTTTGTGTGTGAACCCCCATGCGCATGGTATTTGAGCGGGGCTCCAGTATGGCGATAATTCGAGCTTTACCCACTTTGTTGCGCAGTCCTTCCAGAGTGGTGGTAATTGCGGTGGGATGGTGAGCAAAGTCATCGTAGATGGTTATGTTGTTAACGGTGCCGACAATCTCCATTCTACGTTTAACATTTTTAAAGTCGCGCATGGCGTCTATGGCGTGGTTTGCCGGTACACCGGCATGTCGTGCTGCGGCAATAGCCATAATGGCGTTATTGACGTTGTGCTGTCCTTGTAGTGACCACTCCAGTGTGCCTGCGAGTTTCCCTTGTATGTGTATGTCGAAATGACTGGCATCGGCGGCCATGTTTTGAATCGACCAGGTATCTCTTGGTTGATCGCCAAAATATTCCAAGGGTGTCCAGCAGCCCATTTCTACAACGGATTGTATATTAGTGTCAGCTTGCGGTGCGACGATCAGGCCATTGCCGGGTACCGTACGTATCAAGTGATGAAACTGGCGTTTAATGGCCGCTATGTCTGGAAAAATGTCAGCATGGTCGTATTCCAGGTTATTGACGATCAGGGTGCGGGGACGGTAATGCACAAACTTGGAACGCTTGTCGAAAAAAGCGGTGTCATATTCGTCGGCTTCGACGACAAAGAAGGGCGCATTTCCAATGCGGGCAGAAACGCCGAAATTTTCGGGTATACCGCCAATTAAAAAACCGGGGTTTAATCCGGCATATTCCAGTATCCAGGCGAGCATGCTGGATGTGGTGGTTTTGCCATGTGTACCGGATACGGCAAGTACCCAACGATCTTTTAGTAGGTAGTTGGCCAGAAATGCTGGGCCTGATGTATAGGCGATGTTTTTATTGAGTAAGGTTTCTACGGCAACCTGGCCTCGCGACAGGGCATTGCCAATAACAACTAAGGCTGGTTCTTGATCAAACTGAGTCAGGTCGTCCAGGTTGGATAAGGTAATTCCGGCATTTTCAAGCTGTGTGCTCATGGGTGGGTAGACGTTACTGTCTGATCCGCTGACCTGGTAACCTAGTTCGCGTGCTAACAGCGCAATACCGCCCATAAAGGTGCCGCAGATGCCGAGAATATGTACATGCATAAGGATTAAATTTCCTGCGTTAAACCGCGAATGTCAGTGCCGCCGCTATTAATGCGTGATTAAAGGAATGCGCAATTTAAGACACTGCACTAGTATTGGCAATGAATAGTATTCGGATAACTCTTAAGTAAGTAAAAACATAAATTATTGAAATGCCGATTCCTGCCCAAAATGGAATAGAAAGCGCATTTCGTAGAATATGGCCGATGACAGTGATGTTCCAAAACAAAATGATGAGCAATAAATAGCGAGGGAACATGAATTCGTCAGCCGGATAATTCGCCGCTAATGTCACGAGCGGCCAGCTAATACTATCAAATATAATGCCAGTACCGGCTAATGCCGTAATGGTTTGCATTGAGCGATTAAGGAAATTGCGTATCCATAGGCCTGCCTGAGCAAATCCTATCATCATGATGAATCCAACCAGTACGATGGTTAAGGCTTGAGCGGTTGAATTGTCATGCAAGACAATACCCAGTGATAGCAGGAAATAACCGGCCAGCGTGATCGAAAACAGGAATCGAGATGGGGGTATATCCTCAGGGTTTGCCCGTAGCAGGCAAATATCGACAAAAAGTTTCAGGATTAACAGCATAAACGTAATTTGTTTCGGTGTGTGGTTACAGGTTCCAGCGTTAATAAAAATACGCAATATCGATTTAAGCAATTAGTTGATTTAAACAAATGCTCAATGGTTTCGTCACTCATACCTTGCCCAGATTGGCAAATACAAACAGCGCCGTCAAGAGTATACTCCCATCTGAATTTGATTGCGTTACCAGGATATATTTTGTCTTAGGAATCAATGAATGATGTCAAATGTGGTGTGCTGCAGAAAATGTAGGCCCGGTGTTCCTCGCATTGGTTGCAACAAATTCAAAACTCAAAATCCCTGTCAATAAAGTGTCGAATACCGGCGATTCAGGTCATTTTACCGGAACAGTGATATTGAGATGTATCTTGCCCGGAAATCGCTAAAAACTTACTCGGCGCGGCAGCGTTTGACCATTGGCAGGTTTGTGCTTTTGGAATGACGTCGAAAAAGCGCCGGGACGCGGATTGTTTCGTGTTTTGCCAATTCGCGTTTTATTCAAAATACGATACCGGATAATAGGTTTTTCGGGAATCGGGTCACAAACCGTGGTAATCATGTTACCGTATTGACCGTAGTATTAACATTGGGTCACTAGGAATATCAATAATGCAAGAGTTATTTGTCGATACTGAAGCAAAATTAACTGAACTGTGCCAAGTGCTTCAAGAAAGTGAGCTCATTGCCTTGGATACAGAGTTCCTTCGCGAAAAAACTTATTATGCAAACTTATGTTTGCTGCAGTTGGCGACCGATGATGTGATTGCCTGCGTAGACCCGCTGGCGCTGCCGGATTTATCGCCCTTGCTGGACGTTTTGTATCAAACATCTTCTGTGAAGATTATGCATTCAGCCCGCCAGGATCTGGAGATTTTTTATGATCTAAAAGGTGCGCTTCCAACTCCGCTGTATGATACCCAGATTGCTGCCACCTTGCTCGGTTTTGGTGATCAATTAGGGTATGCCAATCTGGTAAAATCCATGCTATCGACTGTTCTGGATAAAGCACACTCACGTACTGATTGGCAAAAGCGGCCGCTGGATGCCGCCCAACTGTGTTATGCCATGGATGATGTGCGATACCTAATTCCGATTTATCGTTTGCAGCAATCGACGTTGCAGGAGAAAGGCCGCTCGAATTGGTTAGATCAGGATTTTAATCATCTTGCCGATGTCAATGTGTATGCCCCCCCGCTGGATAATTTATGGAAGCGCGTTCGTGGTGTGCAAACGCTCAAGGATATCCAGTTAGCGGTATTGCAAGGTTTGTGTCGTTGGCGTGAACTATTAGCTCGGCAGTTAAATCGCCCACGGCGCTGGGTGGTGGGCGATGAGGTATTAATTGAGCTGGCGCGAAAAATGCCAACTAATCTTACTGCGCTTGAGAAAATTCGGGGTTACAACAACAGCCTTAAGAAAAATGCGACAGCTGTTTTGGCGGAAATTCAGGCCGCATGTGCGTTACCTGAGGATAAGTGGCCAGGCGATCAGCGGGCAAAGTCATTAGCGCCGGATAAAGAGGCGCTGGCGGATATACTCATGGCGATTGTGCGGGTTCGCGCACAACAAAATGGTGTGACGCCGGCGGTATTAGCGACCCGCAAGGATTTGGAAGCAATACTGATGGGGGGAAACAATGCATCGGTACTTTCAGGCTGGCGATATGAGCTGGCAGGAAAAGCGATAGGTGGTTTTTTGTCGGGTGATATACAAATCCGGCTGCTGGGTGGGGCAATTACTATTGAGGGCAACTGAAACAAAGCCTTCCTTTGATGCCAATGCCGCATAAGCCTTGTTAACTTAACCGGTAGTATAACGTGGGTGGCAATCCGTGATTTGGCGTGTCCTGCAAACAATTATCCTGATTACTTTATTAATGGGTTCGGTGGCCCCTGTTGGAATAGCGGGAAGTATAATGGGTGGTATTGCCCTTAGTGCTACTGCCAATGCCAGCGGTGTTGATGCCAACAGTCTTGCGCCTAAAAGTGCTGCTACCGTGGTTTGCGGCAGTCTTCTTAATGAAGAGGTGATCGCCTCACTGTTCAAGAAAAATGTATTGCGGCAGTTGGCGCTGGAGTTTGGCGAGGCCGGGTTGTTTGTGTATGACGTGCAGCAGTCACCGGTTGATAATATTGTGGTCCGCGTTGAAGCGTATGCAAAGTATAAAAAGCTTGGTCAAAAAGATCTGGCAACGTTGCGCGTTAAAGGGTGGGTCAACCGGTGTGGGGGAACGACTATTGTTCGTGATAACACCTGGCTGGCGGACGGTACATTGGTAACGCAACGTTTTACGCTAGAACAGCTTCATGGTAAGGGGGCTAAAGTGGGTAACCCGAATGCGGCGATGCACGTGATTATTTTTGTGGATAGCCGCTGCCCACATTGTCATCGATTGTTGAGTTATGCGAAGCCGTTGATTGAGCAAGGTAACATTTTTCTGGAAATCAGGCAGGTGGCTTATTTGGAATCAGTAGAGGAAGCCCTTCAGGATACTCGTCTGTTTGATACTGCGTTAATAGATCCGCATAACCCGCCGTTAAGTATTGATGACTATATTGAAATGTTAGCCGGATTTAACAGCGACAGTGTGGTTAAGGATAAAAACCCACCGTATGTCAGCGCAAAAAACCTGATTGAAACAAATACAAAAACCGCAAAGGAAATTTTACACATCATCTCGGTGCCGGGTGTGCTGATACGCGAACCGATGGCGAAAAGCCTATATCGCAGAGCCAGCTATTGGGAGATGAACCGTATCTTCCAACCTGATTTATAAAAAAGTGAGTTTATTGAGTACCTTATAATTCGGTTCTGTAGTATGGTTTAACTAACCTGGTTTTAACGGGGAATTTCAAGAATCAAATTAAAAATCAATCTGTTATGAAATGTGGGGTGAGGTGTAAACCGTGTTTATGTTGAGTCGTTACGGGTGTTCGGGTGGGCTGTCGGCTAACAAATTATGTTACTGCTTTGTTGTGTTGGGTCTCTGTCTCGGAATAGCGTTTCTGCTAACACTCTCGTTGCCGGCAATTGCAGCGGATGAGGAAGAAGAGACAAATGATGCCTATATCGGTGCAGATATAGCTTTTGTCAGCCTGGATGTGCAAGGGGCAACTTACAACCCGGTGACCGCGAGATTTCGGATGGGTATCGATTTATGGGCTGATGTGCGGCCTAGAATATCCGTGGAAAGCCAATTTGGCTTTAATATTACTGACGATACCAATGCCATTCAGGACGGGGCAGGGACAATTGATGCCACACTAACGCTTAATTATTATCTTGGTCTATATGCCCGTGCGTCGCTGGATTTATCCAGCATCATTACTCTCTATGGTTTGGCAGGGTTTACCAGCGCGCAAATTTCAGGTGATACCAACCTCTTGCGCAAGGGGGATACTGAGTCCAGTTTGTCGCTGGGTATTGGTGGCGTAGTCCAGTTGCCGTTTGGCTTCGATGGGTTTGTCGAGGTAACGCAGCTCGTCAGCGATGATAACTTTGATGCGCTGGCGGTGGGTTTTGGCATAATGCATAAGTTGTAGTTATCAAGCCAATGTAGGTTTTAACCGCGGAATTTAGGTTTAAGCGTTAGTGGTCGATAACAATGTTATGCATATCGTTTATGCAGAGGCTAAGCTTATGAAAATCATATACCTATTTGGCATCTTGTGGCTGGGACTGGCGTTGAGTGCTTGTTCCAAACCTGAGGAAAAGCCAAAAGAGCATTTTATGTCGAGTCAACAAAGGGCGTTGAAAAAGGCAGAGGATGTTAATAGAATTATCAGCGAGGCTGATCAGAAAACCCGTCAACAGATTGGTGATAGTTTTAAATAACAGTTTGCCCGTGCGGTGAGATACCCCAAAAGCTTATTGTAATTGGCGGCTATGTTATCGGCAATTGTAACGGCCATTACCTTCGGGTGGTATCCGAGGCTGTTTGCGAAGGTCCGAGCTCACTCGGCGAGCAACTTGTTGTTAGTGCAACTTATGCGGTAGTGATAAGGTAAAGGCGGGGATATCCGCGTCAAATGGGACGCCATCATCGGTTATCATTTGGTAACTGCCTTCCATGCTGCCCACTGGTGTTTCAATGACAGTGCCGCTGGTATACTGAAAAGACTCCCCTGGCTTTAGATAGGGTTGTTCCCCAACGACGCCTTCCCCGTGTACCTCTTGTACATTGCCATTGCCATCATTAATGATCCAGTGTCGCGTCAACAGCTTTGCGGCAGACTCGCCAATGTTTCGAATAGTAATCGTATAGGCAAACACAAAGCGATTCACTTCAGGTGCAGATTGCTCTTCAATATAAGAGGTTTCCACATCAACGGCAATATTGTAAGGGTTCTCAGGTCTCATTGCTCTATTTGACCTGATTCGAATTCTGGTTGCAAGTAAAATTAATCCAATCTTAGTATGAAGGTGGCTTGGCTGTCCCCATAGGGCTACAGGAAAGTTACGCGGTGCCTATGGTTATGGTCGTTGGTATTTTGTCCAATACCTTGTCTATCGCGTTACAATTTCCGGATGCAATTATGCGATGCATCGTGTAACAGGGTCGTCTCTTGAATTGAATGGAATGGGTGGTTTTTATGGCGTTGATGGCACCGGTTGGTTGTTTGGATCGGGTGGTAGTACGGCCGGGTTTTTCGGTGGGTGAGGTAGTGTTGTCTGACTGTCGCTGTCTAGTCTGAATTTTACAATGACTCCGTTGGGTTGGATATCAAGTGTTTCTGTATGGCCACCCATTTCAGCGATATTTTTTGCGAGATTGCCATTGTTTGGGTCCTGGTGGTCAAACATGATGTGCGTAAGTCCTTTTACCATTGCAAGCAAGGCATCGGCATTTTCGGCGTCGGGAGGTAGTTTTAGTACGTCGCGCTTACAGATAATCATGGTTCTTGCAGGCCACTGGCTGGCTGCTAGAAATGCCTGATCCGGGGCGGCTTCCTCGGCCAGTCTCTGAATGAGCAGATCTTTGGGGGATAATACACCGGCACGTATCTGGGTGGCATAACCTTTATTTGCCTGCATGAATAACGTGGATATCACAATGAGCGAAATAAACACAATGCCCCGCTGGCCCATGAAATTCATTGTTTTTATTGACCTGTTTATAGTGATAAGCGCAGGTATTCCACGGTAAATGACAAAGGTTATTGCAAGGAGTGCCCAATTTTCATCCGCAACAAAGATGCCGAGAATAATACCGACTAATAGCAGTTTGCCAAACATCTGTTGAGATAAAACTTTAAAGTCCCGAATGATAAGATAGATCAGTGCCAACATGACAATGGCGCCACCTGCCCACGCGGGTAAATCCGGTTCCCCCAAATTGTAGCCCAATAACGCATCGTGCAAGGATTTTAGCGGGTTTACGTTCCATTGGATGTCTATCCAGCCAGTTTGCATGACCAATACTATAAAGACACTTATGCCTATGCCGATCCAGACTTGTTTTTTCTGGTTATCGGTTTTTGGGTTGGTGTGCCAGTGCCAGGCGAGCGCCAATGGGTAGGCTAGGCCGATGGGGTGTAATGTTACGGTGATTGCCACAACCAACAGTTGGACGAAATAAAGACTGCTGATAACGTGTTCTGAGGCGCGGTATTTTTGGTCCAGGTACATACCGATTCCAAACAAGGCCAACAAATACGGGCCAAGCGCAACGGTATCGGCAAGATGAATGAGGGATGGCGAAATTAAAAATAAACCCGTTGCTAATAAGGCCGCTTCCGGACTATCGGTGTTCTTGCTCCAGCGATACAGGTACATCGCTGCTGCAAAGCCAGTCATTAGTGTAAATACTTTTGCTGCGATAATGCTGCCAGGCCAATACAAGCCCAATGGAATAAACAGCAGGGCTCGAAAATCCGGGCCACCATAAGTGGCCACCGGGTTTATAATTTGATCTGAAACAGACCAGTTCAACAGCAATGCCATCGCTGCGCCTTCATCAATGCCAAAAGCATTAAAACGAACCAGGTTGAAGCCAAGTATGGCGCCGCCCCATAGGCACATAATAAGTAACGGCCAGACAGCCGTGGGTATTCGATGCAACATATTCTATTCTTTTACCTTTATGTCTGTTTTAACCCTGCGGCTCCAGAGATTGGATGCGGATTAATAGTGAAGTCGGTCTATGCTAGTGTAGTGTATTAAACAGAATGGAGATTCAGCAAAGCGCTAAAAATTCAGCTGTTAGGCGCGCTTTCGAAGGCATAGTGATCCTACGTCGAGAAAGCGCAACAACACAGATGGGTTTTTAGCGCTTTGCCCGTAGGGCGCTCCCCAAATTCGCTGACACTTCGTTGTCGTTCTTGGCAAGGTGACCTACATTCCCGGCGAACGACGCCTTGTGCCAACAAATTTGGGGAGCGCTGAATCACCATTCTGTTTAATACACTACACTAGGTACCCGTTGCGGCATTTTACATCAATCGGCGGGTTTTTTTTAATGTATTACGTTATTTAATTTCCATCTGCAGCATTTTGCCATTGGTTTGTTCTGCAAGTTCACGGTATGCCCAGAGTGTTTCGGGATTTTGTTTGCCAATGGGGATGGTGTAAACCGGGCTAGGTATATCGAAATAATGGACTCGGTCTGAGCTGGGTTCATCGCCAATTAATATATATGCGCCGGGTGTTGCTGCTTGCTTCGCGGCGTGTCGAAACGCCTTACCGATGGTTTCTTCCGAGCCAATAAAGGGGGCTCCGTCCATTAACTTATCGAACATGCTGCCCATAGACCCGGTGTATGTTTCATTTTTACCGTCGGAAAACCAGGTGATGGCATCCAGGTGTTTGTTTGAGCGAATGACGATAACACGCAACACCGGAATTAAAAACGTGGTTACGCCATGCATGGAACCGGTAGCATCCACCATCAAATGCAGGCTTTTTCCAGGCAGGTCGCGGAGTCCTTCCACAAATAAATCAAAATCTTTGCGGTTTTTGCTGTTTTTTCCCAAGCCAACTTCCTGCAATGCCGCTTCCATTTGCGATTCAACGGTCATGCTTGCCATGCTGTCCAGGTTGCCTAGCAATCGTTGGTTTTCTGATTCGGCTTTTTCCAGGCGTTGCTGCAGTTCAGACACGTTAGCTTTAAGTAAAGGGAGTTGGTTCTGTTCCGCGAGTTTGGAGGTGATCATGATGGTTACCAGCAGGAATACAAAGGTTGCCAGCATTAGTAATGCAATATCGGAAAAGCTCTCATGAATATTGGGCGGGGAGGATCGATGCTTGCGTGCCATGATGTGTGGGTCTTAAGGTTGATTCAGTGGGGTCGTTATATTACTAAATATTATGTTTTTCGAAAACTATTGAGCAAAACGCGCCACCATGCACCGCGGTTCATACGCCTTAACTGGAACTCGTTACGCAGTGTATCCAGGTATTGCTTGCGCAGTTTAATGGTTTTTTCCAGCGATTGTGTATGGCTGTCGTGCGCCTGCATTTCCATTAATTCCTTAGTAAAGGCCATCATGGCTGTCTTGGATTGGGTAAAGTTCAGTTGCAGTTTTTCAATGTTTTTGGTTAGTGCGAGAATTTCATTATTCAGCACACGAACATCGCGTTCTGTGCTGGGTTTAAAATCCGCAGAACAATAAATAAGGCAGATGCGGGTTAGGGAGTTTTCGAGACTATCAACACCGTTCTCGTCGATATGTCCATAAACGCGCAATAACACGCCCCCTAAAACTGACCCTAACAAAGTCGTATAAAACGCTGTGCCCATTCCTCCCATTGCGCTACGAAGCCCTCGCAGGAGTTGCTCCTGGTCTTGCCCGAGCGCTTCCAGTGACCCGGTTAGCCCCGTTAGTGTTAGCGTCAGTCCAACGACAGTGCCAACCAGGCCAAGGGTAATCAACAAGTTGCCTATTACTTCCAGGGCATGTGCCGTGCGGCGATAAACAGCAAACTCGACATTAACCAAAGCCTCTGTATTCAAGTCACCATTGTTTTCAATAACAGTTTTCAGTGATTCAAAAAAATTAGAAACACACAGCTTTTTTTGAGTGTTATCAATCCCCAGCCAGCCCTTGGCTTTTGCTATTTGCTCCAGGCTATCCACTTTAACGGATTCAAGTGTCAACAATATTGTGAGTACAAAGCTTGTTATGATACCGATGGCGAATAAACCGATGATTGCCCATGTGATGCGTGACGGGTCGTTACGAACAAAGTGCCAGACATCAGTGTCCTGGTATAGGTTGGCGTAAATAACAATCGCTGCGGCACTCCACATGATCCAAAAGACAAGTGCCCGATAACCGCGTTGAATCATTAATTATAATCTCGGCTGAAATGACTGAAGTTTATTGTGCGTGCGCAAGCGTCTGGTGCTGGGTGTTTTTAGAGTATTGTATGTAATCGTTATATTCGGGGGCAATGCATTTGAATGCGTGATGTAAACCGCTAAGAATATCGGTTGGCCCGGTGCTTTATAACTGACCGCTCTAGTATGATTTGTTGCGGCCATGGCGGTCAACTATAAGCTAATAAATAATCCTTTAATATTTACATGGCTATAGAGTTATGTAATGATGCTGCGTAATATATAGGCAGTTTGGGCGCAAGTGATATCAAATCATTGGCGCAGGTTAATGGTTATCGATTATAGCGACCCAAAGTGCAATGATGTTCGAGAATATAAGTTAGCCAAGTTCTTGGCCTTGCAGGCGATGAGTGATATATTGTCACCCCTTGCCACATGACAACAGTCATGTTATAAAAACGGCAATTAAAATTATAAATCAAACCTTGAGTAGCTGGAGGAGGTAAGCATGATTACGAGTGGCGACATATTTCTTACATATCTTATAGTGACAGTCGTTGCGTTTGGGGTTGCGGCTTATATGCTCAAGAAAAACTCTTAAAATTCTCTATCTCATAAAATGTAACTCGGTACTACATCACACTAACAATGCTGTTGGGTGTGTTGTCGCGCGTTAGAAAATGTGATATTGAATGGCCGTGTTTGGTTTTAGTGGTGGATTGAAAGTATTGTTAATGTTGGGTTAGCGTTGGTCCGGCGTTGAGTTAATATTAATAATCAAAAACATATAGATTTGTAAGTACATAATTCACGTTTTCCTTTGTCTCGCAACACCCGTATTTTCACCATCCGCGTATTGTCGCAGGCAGATGTTAATGGTAGGGGATTTACTAAGGCGCTAGTAATGTTCAGGCGCCCACAGTAATATTCGAATGAATATAATTGGGGTTTAGGGCTTTGGCTTATGTTAGCCGGCACGCATAATAATTGGCGCCAGGGGCCTGCGGATTTATAAATTGGGAGGATGTTTTCTATGCAACGTGTAACAAAAATAACAGTGATTATTGCCGTGATGGCAATGATGTCGGCAACCGTTGGATTTGCTTCTGAAAAGAAGTCATACAGTGATTTTGGGAATCTCGAAAACGGTAAGAAAATTTTTAACGATGGCAAAGGTGACGTTCCAGCCTGCACAGGCTGCCATGGTCTCACCGGACTGGGAGAAGATTCCATGGGGACGCCTCGTTTGGCGAGCCAGGGATTTAACTTCTTGGTTAAGCAGTTAGAAGACTTTGCAACCGATAAGCGTATGGATACCACTATGTTTATCATGAATGTCAATGCCAAGGGCTTAAGTGAGCAAGACCGTAAAGACGTGTCGGCTTACGCGGCGAGTCTGGAATTGCCAATGATAGGTTCTGATTTTAAAGCGCTTGAAGAGCTGGGGCAGCAAAAAGGTGTACGGTATCTTGGTAAATCATTGGCGCAGTATGGTGCGCCGGAGCGAGGAATACCGGCCTGTCATTCCTGTCACGGGTATAATGGTCGCGGGGCCTTTCCTATTTATCCGCGCCTAACCGGGCAAAAATATGTATATCTTGTCAATCAATTGAAGAATTGGCGCGATGGCTCCAGGGCTAATGATTCCATGGCGCAAATGCGAAAAGTGGCCGCTAAATTGACCGACGATGATATTTTAAATCTGGCGACCTTCTTTACATCAACATCTGAGACCACTGAAGGAAATAGCCGGGTTCCTAAGCAATATTAGGTTAAGCGCTTGATCTGTGTGAGCATGTAGTATGTTGTAGCGGATTGCGTAACAGGCGCAGTAGCAAGCAGCTGCGTAAAAACTGAAGGATTAGATACTGTTCCTCTATATTAGGAATAGTGAGTTAAAAGGGCGGATTTTCCGCCCTTTTTTATGTGGGTTGTATGATTTACGCCCAGGAATCCTGGCGGGTTAGTCAGATAATCCTAGGTTCCGCAGTTGAGTGATATGCAGAGTGCGGTTGCCGTTGTGTCTGGCAAGGCGTGAAAGTGCAGGAATTTTCAAACTTTTACAACGCCGCCCTGGTGCCACGACAAGCGTGCTCTGCATGTCGTAGCGCCTTCACTCAACGGGTGAGCAGATAAAGGGTAACAAACTGAATGTTCATCAAGCGATTAATGGGCTTTTGTAGCGGTCACCTGCGGAATCTAGGATAATCATTTGTAAGTGTATTCTTGTATATGTCGGATGCGCTTTAGTTGTACGGAGCCATACATGGCAACGTTTTAAGCAATTTCAATTGGGTCAGTGGGCCGCTAGGTTTTGCCGGCATTAAGGTTTAAGTGGCATAATAGGGTACTAAACAGGGTCATTGGGTAATTATGGGCGCTAAAAAGCTATCGTTGAAAACGGGCGAAAAAGTATTGTTTGGCATTTTCGGCGTATTTGTCGTGTTGGCGGCCATCGCTTATGTCATATTAGAGACCGTCAGGCTAACGTCGGACCAACCGATGTTTGCCGCAACCAGTAACTATGATTTCACGGAGCAGGGCGCTCTGGGGTCCGCTTTGTTTCGCGAATCCCGTTGTACGTCATGTCACCGTGCATTGCGAAATGGTACCAACATGGGGTTGTCGCTTGATGGTACCGGTTCTTTGCGCAGTTACGACTGGATTTACAACTTTCTTAAAGATCCGGAAAAGATTTATGAAGCGGATACCCTGGATCATGGCTCGGCCCCCAAAGAAGCGGCGTATGTTGCTCAAATGCCGGATGATAAACTGCAAGCGATTGCGACGTTTATTTCGCAATTAAAAGCCGACCGAGGGTCATCATCTTCACATCTTCCGCCCGAGGGGCGTTCAGAGTTTATCGATAGTATGGTCAAAACCTGGGCGCCTAAAGAATGGGGTGAAAAATACCAGGACATACGCACTAAAAATCAGGATAGTAGTGGGGAAATGGAGGCTGCTGGCGATGCCGAGCCTCGCAGTGAGGTAATGGGTCGTGGTGACGAGGCTAAGTAAGGAGTCGAATGTGTCCAATGATGTAAGTTCCGAGCCGTGGGCTCATGATAAAGAATACATAAGATATACGCTGTGGTTTGTCTACGCCTGCATCATTTATAGTATTATTGGGTTTACATGGGGGGCGCTGATGGGGGGGATTGCCGAATTCCGCTATTTTGTTGATCACCGTTTGCATGGCGACTTAATCGTTAGGGCGCACACTCACATCAATTTGTTGGGGTGGGTTGAGATGGCCATATTTGCTGCGGTTTACTATATCGTTCCCCGTATGGCAAAGCGTTCAATCTATAGTTTGAGATTAGTGAAAGTGCATTTTTGGATACACAATTTTGGACTTATCGGCATGGTGGTGTTTTTTACGGCGGCCGGTGTGCTTGGCGGTCTGGCAAGCGTAACCGCTACGCCAGAGGAGGTTGAAGCCATTGTTAAGCCGCTATTGGCAACCATGGGTATATTTGGCACACTGGTATTGTTGGCAAATTTTATTTGGGCCTATAATTTATTTCGTACCTGCAAGGGTTGGAGCGAACGCTAATGTCATTTGAACGAAAAATATTCAGCTTATCTCTGGCGCTATTAATTGCGTTGCCACTCATCCTGGTGACGGGCTGTTCCATTGACAGCAGTAGCCTCAAAGTTGGGATGAGCGCGCCCAGTTTGCGCACCAAAACCCTGCATGATGTTGGTGGGGATTTTAGCCGTATTACCACCTACCGTTATCCTGACGAACGCATGTATCAGCTTTCACTGGATATGGCGTTGACCTTGGATAAGCCCATTGTGCTCGAATTTGCCACCCCCGGGCATTGCACGGTTTGTGATAAACAGCTGCAAATATTAAAGGCGCTATTGTCAAAATACGAAAATGACGTGATTTTTTTACACATGGATCAATATCAAAACCCGGAAGCATTCAAGGCCTTTGGTGTCATAGGGGATCCATGGACTTATGTGATTGATCGATCACAAACGCTGTTATTCAAGCAGGCTGGCCGCATGCTTTACAATGAGCTGGATATGGTCATTGCCGGTGTGCTGCGGGACGCAGGTACTGCCAAGATCGATGATAAGCAACTGGCAAGCAACTAAACGGCGTTTGTTAAATGTCGAGGTGATATTGCCTCGGTGTGTTTTGGGCTGCTTTTCGAGTGCATTAAAAGGTGCGGTAATTTTCTAAGTGGTTTTTTCGAATATTTTTTTTGAGTAATTTTGAGCAAATAATGCGATGGCAAAATCAGAACGGTATCAGTTAGCGCAAGATCGCAAAGGAGTGACGTGGGATCTATTGATGTATATTCCCACTGTGAGCGGATTGGCGATTGGAGCCGCGTTTTTTTGGTATCAGCCTAACCATGCGCTGGCTTACCTACTGTTCTTTCTGGCCTGTTTTTTCTTTTACCAAGGGATTCACCGTGCGTTGGGCCGATTAATGCTGTTACCAAGTGCTCCGGTCGCCCTGGATGTCAATAAGCAGCGAGTGCTACTGGAGCTGAAAAATGGTCGCTTCGTTGAGCTGGTAAAGAACGTGCGTTATTTTTCAGATTATGCCGGGAAATCATTTGGATTGACGGGGATGGATGCTTCAGGTGCCCGGCGGCAATATGTGTTCCATCGGGGGCAGTTTACTGAGCACGCGGATTACCAAAAGTTAGGTGGCGTGTTAAAGGTGTTTGCGTAGCGCAGCGGTGTGTTAAATCTTGTTGGATTGCTAGCGTTTATTTACGCTGATATACAGAGAACCTGATATCGTCTGAACGGGGTTAAAAGCGCATTAAACCTTCATGGTCGTGCTGCTATTGGTTTGTAAGGCTATTTTGGTTGTTGATGAAGGTTGTTGATGAGTGTTGTTGGTGAGTATAACTGGCGGGGTTTTGTCGATCGACCAGGAAAGCCGCAATTGCACCATGGTTAATATTCGTATATATTGCGTCCATAGCGGATCAGATAGGTCGCAGGGGTTGTTGGCCAGCCGGTCGTCGTTTTAATGGTTGCGGCGACGTTGCTTTATAATGTCCAGCCCTAAAAATATCAGTATTACTGCACCAATACTGCAGGCAATAATGATGGCGGTTTTTTCAGTTTCGGGGCTGACTAGTCCACCAATAAACATATGAACTGAATAGCCCAATATGAAAAGTGAACTGACGGCGACGATGAGTAATATAATTATTTCTCGCATGTTGATTTAGCTCAATGAGTCGGGGATTAGTAATGTTGCTTATAGTTGTAGGTGTCGTTTATGCTTGTTAATGTTATAAAACGTTATAACTTTTTATAACATATAGTAACTGATTTTTATAATATTATTGCGTGCTTTAACGATACATTTATATAAAAGATACAGGTTAAATCGATAGGGTCCGACGGGGTTTCTGAAAATAGAATTAAGGCTTGACCTAGTGTTTGACATGTGACACGATTTCGAGCCAATATACCCCGGTTGTGTGAATGGGAACGAGGTGTGAGTACCCTCCTCGATGTTGTACTAGAGCGAACTGTTGGATTGAGTCTTACCAACCTTTTGTAACAAGAATAATTATATTTCTTTTACCTAAAGTCGGTGGAAAAACTAACTAAGTAGCCGTTAGAGCTATCCAATTGCGTCGAGCCGGTCTATTTATAAATCAAATAAAATTTGTGGAGGAGGTCAGGGGATGAAAAATCCGTTTATACTGTGTTTTGTGGCCGGAATGGTGACTGGTATGGGTAACGGCAGTGTATTTGGTGCTGCGCTTATGTGTTTCCTTGGTCGCGCAAAGTTTGAACATTGGGGTGGTTGGATGGGGCAGGCCTATAACCCACTTACGTTCACTGGTTTCATTGATTGGGCAATGATCATCTTTGGTTTCGCTTTCTACATTACACTTCACGTTGCTGTGAATCGCCAGAATAGCCTGGAACAAGCGGGCTGAATTATATTATCGCGCCAACCAGAGAGAGCCGGTCGTAAATTGGCACATCTGAGTGAATGACGTTGGTTGGTTCCGTAATGATTGGGGATATGGTTGGCCGACTAGCCGTGTTGGCGTAATCAGTTGTTAAGAATTATTGGCTATTAAAAGAAAAGGGGTTCATGACATGACAATGTTTGCAACTATTATGTGTATCGCACTTGCATTTTCAAGTATGTGGTTTGGTTGGTATTTATTAATGCCTCGAGACAGCCTGCGAAATCAATCATAATTGATTTGGGTGAATGTAGAATAATTATTTGGGAGGGGTGTAATGTTTAAATATATGTTTGCAAAAAACGAAGATATACCACCGGGTTCGGCGGCAATATTCTTCGGTTTTTCATCCATTCTTTGGTTCATCGTCGGTACTGGTCTGGGTTCGTTTAACGCGGCCAAGTTAGCATTTCCTGACTTTGTGACAGGTATTGAAATGTTGTCATTCGGGCATATGCGCCAGGTGCATGTACTCGCCGTCATTATGGGCTGGATCTCCATGGCATTTGCCATGGCAATGATGTACATCACGCCAGCTCTGGGTAACACCAAGCTTTGGTCTGAAAAACTAGGTATATGGAACTGTTTTATCTGGAACCTGGGCTTGTGCGTGGGACTGATATTGTTATGGTTTGGTGTTACCTCAGGCCGTGAATATTCAGATATGATTTGGCCGGTGGATCTGGTCATTGTATTTGGTATATTTCTGCCACTGGGTATCAACGTCTGGATGACCATCAAAACCCGCCGTACCCAAGGTATTTACACCACCAACTGGTTTTTCGGTGCAGCCACATTCATGGTTATAATCGTATTTACTGTTGGTAACTCACCTGAATTTTTTCAATTAACCGGCCTTACGGAAGCTTATTTGACCTGGTGGTTTGCGCATAACGTGTTAGGGTTATGGATTACGCCGGTGGCGGCGGCGATATCGTATTACATCGTGCCAAAAGTTACCGGTAACCCGCTGTATTCCCATCGGATCGGGCATCTGCATTTCTGGTCAGTTGTTGTGTTTTACTCAACACCTGCTGCCCATCATCTCATGTCTGCACCTCTGCCTGAGTGGCTGAAGTCATTTGCGTCGGTTGAAGGTGTGTTGATTCTTGTTCCTGCCATTGCATTTGTGTCCAATCTGCTATTGACCATGTCTGGGAAATGGAAGATGTTTGTGGAAAATGTGGAAATCAAATTTACCATTACGGGGGTGTTGCTCGCGATACCGCTCAATATGCAGGGTGGCTTCCAACAAACCCGTGCCATCAACTGGTATATCCACGGGACCGGTTGGATCGTTGCGCATGCTCATCTGGCACTGCTTGGATTCTCAACATTCCTTGAAGCCGCCGCGGTTTATTATGGCCTGCAAACTCTGTTGAGAAGAAAGCTCTATTCATTAGCGCTGGCGAACTTTCATTTCTGGATGTTATTGATCGGTTTCTCGACGTACTGGATTTCAATGACAATCGCAGGGTTAATTCAAGGCGCGGGTAAAATCTATGAAGTTCCCTACATTGATGTCGTCATTGCCGAACATCCCTATATGATCGCACGTTGGGTTGGTGGCACCATGGTATTCCTGGGTAACTGTGTATGGCTGTTTAATATGTGGAAAACGATGCGCCAAGGTACGTTGATACCGGCTGGTCGACTGCCACATGAATTAGCCTACGAACGTTAAAAATTAAAAGAAACCTGGGGAGGAATTAACCATGGCGTTTAGAGAATATACCATCGGGTCCCGAATGTTCGGGCTCGCGTTTGGAACATCAATGTTTATCACGTTGTATATGCCAGCAATGGACATTCGCAATGTGTCGGTAACTGATGTTGGTTTGCATCGTCAGTTGTCTTTTGGTCGAATTAGCGGGTTTAGCTACGAAGACCCGTTTTTGCAAGGTAAAGCAAAGCCAACCACGGTTTTCATCAGCAAAGACCCTGCAAATGGTAGCGCGATAGAAGCAACAACTGCCTATGTTTATCCTGCTGGTACGCCATTTCCCAATGGTATTCGTCACCCGGTTATTTTAGGTGAGAAACCACAGCAATTGAGTGTGACGACAGGGAAAATAGAGATGGCGGATGACACTAAAGGTGCGGTGTTTGTCGTGCGGACCTCCGATCAGGGTGGTGATACAATATCCTACATTGAAAATGCTACGGCAACTCGCGGGTGGAATCCCGAAGCAACCATAAACGCTGCGTCGGAAGATAACACTTTATACGTGGGTAAAGGCAAGGTCATGTTTGTGCGTGAAGGTTGCTGGTGGTGTCATACATTGTTACCTGAGCAAACACAGGATTGGCAATATTTTGGCGCGCCACCTATGCTGGGGGATTTTAACGGCGAAAGCCCGACGGCGTTTGGTTCTGATCGTAAAGCACCGGACTTAACCCATGTTGGCTCCCGTAATTCCTCGCGTGAGTGGATGATGATGCATTTCTTTAATCCAAGACTCGTTCAGCCATATTCTATTATGCCCCGTTACGATTATCTCTGGGGTGAGAAAGATGTGGATGGAAAGACGATTGATTACGATGGATGGCGTTCAGAATATAATAAATATGTTGCCAATGAGCGCATTTATCCGCCTGAAGTGCCTGTGCCAGCTAGAGATAGTGAGGCCAGGGCGTTAATTGACTTTGTTGTGAATCTAAAATAATCAAGGGAGATCGATATGAGTTGGAAATTCGATAATCCACTTCATTCCTTAGCGTCAGAAGATCAAAATGAAGATGCGAGGAATTTATGGGAAGGTGAAAACTTAGGCGGTATTAAAGAAAATAATAATCGATTGCCACAGCCAGTGGTGGGGTTATTGATTCTAACCATTATTACTGCCTTTTTGGTGACTGCTCCATTATGGGGGCAACGGCCAACCGCTGCAATTTATCAAGAATACATCGAGTTGATGGATAAGCCTGAGGTTAATGCCATTCCCGATGATGCGAAGAAAATGGAGTATATCGTTAACAAGGTAAGTTCGTCAGGCTCAGAATGGGCAGCGCTTCAGGAGCGCCATCCGGTAGAGATGGACGATCTTCGGATGATTAAGCCCCAAATCGAAGAACTGATACGGAAAGGCGTCTATTTGGACGAATACACCGTCGTGGGCAACAAGATCGTGTTGGCTAACTTTGAGGGTAACTGGCGTGAGGACGGAACCCGGGCTCGCACCCAGCCATGGTGGGATAAGGGATATACCATTGATATTTTCTTTATTGTTGTGTTCTGTGTATCGGTAATTATTACCGTAAAACGATTACCCAATTACAATTGGGTGCCTGATCACACTAAGAACCACTAAGCTATTTGGGGAGACGATATTATGTTAGATTTAGATAATGGTCCGTTTGCAATGTTAATCTGGGTTTTTGTTGTCTATACATTTCCATTTATATACAGCTTTTTTGTCGATAAGTTTGATAAAGACAAAGAGTCTATTGATAGCTACTCGAAGTAAGTCGTTTAACGTTACCACGGAGCCATGCCATCTTTTGCGGATGGCATGGCTTTGTTGTGTAAACAGGCAGGAATAATACGTTTTATAAAGTATTGAATATAATGTTGGTGCGGTCCACTCCAGGTTGTAATTGTAATGTTCATGTTTAATGTCCCCATAATTCCGGATTCAGTTAATCAACCTGTTGTCGATGCACTAATATCCCAAATAAGTATTGGCGTGGAAGAATCCCAGCCTTTCGGTATAGATATGAGTATCGAGAGTATGAGCTCCCATAGCTTTAGCGTTGGTATGTTTTACTTCCTGGTTTTTGCGATTATCGTGTTTTTAGTGATAGCCTTTTTGTTTATGTTCAAAGGCAAGTCAAAAAAAATAAAAACCGGTGAGATGATTATGTTTATCTGGATTCTCTTAGGAGTAGTCGCTGCCGTGATTTTCGGGGCAGCACAAATGATGCATGGGTTTTTATTTTAGGAGACGGTTATGGATTTTTTTAATAATCTACAGGATGGCTGGACCATCTATTTGTGGTTGGTGGCTGGTGCCGGAATTATTATTGCGTCGATTGTCGCAATTCGCTGGGCTGCCAAAAATGATCAGTTTGACGAAGACATTAAATACGTTGTGTTTGATGAAGATGACAAGGATAAAATGTCGGCGGAAGAGTTTGATAAGGCAATGGAAGTAAACAAGCAGCAGGAAGCGCTTCGTGATAAGTATTTGGAAGAAGAGAAAGGGCGAAAGTTGGCCGCAAGAAAATAATGCATGACCAATACCAATGAGATACATTTTAAATAAATTGACTAATGCTGTGCTATGAAAAAAGGCGAAGTAGGAATACTGATTGGTATTGGCGTTGTTGTTGCTGTTACTGCAATTATTAAAAGCTACTATGCCTCCACTCAGGAGGTCGACAAGGGAATACCCTATTTTAGTACAGCGGATGCCCCGTTAGCTAAACAGGCGCGTGTATTGTTCAGTAAGTATAAGTGTCATGATTGTCATAGCTTGTGGACCAAGCGAAACATCATGCAATCAGTACCCGCACCAGCACTGGACGGTTTGGGGTCGTTAATGGATGAGGCATGGTTTTATGAATATTTTTCTGCAGCTGACCCTCAAACAATAGTGCCTACGCGCCTTAAAAAAGAATATCAAATGCCGTCATTTGCCGAAATACCGGAAAATGAGCGCAGGGTTTTAGCGAAATTTATGGGCAGTCTCAAAGTGGAAGACTGGTATCTTGAAGAGACTAAAAAGCGTAAGTTTGAAAAATTAACCGGTACTGACTACGTACCATGATGGCGCCATGAGAAAACCAAGAATAGCATTGGGGACATTGGCGCTACTGGTCGGGTGCCTGGTGAATTATGTGGGCGATAGAATTATAGGCGTCCGCATCGAGCTGTTTTGGGGGTTACAGTCCTTTAACTTTCTATGGTTTCTGCAGCTTTTTGTCTGGCCCGTTGTTGTCGGTATTGTTGTTGCCGCCATCTTTGGTTTAGGTGGCAAATGGCTCTGCTATTTTCCACCGGCCATTGTACGCGGTATCGCCTATCTGGAAATGAAATATATTTTGGACATACCGGATGGCGCAGCGTTAATACCGGTGGGTTGGTGGGTGTTTTATGTCATTCTTGCCGTTGAATGTGCTGCTTTGGGTGGTGTAATAGGTGAAATTATGGTGAAGCGTACTTATGGCAGAACCAGTCCTGAGGAAGCTGAAAGAGAGCTTATTCATCCAAATCGGAAGGATGAGGCTTCAAACGGTGAATAATTATGCCAGCTTATCAAAAACCACGATTTCAACTTAACCCCACTGCGCGATTACACCGTAAACGCTTCCTCGCTGCCACCCTCGTTACCTGTCTTGCGTTGGCGATGGTATTCGGTTCATGGCATGTCGTAAAACTAGGGTCCAATCGCATGGTGGATATGAGAAGCCGGGCAGCGTTCGATCTGAAGGACGAGGCTAAGCACATTCGGGCAGCGGGCGAAGACATCGAATTGCATCGCAGGCACGAAGAGCAAGCAAAGGTGGCCCCCAATTCGTATGTGTTGACAGAAATAAATGCACTTGTTTCTGCAGAGCAGTGGCAGGAGCTGGACATCACAATACTTATTCCTGAGGGTGCTTTTTTGATGGGTACGAGCCTGGCACGGGCAGATGTGCAGGACCAGCCCGAGCACACACGCAAATTAGACAGTTATTACATTGATAAATACCCGGTGACCAATGTGCAATATGCCCGGTATGTGGCGATAACAAAGTATCGACCGCCACTTGACTGGGATAGTGGAAAAATTCCTGTCAATAAATTGCTGCACCCTGTGACCATGGTTTCCTGGTACGATGCCAAGGCTTATTGTGAACATTATGGTAAACGGCTTCCCTCTGAAGCTGAATGGGAGAAGGCCGCCCGTGGGCCGGATGCAAGGCGATGGCCCTGGGGTAATACCATGGATCCAACTCGATTGAATACTTATTACCATGTTGGTGCGACCACGATTGTTACCCGTTACAACAGCGGGCAAAGTGTATACGGTGTATACGATTTGACAGGCAATGTGAGCGAATGGACATCATCACGGTTTGAACCCTACGAAGGGTCAAAAGCAGCGGCAGCGTTATTTACGCCTAAGGTGCTGATTGCCAATACCGCGTCGGACAAGGCAATGAAAATTGGTGAGCTGGTTGAAGCAGAAGATCGCGTCTTTCGGGTCAGACGGGGTGGATCATGGAAAAGCGATCCATTTTCCAGTTCTGCATATCACCGCAATTTTTCGATGCCACATTATGCGTCGGACTTTTTTGGGTTTCGGTGTGCCAGCGATGCGGAACCGACGAGTTAATAAACTCAATAACGTGAGTGGGCAGTAGATGCGATATATACACATTTTGTTTCTGGTTTTAATGACAGCGGTACTTTATTCCGGCTCTGTGGCAGCGGCAGATAGCTATCGCTATCTCCATGTGTCTATCGATACGCCGTGGGCCATTTTTGTGTTCCTGTTATTTATTATTTTATTCCCCTTTGTGCTAATGGCGGTATTGTATTGGTATTTTACCTTTAAAAAGAACAAAGAGGAAAAACAGGCTGACACTGAGCAGCTTGGCGAGAAATAAAATTTTATGTGCGGATTGATGCCCAGGACGTTGATTGAATTTATGTTGACCGGCTTTATGGTCAGCCTGTTAATGACCGGTCAGGTTAAAGCGCAGCAGACTGATGAGAGTCAGCCAGCCCTTGACGCAACCAGTGAATCGCAAGTGATATCGGCTTTCAGAACCGATGGCCCAGAGGTTAGTGACATCGTCAAAATTGATGAGCAACGTAAACATCTGGTGATGTTTGCCATGGGGGTTCCGTTGCTGATTCTGATTTTTACTACTGCAGGTTTAGGGGTGGCAATGGGCATATATGGCAAAGACGTCTATTTGGCCCACATGATTTTCGCGGGCTTGAGTCTGACCTTGGCACTGGCCCATGCCATTGTTGGCGTGGTTTGGTTTTATCCTTTTTAACCTGTCTGCCTGGCCTGTCGTAATTAGCTAACCGTCATTTAATTTACAACCCGTATTTTAATGCTGAGCACATCTTTGCTCTAAACCTTAACGCGCTAGTGTAGTGTATTAAACAGAATGGTGATTCAGCGCTCCCCAAATTCGTTGGCACAAGGCGTCGTTCGCCGGGAATGTAGGCCACCTTGCCAAGAACGACAACGAAGTGTCAGCGATTCTTTTCGTAAGGAAGGGGGAGCGCCCTCCGGGCAAAGCGCTAAAAACCCATCTGTGTTGTTGCGCTTTCTCGACGTAGGGTCACTATGCCTTCGAAAACGCGCCTAACAGCTGCATTTTTAGCGCTTTGCTGAATGACCATTCTGTTTAATACACTACACTAGATTAATCCAGTGTCGCCCACGCCTTAATAATACTGACCAACAAATCATGCACATCGCGTTGTCACGGCAATTTGTCCCGCTTGTTCTTCTGCTCTATTTTTTGTCTGGCCTATCCAGCCTGGCTTATGAGGTATTGTGGGTCAGGATGCTGTCCCTTGCATTTGGTGTCAGTATTTTTGGGGTGGTAATAACGGTTGCGGTATTTATGGCAGGATTGGGTTTGGGCAGTATGCTTGGCGTCAAATGGCGTAAAGCGCACTTCCGGCCATTAACCTATTTTGCGATTTTAGAGTGCAGCGTTGCACTGTTGTCTTTAACAATCCCGTTTTTGTTTCAAACAGTTGATCAATGGTTGGTGGGGTTAGCGCCCGGCGTTCCTTTGTCTGTGTGGTATTGCCTGCAGTTTTTTGTGGCTGGAGTCATCTTGTTTATTCCCGCATTTTTGATGGGGATTGGTTTTCCGTTAATGTTAACGGTTTTCGAGCGTACTTCTGTGTCATTGGGCATGGTCTATGGGCTAAATACCCTTGGTGCCGCGTTTGGTGCATTGTTACCGCTGGTGTTGTTGCCGGTATTAGGCTGGATGTACTCGCTGACGTTTGTCGCCGCTATTGGGCTTGGGGTTGCAGTGATGGCACTTTTGGTAGCCCGGCAGATAGAGGTAGTGTCCGGTTCGGTCCATGGGCTGGATTCCGAGGAATCAACAGAAGCAACCGACGTTATCGGGGTAACGGAAGTAGCGAAAACAAACGCATTATTGGCACAGGATAAATTGCCGGCGCTCGTGCTACCCACTACAAAATTGTTATTTGCCTATGGGGGAATCGGTGCGGCGGCATTAATGCTGGAGATTGGCTGGACCCGTCTGTTTGGTATGATATTTTTACGTACCGAATATGTGCTGGCCATTATATTGGCCGTGTTTTTGATTGGCATTGGACTGGGTAGCGTGTTGGCGCGTCATTTAAAACATGAGGCCTGGTATTCATTATTGCCGCTGATTGCAGGTGGTTTTGCTCTTGCGGGCCTGTGGCTATTGCCAGGCATGAGTGGCTGGGTGGATCATGGTCAGTATAACTCCTTGGCAGCAGCGCTGAGTATTCAAGGGGGGTTAATTGCGGGTATTACGCTCCCGGTAACGTTGATATTTGGCGCCTGGTTGCCTTTGTTCAGTCGTCGGGTGGGGGCGACGAATGCGGTGGGGGCCTGGCTTTACGGAGTCAACTCAGTGGGCGCCGCTATTGGCGCAATAATAGCGGGGTTTGTGCTTATTCCCGCGGTGGGCACCTATGCGACCATTGTTATTGCGGCCGCTTTATTGCTGGTATTTAGTTGGATATGGGTAGGCAATAAGGGAATATTATGGTTTAGCCCTGTCTTTATTGTTGCCGCTTTTCCGCTGCTAACGATGCCACCGGCAAACAAAATTATGCCTGGCTTATACGCTGGTACCCAGGATGTCTATCGTTTTGAAGATGCGGTGAGCATAAGTCATGTGGTGGAGCGTAACGATGGTCAACGCTTATTACTGGCTGATTTGCAACGCATGGATGCATCGTCTGATCCTGCATCCGTTGAATCGCAAAAAAATCAGGCACGTTTGCCTTTGTTGCTGCATCCTGAGCCAGATTCCATTTTATTTCTTGGTTTGGGTACGGGGATATCCGCCTCTGGCGCTCTGGTTTACCCCGATTTGAAAATCAGGGCAGTGGAGTTATCCAAGGGGGCGATTTTATCTGCGCAGTCCTGGTTTAAGCCGGTGAATGCAAATGTGATGGAATCTATCCATGTGGTGCGAGATGACGCCAAACACTTTCTGGTCAGCGACCGTGAATTATATGATGTCATTGTAGGGGATTTGTTTCACCCCGACCTGGTGGGGCGCAGCGCGTTATTGTCACAACAGCAGTTTGAGCGTGCGCGTAACCGCCTGTCGGACGATGGTGTGTTCGTGCAGTGGCTGGCATTAAATCAATTTGAAACAGAGTCACTGGATATTGTTTTACGCACCTTTAAAAAGGTGTACCCCAATGCCGTCATGTTTCTTGATGCGTTTCGCCTGGCCCTTGTCGGGCCAAAGTCCGGCTCGCCCAATGCGGCGGTGGTGTTGGGGAATCTTTCCCGCCTGGAGGCGATTAACCGGCAGGAAGCAACAGGGAATGAAGGCGAATGGACCTGGTTGGGGCGGTATTGGGGGCCAATTACCACTGACACAGGGGTAATGCAAAATGAGTGGGCGCCACAAATAGAATTTCGTTTGCCAGGCGCACGGTATAATGGCCAGCTGGATTTGGTGAAGTTACTTGACCATATGCTGCAGCAGCGACCTCATGTGACGCAGGCCGCCATTGATTTGCAAATTAGTGAAGGGGATTTTGCCGTATTTGAGCGTGCTTATGTGGCGACTGAGCTGGCACATCGTAGCTGGTTGGCGTTGTTACAGAAGAAAAACCGGGAAGGGCAACGGTTATTGAAATTAGCGTATCAGGCTAATCCTAAAGATCGTTGGATTGGATTTGCAATTGCGGATGCCGTGCTGGCCAGCTATGAGGTGAACAGCGCCACAATGCCTTTGGAGCGTTCGGAGCGAGAGGTACTACAGTCAGTCTTAAGAATACGACCCGATCATGTCGATGCTTTGATGCGATTATGGCAACTCGCGGTGAAAGAGGGGGATTTAGTGCAGGCGCAGCAGTATTTGGCACAACTGGAGAAGTTGAGCCCGCTCGATAAGCAAATTCGGTTGAAGGCTTTAACTGATTGATTATAAATATTATTTTTTGTTAATTGTCGGGTGATGAATGTGGAATGATGAATCACCGGTACCAGCGTTGACTTAAGTGAGTGTTCAGCCAGAATATGATATATTTGCCCCATGAGCAGTAATAATTCCCTGGGGGGCATCCCCATTGTTACACAGCCAGTAAAGGCCAGTTCCCGGTTGCACTGGCGGCGGCGTGCGCTCCAGATTGCCACCATCGCCGTCGTTGTACTGATTCCGCTTTCCGGTTTGTTCAGGATTGACCCTATCGCAGGTGCTTTCGTGATTCTGGATCGCCAGGTCTGGTGGTCTGATTTTTTTCTCGTGTTTGGATTTTGGCTTGTGATGGCCAGTGGTCTGGTGGTGCTTTATTCTACCGTCGGCACGGCATTTTGCGGCTGGTCCTGCCCGCAGAACAGTTTGTCCGAATGGGCAAACTATTTGACCCAAAAATTGCTGGGCAAACGGGCTGAGGTTTCCCTAACCGGTGAAAAAATGAAAATCGGTGCAAATAAAAACAGTTGGCTCAATTGGTTGTTATTGGGCGCCAGTTTTTTTGCAGTTGCGTTATTTTTCGGCTTAATTCCCCTGCTTTATTTTTATTCCCCACAGATTGTTTGGTCATTTATTACGTTTCAGAATAACGAACAACTGGCCAGTTCACTGCACTATATTTATTTTATTTTTGTGTTGATTATTTTCATCGACATTGCCTTTATACGTCATTTCTGGTGCCGCTTTATGTGTGTTTATAAAGTATGGCAACATGGATTCAAAACCAACCAAACGTTGCACGTTGCCTACGACAATACGCGTGCCGAATCCTGCGAAAAATGTAATTATTGTGTCACCAGCTGTTTTTTGGAACTGGATCCGAGGAAAACCGAGTTATATGACACCTGTATAAATTGTGGTGAATGTATCACTGCCTGTGATCAAATACAGGCCAAAAAAGGCCAACAGGGTTTATTGCGATTTAAAGTTGGAGAACGTCTCGCCAGCAAAAAAAACCTGTTTAAAGCACGATTGTCTTCGCTGTCGTCTCGTGTACACTGGACGTTGCCCTTTGGGCTGATTGGTGCAGGCATGTTTGTTTGGGGACTGATCAGTTATGAGTATTATCATCTGGCGGTATACCGGTCGGATACCTTGCAAGGCAATCAAATTACCGATTACCGAATTGCTGTTTCCAATAAGCGCTACAGCAGTGCCGAACTGGCGATTGAAGTAGAGGGGTTGTCGGCGGCACAGTACCATCTTTCCAGCGCAACAGCCCAATTCAGCGGGGTGGGTCGTCTTGACCTGGAGCTGAATATATCACAGGACATGCCGCCTGGATTACATTCATTTTTGGTGCATGCTCGCGCCCCCGATGGTTGGAAAAACAGTTTTCGCATTCAACATTTCGTAAGCAAATCAAATGCAGGTTAACATAATGAGCAAACCGGAAAACGAAACAGATAACATTGTGGTCGGTAAAGTGGACAGTAAAGCCTGGGGAGAAATTCCCGACGATAACTTCGGTTATGCCTCTGATGAAGAACGCCGCGCCAAGCGCGGTCTTGAAGACTGGGAGTTGGTGGAAAAGATTCCACTGTCGCAAAAGGCCGTGCCCAAATGGTTTTTTGCTGTCGTTGTGGCGGTATTGCTGGTGGCGATTGGATTAAGTTTTCCGTTCTGGGGTGACCGTGTCGGTTATGAGCGTGTCTGGTTTGACTGGGGGTTTGGTGTTGCCATTATCTATTTATTGGTGTTTGGTAGTTTTGTCTACTTCATGGTGGATAAGTACAGCCCAAGTGTTGATGGCAATGAAGAGATGGGTATTCCGGAAATAAAACCAACGGGCTCAAAAAGCGATATAGATAACCAATGATCAGCATAACAAATAAAGCAAGTCGCCGCGATAATGTACACTTATCGCATAACGTCGTGTCGCCCATACGGACACACATAATGATGCTTATGTCAGTATTTATGCTGACACTCACCTTGTTCTCAATTAGCGGTTGCGGTGATGGGTCGCCCAAGGCGGTAATTAGCTACCCTGAAGCTAATACCGATGAGGCTAAATTCTATGTCGCAAAATGCGGGGCATGTCATGCTGCACCATCACCTGATATCTATAGGGCATCACGATGGATTGGAATTGTTGCGCGTATGCAAATGCACATGAGTAACAAGGGGATGCCGGTGTTGAGCAAGCCCGAGCAGCAGATTGTCATTGATTACCTGGAAAAGCACGCCGGTAATGACAAAAACTAAGTCGGCTTATTTCCCAAAAATCACAGCATTCACGCTGTTCTCGTTAGCGGTATTGACGGTGTTAATTGGCTGTGGCCGGGGCAATGCGTATATTTTGGTGCCACAGCAGTGGGATAATACGGAATTTATTGTTGAGATTCGTCCGGGGGCGCCCCGTGTGGGCATGAACGAGTTCGTGGTCATTGCGACGGGACTGGATCGGGTACCTGCTTATGCGTATGTCATCTCCATTCAAATTGAGGGGGGGCATAAATGGGCGCAAATGATCCAGGATGGCCATTCCGGCGTCTATCGGCGGGCTGTTGCGGTTAGGGACCCCGCTAATGATATTTTGCATGTTAAAGTTGAACACAGTAAATCCAACCACAAGAATATTCGGACTGATTATAAGCAGTTATCTTTTCCCCTCTCTGTGCACGTCGGCGAACCCACTCCTTAGCTATTTCTTTCGTGTTATCGCCTGTCTTGTTTCGTGCTGGCGAAACCGTGTTGAGAAACTCAAGTACCAACAGTCCCTAAATAAGTGTAAATTTCGGGTTTGCATATTCATAATGTAGTACACGCTGACTATGGTCGGTTTCTGCACTTTGAGTAGGTCTATATCGCATTGATACGAAGTAATATTAAGTAACTGGCTTGGTAATTGCTTGTTCATAATGACGGTTTTTTCAGTAAAAAGGCCTGAGATCATAGGAATACATGAGTATGCAGAAAGATTTTCATGGAGATGGAATGGGCAGACTGGACTGTTATTAATAACTGCAATCGATGCCGATACATAGAATATGCGTGTCAAACTACAGAAAAATGAAATTGCGGTTGGCGAGGCTATTTCCTGGGATTTATGCAATGGCCAGGGTAAGGTGTTGTTTAAAAAAGGCTTTGTTATTAATACTGACGCTAGTTTTACCCGCTTACTTGGCCTGGAGTTATACCACGATTCGAAAGTAACGGCTAATACCGGTATTGACGTCAGTGCTCAGGCTGGCGGTAATGCAAGCATGTCGGGTGCTATTTCCCCCTCTGATACCCCTGATCACCAAAACGTCGAATTACAATCCAGCCCTCAAAGCACTGTGCCAATGGTTGATTTGAGTGGTGCCAATATTATAGAAGAAATTGAGAATGCCGCAATTACTTATAAAACAATTTGCGACTGTATTGTCGCCGGTAAAATCAACCAATTGCCAGACTTGCTTGCCCTAGGGCAACATTTGCAGCGTATTTATAGCCATGATTCAGATGCGTGCCTGGCCGCCATTCATTTAAATTGCAAATATCCCCAGTCATTATTACAACCGATCTATTCCGCGCTGTTATGCATGCTGGGTTGTGAGCCCCTGTCATTATCGAGTGTGCATATTCTCGTGAATGCAGCGCTAACGGCTAACCTCGGTATGTATGAATATTATGATGACTTGATCAATCAGCAAGGCAATTTAACCCCGCAACAGCGCCTGACATTGCAGACACACACGGATAAAAGCATTAAGTTACTTAAAAGTATTGGCGTTAAAGACACTCTCTGGCTAGAGATTGTTAGTCAACACCATGAACGCACCGATGGTAAGGGTTATCCCCGAGGGCTTTCAAAAAATCAGATTCTCACCGAAACAACCGTTTATGCGTTCACCGATACTTACCTGTCTAATGTAATGCCACGCGCTTACCGGGAAAGGCAGGAACCGATGGTGGTGTTGCAACGAATTTATAAAATGAACGTGTCGGAAGATCAGGTGTTGCTAAGCGGGTTTATTAAAAATATCGGGGTTTATCCGCCTGGTTCGGTGGTGGTGCTGCGCAACAATGAATTGGCGTTAGTGGTAAAACGTAATCGTGAAAACAGTATTCAACCGACGGTGGTCAGCTTTGCCGAGTTAACCGGACTACCATTGGGGCAGGTTGTTATTCGCGATACCAGTAAACCAGAATATGCCATCGTCTCGATACACCGTAGCAAGTTGCCGCCCAGTTATAATTTGGTAAACCTGTACACCCTCGGTTCCTCGATGTTGACATAAAGAACAATGGACCTGAATTTATTATGTTGACAATAAGTGAATTTAGCGCAGCCATATTGTTTGAGGTGGTGTTCGTCCTATTGTTGATGGCGGGGTATTATTATTTTAAAAAGAAAAAACTGATTGGGTCTACAAATGATACCAAAAATACAGCAGATGAGGCCAGCAGTGGGCTGTCGTTAATCGAGCAGAAAATACGTGAATTGGAGGGGAAGAAATCTGAATTTCTTGCCGCCGAGCCCGCCGATCAGCGCTCCGTTACCGTCTGCGAGTATTGGTTGAATATACTCAATGCTGAAAAACACGCGCTGGAAGTCGCAGAGTCGGATCGTGATTTATTTTGGCTTACCGCGATTAATCACACTGATACATCATTATTGGCAGGGGAAAATAATCAGGCTGAAGACGACAGCAAGGCTGCTGATCAAGCGGAAGAAATCGCTAAACAGGCTGAGCAGATTGCCAGCTTGACCGAACAGATTGCCAGGCAGACCGAGGAAATGACCAGTCAGGCTGAAAAAATTGCAAGCCAGGCCGAGGAAAATACCACTCAAGCAGGCGAGATTGCCGAGCAAGGCGAAGAAATTACGAAACAAGCGCAATCGATTACCAGCCAGGCTGAAGAAATAGCCAGTCAGGTTGAAGAAATCACAATGCTCAAAGAGTCTGTGAAGAATAATGAACTGCAGATTAAAAATCTTGAGACATTCCGGTCATTATTTTTTGATTTAAAGAAAAACCTGGATGAATTAGAGCGTAAAAATGCGGGTATCGTTGCACAGATTGATGTGGATATTCCCGATGCGGATAAGTCAGATACCCTGAAACGATTGCTGGCGGATGCCCAGCAGGAAAAAGAACAGTTACAACAACGGGTGTTTTCCATTGAGCAAGAACTAACTTCGTTGTTAAAGCACGTTGCCCAGGTGGATTTCGGGGACGATAATTCAAACGCAATGGCAAAGGAGCAGCGGTCGCTTAACCCGGAAGAATTACTTTCCTCAATTAAATCCGGTGCGGACAAATTCAAGCAAGTGGTGGCAAAGCAGAAGCTGGAAATTGCAGAACTCAATAATCAGGTTAATCGAATGCATATGGAGGTGGAGGAACGTAATCAGCTTGTTAAACAGATCCAGGAAATTCAGCAAAAAGGCAAGGAGCTGGAGGATGTGCTGATCATACTGGAAGATGAAAACGGCTTTTTACAAAAACAAATTCAAGAGTTATTGAGCATGGGCAATGCAGCACCAGTAACGAATGATGGAGAGGTTCAGGTGCTAAAACAAAAGCTACACACTAAGGAAAAAGAGAGTATTGAATTGACACAAAAATTTTCCTCGCTGGAAATGGAGTACCTGGCAGTGTATGCAGAGGCCGAGGCGTTGAAAAAAAAGAGGTGAAATAATCCTTACACGGGTCTGCTGGCCTTTGGCTTTATGATGTCAGCCGCGTGATTTTTTATGTAAGCGTTTTTTTAGTGTTGCACTTTCATTCCAGCGTCTTAATAATAGTATTTTATCCCCGCCTTTTTTTTCATAACAAATCGGGCAGGTCAGGTAGCACAGGTAAAGTTCTTTAGGCATACGGCCCTGGTCAAATAGCTGCATTTGTAATTGCCGGGTGCTTTCCCTGATGGTTCCCATACCACCGTTGTGCAGGTAGCCCGTTACATTAAACGGCGCCTCCAGGGATCTTACGTGCCGTGATGGGGAATTTCCGGTTGTTAGTAAGCGGTAGATCTCACCGCGAAATAACCCGGTGCGCGTCATCACCAGACCTGGCCATTGTTCAGATAATTCAAGTTGTTCCAGGTCTGATTGTTGCCGCTGTAGACAGGCTTCGTATGATAGTGGCATGTAGAGAAACGATGGGATTTTTGAGGCGAGTATCGATTCTCCTGATAGATCAATGTCCTGCTCATGCCATGATGGGAAATCTGCAGGGCAGGCGCAGTGTTGCGTCATTCGATGGGCTTGCTCTTTCTTATGGTTAAGTAGATGTTAGCGAAATAGACCCAAAATCCAATGCCCATAATGGTTGCCACCGTGCTGATGGTGGGGCCGTAATATTGATGTATGGCTTGCACCGCATCGTCGTTATTGGGATTACTGAGCATGGCCCGGCCTTCCAGGATGCCAAATGTTAACAGTGTAGTGTAAAAGCCAGCGATACCAATGGTTGTCCACCAATAGGTGTGGTTAATCAGTTTTTTTGAATAAATTGAAATATTAGCGATTTTGGGAATGACGTAATAGGACACGCCCATGATGAAAATTACAACACCACCGACCACATTAATGTGGGCATGGGCCAATGGGTCAATCATGTGCCCTGGGCCGCCGTAAGGACTGCCGATGGAGTCCAGCCAGGCCCGTATTGGGTGAATGACCTGAAGCACACCATGCACTGTTCCAACGAAAAAGCAAAATGCGGATGTTGCAATAAATTTTAATAAATGTCGATTATCGATTGGCTGGGTATTCATAATGACTGCACTACTCAGATACGGATGAAATACTATTTCTATTTTTTGTCATAACAAAGCCCGGATGCCCGGGCTTTGTTTGTTGTCACTGCTAAATGACTGATTTTTTCCTGCAATTCGTTATCGCTTATTTCCGGCAACACTGGTTTCGCCGCTAGCGAAACGCCATTACCTTGCAGGCTTTAATCTTTATTTAGTTTTCTGCTCGCTGCGGCCGTATCCATTGCGACACCGCCGAGGTATATGGAAAAAATAAATAATGCACCGAAAACAATGATAGGAGTGAAAGCAGCCATGATGTTCTCCTGTTAGCTGTTGTTACTACTTCTTTTTAGCAGTAACGTTGGTTTTAATATTAATTATCGATGTACTATGCCTGCACGTACCAGTAGTAGTGTGCAGCGATAAGACATCCCTCCCAAATACTTATGTGTCAAGCCGATGTCGCAAGCGTGCGGCCAGCGTGCCTGATTGCGAACCGTATAAAACAGTGCAAAACACGGTGTTCTACGACGCCGGCTTAGTCTATCCGAACTACTATTACGACGCAAGCCATGATGAATTGTCGTAATAATCGTTTTCTGTATTGTGTCTTAACGTTCAAATGCTTAAGGGTGTTAAGCGCATCATTAGCGAACCTGGGCGGCTCCACTAACGCGTGGGTCACTTGCCGCGCTTACGTGTTTATTTTGTTTGTCCCAAACAACAACCTGCATATTACCATAAGAAGAATCAAGCGCTTTTAACTGGTGTCCCAGTGTTTGTAAGCCTTTAATTTGTATGTCGGTAAATGCGGCCTTTTCGTAGAACAGGGTATCGGGCAAAAACTGATGATGGAAGCGGGGGAGTGCCACCATGGAGTTCGCAGTGCCACCATTGGCATAGTCAAGAATCGCAAGTAACACCATGGTGATGATGCGGCTACCGCCCGGTGTGCCCAGCACCGCAATACCCCGGTCACTCTCCAGGAACGTGGGGCTCATACTGGATAACGGGCGTTTACCCGGTTCGATGGCATTGGCTTCAGCGCCGACCAGGCCATAGGCGTTTGGTGTGCCTGGTTTTGAGGAGAAATCGTCCATTTCGTCATTTAACAGCACGCCGGTACCGGGTGCGACGAAACAAGATCCAAAGGGATAATTAATGGTGAGGGTCGCCGCTACCCGGTTACCGTTTTTATCAATCACTGAAAAATGGCTTGTGTCCTGGCCATTCGATGTATCGGCCACGCCTGGCAGCCATTTGCTCGGCATGGCTTTGTCCAGTCGAATGCTGGCGCTGAGGCCGGCGGCGTAGGGTTGGCTGATCAATGTTGCTGTGGGGATCTTAACAAAATCCGGATCTCCCAAATAGATGGCCCGATCACGATAAGCGCGGCGCATTGACTCTACTATCAGGTGTTTGCGCTGAATGTCGTCCAGTGGTTTCAAGTCATGGCCGGATAAAATATTTAATATTGTCATTAATGCGATACCGCCGGATGAAGGTGGGGCCGCTGAGGTTATCCGAATACCGTGATATTCACCACGTATGGGTTTGCGTTCGATGATTTTATAGTTTTCCAGGTCTGCCATGGTCCATTGGCCCTGTGCTGCCCGCACACCTTTAACGAGTTTTTCCGCGACATTTCCTTTGTAGAACCCGGCGGCACCTTTTTCCGCTAACAATTCCAGGGTTGCGGCAAGATCGGGCTGTTTAATGATGCTGCCAATGTCAGGGATGTCATTGTTTTTCAAAAACACCGCGGCGGCAGCAGGTGATTTTCGCAGTGCTTCCAGCCGAAACCCAGCCATGCGTTGGTAATGTTCATTAACCTTAAATCCATTGCGTGCTTGGCGAATGGCGGGTTGCAAGCTGGCTTTCAGTGATAACCGGCCGTATTTTTTGGAGAGGTGCACAATGGCTGCAGGTAGCCCCGTAATCGCGGCAGATAATGGGCCGGTAATGGACAGGTCTGGAATCACGTTACCTTCTTTGTCCAGATACATGTCGCGGTGAGCAGCGTTAGGTGCTTTTTCTCGGCCGTCAATCATGGT
>Ga0316204_10002834_pt1 | contig 37347 bp, 29 predicted proteins | sample 6monrhotite_MG_2_FD_205661 | JGI IMG/M metagenome (GOLD analysis project Ga0316204, IMG submission 205661) | Microbial mat bacterial communities from mineral coupon in-situ incubated in ocean water Damariscotta River, Maine, United States -... | ecosystem: Environmental > Aquatic > Marine >... | reverse complement strand
CGTCTAAAACCCCGCTACCCGACGCGGTGGTTTTGCCCCCTCGTCCCGATGCCCGGGTAGCTCAGGGGTAGAGCAGTGGATTGAAAATCCTCGTGTCGGTGGTTCGATTCCGCCCCCGGGCACCACTTCAATTGAAAACATTGAGTTTTTATGGCCCAGAGGGGGCAATTGAGGGGGCGAATCACGTTTGGTGGCATCCCGACACACGCGGCAGAGCTATTCAAGTACTTCGCTTAGCTCCTAGGGTCTCTCGATTTGAACGATCCACATAGTGCCATTAATTCCAATGTGAGGTAGGTTTGCGGGAACAGGCATTTTACTGAAGCGCGTTGAAAGCGCTTTTGCAGACCAATATTGTTGGGAAGTAAATTGATAGCATATAGAGGTAACGTTCTTCTCAGTGATGAGATTGAATTGACGGCACATTTGGCAACCCTCCTACGAATGGAGAACATAGGTGTTTTGCTTGGTGCAGGCGCGTCCGTAGGGTGCGGCGGGAAGACCATGGCCCAACTTTGGGAAGACTTCAAAACTTCTTCCCCGATTGAATATAAGTGGCTTTGGGAAAACAAATATGTACCTGAGCCCGAAACTCCGAGCATGCTTGCCCCTGTGCCATCAACTATGCCCGGATTGCCACCTGCGACGCCGACCAAATTACCTTCGCCCAAAACGCCTAACGTTGAGGCACTGTTGGACACTTTAGCGATCTCCATTTCTGAATGGGGGCGTTCAAGTGCTGACAAATTGAAAGACGGGAAAAAGGCGCGTTCAGCCATCTATCGAGCTTTGGTTAGGGCATCCTTTTTGGACGAAAGCTGGTGGAATACGCCGGAAGGTGTTGCCCATAGCGACGGAAAACTCTCCGCACATAGGCTACTATTGCAACGACTAACGTCCGCCAGACAGCCGGGACAATCGTCTCCTTGGCTGTTCACCACCAACTATGATCTCGCCATTGAGTGGGCGGCTGACTCAATAGATATGAACGTCATCAATGGCTTCTTGGGCCTTCATTCTCGCCGCTTCACACCTCAAAGCTTTGATCTGGGGTTTCGGAATGTTCAGGCAAAGGGAGAAGCGCAGTTCGGCTCTTACAATGTCTATTTGGCTAAGCTCCATGGCTCTCTGACATGGAAGGAAGTTTCCGGGCAGTACTATGAAATTCAAGCGACTGAGGCGCAGGGGGAAATCCGGTCCTTCGTAAAAGGCGACACAGATAAACTTGCTTTTACAGTTCTCCCTAGCGCCGCGAAATACATTCAAACTGTTGGTTTCGTGCTAGGGGAACTGTTTCGCAGATACTCTGAGTTTCTGGCTCGCCCACAGTCTGCTCTCTTAGTATCCGGTTATGGTTTTGGAGATGAGCATATCAACAGATTACTTTTGTCAGCGTTGCTCAACCCCACTTTCCAGTTGGTTGTCTATCTCCCCGAATTTTCCGGGTTGAAAGACGTGTCAAAACTTCCAACAGCGGCGCAAAAACTGCTTTCTTTGCAAAGTCCACGCGTAACTTTCGTAGGCGGTGGTGAGGATGCCTACTTTGGGAGCTTCGTCGAACACCTTCCTGAACCATCAATCTACAACGAAGACCTTCGCCAGCTTCAAGAGAGGCTAAAGGCACTTGATGCAGCCACGAGCCCTAGTGAAGGTGGATCATCGTGATCGGTCGTTCACCAATTGGGTATGTAGTCCGGATTGACGGGGCGGAAATTACTCTAAACGTCTTGGATCATCATCGGGGGATGGTCGCTGGGCATTCTCACGGAGTGTCGATGGTTGCGGAGATTGGGAGCCTGTTGGGTATTGATGCAGGCGACCGCTTATTATTGCTGCGGGTGAGGTCGATCAGTTTTGCAGAACCAAATGAGGTTCATCGCCGATCCATGGGGAAAAGCTCGCTGTCGGCGGAACCCCTGCGCCATGTTGTCGGTATTGTCGTGGGAAAGCTCACCCGAAAAACCGGTGAACTCGAATTTGTACCTGACTCACTGTCTACTCCGGCTTTGGGGGCAATGGTCTATCCATTGGTCTCAGATGAGGAAATGACGGTCCTAGGACGGGATGAAAATGTGCCGACGTCGATTCATTTAGGAAATGAGTTGCGCAGCGGTGCGCCAGTCCACGTGGACATTCAGAGCCTGATAAGCAAACACGTGGCTGTTCTCGGAAGTTCTGGTCAGGGTAAGAGCTGTTTTACGGCGGCCATTCTCCAGCAAATCGTCAAGCTTCCCGGGTCTCGGACAGTCATTTTCGATATTAACGGCGAATACGAACAAGCCTTCTCGGAAAACGTGGGTCCGGGCTGGGTCAAAATAACAAAGCTCGGACAAGATGGCCTAAAAATTCCATATTTTGCTCTTGGGCGACACGGTCTCCAAAGGCTTCTAATGCCTAGCGAGAAGACTCAAAGACCTGCACTCATGTTTGCCTTGGAATCGCTTAATCGGGTCAAGTGGATCGATGCCGGTAGCGGTGTGGGAATAAAAACCGATACTATTCCATTCTTGTTTGATGACTGTCGAAGCGGAAATGCTACTCAAGCACAGCAACGCATTTCGGCACTACAGGACAAGACGGCCACCGAAGTGTCCGTATGGCCCCCAATGAAGGCTCTCGGCCCGTTAGTCGCGGAGAGCTATTCGCTTGCGAATGGTCGAAACGGTTGGGAGCGAAACGCGTTTCAATATGGAAATGTCGCCCCGCTGGTCAACCGCATCCACAGGTTCGTTGAGGACCCCATGTTTTCAGCCGTTGTTGATACGGATGGTACTTCTCGAACTGCTCCTCTCGACTGGCGGCGGGAATCCACTGATTTGGTAGCGGCCATTTTCGGCGACGAGAACTCAGATTGGAGAGTTCATATCGTTGATCTGCGTTGCGTAGCCCATGATTTGATGCCGTTTATCTTGGGTTCTCTGTTGGAGTTATTCGCATTCGAGATTTTTGAACGTGGTCAAGACAAGAAAGTCCCCACTCTATTGGTACTGGAGGAGGCACACCACTATTTAAGGCCGGTTGGTGTTGGAGAGGGTGAAACGGGCAGTTCATTGGCTTACGAACGATTAGCTAAGGAAGGTCGAAAGTTCGGGTTGGCGCTTTGGTTGAGCACACAACGTCCGTCCGAAATTTCTCAAACCGTCCTTTCACAATGCGGCAATTGGGTGAGTTTCCGGTTGGCCTCTGAGAGAGATTTAGCAGCAGTTCAAGCTTCCAGCGAATGGGCGGACAGGCGTGACGTGAAGCGTATTTCCGGCCTTGCGCGACAGAACGCTGTTGCTTTCGGCGAGAGCCTAAGAATGCCGGTGAGCTTTGTCGCTCCAACGGCATCACCCACACCCAAATCAAGTGACGCGCCCTTTGATGAATGGGCAAGTCCTGTGCTTGGCGTTGGGGTAACTGGAGCAGACAGCCAAGAAGGGAACAGGGGTTGAGCATGGGCTCTAAGATTTTTGACCCGTTATTGATGCATTGGCTGAACTCAGTGCTTACAACACCCATTCGGGCGTTGGGCTTCTTCGAACGCAAAATGATTACAAGAGCGTTACAAGCTGAACCATAGAGCGAGCGTCAAGCCAGCAGACGGCACAAAAATCCACCACCAAAACTTGCGCATGAAATCATCGCCGTCTCCTTGCTCAGCATTGCTCCTAGAAGTTTCTGAAATCCAGACTATGATGCCAGAAACAAGTGCGAGAAGGCCCATTACTGGAATTGCCATGGCCCGAAAAAATGCGGCTTCAAACAACCCTGATACGATCAGGGTTATGATGAAGCCGATTGCAAGAGCAGCCTTAATGATAAACCCGAGAAATCGAAGTGCGAACAAATTTGCTATCCTTCTGTGTTAGCTGGCTCTGCTGCGAAGATGAGGAAAAGCGATTCAGAGCAAATATTATCTGATTTTTAGATAATCTGGTTTTGAGATTATTGGAACCCCTTGCAACTAACGGGGTTCCCATGACAAAAACATTGCGTTCCGAAGGGCAAATCGCGCTCGTTGCGGCACTGCAAAAGGCGCGCAAGGACGCGGGATTGTCTCAAGCTGAACTCTCAGATCGACTCCGTTGCCATCAATCCTTTGTTGCTCGGATTGAAAGCGGTCAACGCCGCATTGACGTGACAGAACTTGTGATTCTCTGCCGCGCAGTCAATGCGGACCCGGTTGCGATCCTGCAGCTTGTGGCCAAGGCTACGCCCTCAGACGCCCGGATATGAGCTTAGGAGCTTGTGCATCATGACTTTCCTTGATCCACTCTCATCAACGCCCTAAATTGATCGAGAACGAAAAGTGAACTTTTGAGGCGATCGAATGAGCTATGCAATAGCACTGAACGAAGACGAGGCAGCACTACTGTCGGACATTGAGTTGGATCAATCGAAGCTTGATCATGAGCGATACAAACAGCAAGGGCCGTTAGTTTTGCGGCTTTTGAAGTCGTTGGTGAACCGGAGTGCGATACCCGAAGTTCGGCGACTCTATTGGTCAGATCCAGAGTACCAAATCGGGCGGCTGAAAACATCGCACAAAGGGCTGTTTGAACGGAACGGGCGACAAGGCGATGAAATCTATACGCACCCGCACTTCCTCAAGTACCTGCGCTACTTCTTGTTTGGAGCCCAGTTGCCGGAAGCTGCGATCTCTGAATTTGAAGAGGTGATAGGTAACCCGGAATGGGTTTCTTCGGGCGACATCACCGACATTACCAAAGGCACACGGAATATCGTTCGCAAATATGGCTTGCAGGCCGAAGACGACGAATTTTACCGGCTGGCGTTAGATGTGGGATTAAGTCAGTGGTACGCCAAGTCGGTACGCGACGCGGTGAAACAAGTTAAGTAACAGCCCAATCGCCTCGTTTCATAAGTCAACGCCCCTTTCTGTGCCGCCACGTAGTTGCGGGGAGGGGGAGGTGAACGTAGATGCTTTCGCAACGCGCACAATCAATCCAGCAAGCCGTGGTAGTTACCAACAGACATCGCCGCCTCCACGAATTTTTTCGCCGTCTCGCGATCCATGATAACAGTTTTATCTTCGACCGTTAGATAGACGCTATCGACGCCCGTACCGCTGGGGACCGGGCTTCCTGAATAGTAGGAGGATCGACCAAATTCGACGAACATGGTGTGTTCACCTCCTTGATCTTTGACTTCTTCTTCAAAATATACAGTCGTTGCCATGCCTACCTCCACGTGTTGTGTTCTATATGCATTATACTCAGGCGAGTTTTCCACAGCAATATGCGATACATACCAGTTAAGTGCTGCTCGATTGTGGGTCGTCTTCGCTCGCCCTCGAAAAAATCCAACTCACTGGTAACTGATGTGCATGGCCACAGCGATTGCAGGTTAGCATTTCAGTCAAGAAGAACTTTGCAGCAGTAGATTTACGCAAGTTAATCTGCTCGCCGCAAACTGGGCACTCCATGAATTCACGAAATTCACGATTGAAGAACTGCACCATCCGGGAGCGGCCCGTACCGAAAATAACCTCAAAGGCCCCTACAGATGTGCGTGTAAGGTGATCTAAGTAAGAATTTTTCGGGAAGTCCATCCGACTTAGAAGCTCTATCTGTAGCAAGTGAATGAAGAGAAGAACGTAAGCAATATGCTGGTAACAGGACTCGTATATATCGTTATCGCGGGGGTCTTTGAAAATAAAGTTTATGTTGTAATCTTCGGTAGCATTGCCTGTACGCCGGGTGAACAAGTGTGTTGCCTTGTCGAAAAGTCCGGCCAATCCAAATTCGTTTCTATAATCAAAAAGGATGGAATAAAGTGTATCCGCTTTTGCAAAATCCATTCCATCGCACTTCTCGATAGCAGCAGCGATGACCGCCTTCTTGGCTGGTGCATTGAATTCCTGACCATCGAAATACTTTCGCGGGTCAGCCTTGAGGTTCTGAAAAAATTTTGTTTCGTCTGCGCACATGAGTGCTAAAAGAGGCAACCCTTCTTTGAATGGCTTGCGGAATAGCGAAAACGCCAACGTGAACTTCCGTTTTTCCAACGCGGCCAATCCGCCATGAATGAAGTGCAAAATGTCGGGAAGCAGCGCTGCGCACACATGGTTTACCATCAAACGGCGTTCTTCTTTGCTGCGTCCGGTCGCTGCGAGAAAATCGATAGGGTTTGTCGCCGCTTTCAGAGCTTCAAGGTCTGCTTCATTCCGAAGTTGTATTTCCAGATGACCGGCTCCGATTTCTTCTGCGACGCGTGTCAAGTGGACCATCAAATCGTGTATGTGAAAACAGAACTCGTGCGCCGCCCACTGCCTCTTGGGGATTTCTGAAAGGCGTTCGGTGTCAATGATCCCTACGCGCATTGGCCTATTTTCTCCATCGGTTTGTAGAACTAAACACGTCCAAGATTCGCAGTTGCCGCGCTCTAAAAAGTTCCTATTATGTTCTTGCCGCAAATAATGTTTAGCGGAACTCGTTTCATAGCTCAATGCTAGGACGGAAACACAAGTGTATAGGTAAGAATTTTTGGCAAAGATCGGACGTAACCAACCGTGCCCTTGTGGTGGTGGCAAGAAGTTCAAACATTGCCATGGCAAGTTCAGCGGAGGCGGTGAGCTTCCGTTTCCCCATGATGATGTTTTCCAAGTAAAGTTGCAAGAATTGGAAGCTGACGATGCCCAACGCCAGAAGCAGCAAGGACTAGGAAAGCCAATTATCTCAACGGATTTTCAGGGGCAACGTGTTGTTGCGGTGGGGAACCGTGTCTACCACTCCCCAAAGTGGAAGACATTCCATGATTTCTTGAGGGAATATGTTTTTATGGTTCTCGGCAAGGAATGGACGGAGAAACAGCGCAAAAAGCCACCTTCCAAGCGTCACCAAATAGTAAGTTGGTTCGACCAAGCAATGAGCGACGCACGCAAGATGGCTGTCGAAAAAATGGGTTGTTTTCGGGCCCTATGACGGGCGCACAACGGGCGTTTCTCAACTTAGCATATAACCTCTATCTTATTGCCCATCACTCGGAGCCCGAGCACGCGAAACAAATACTCGATAGCTTTGTTTGGCGGCTCAAGAGCGCAAGAACAGATGATTTCGTGGGGAAATTATTTGAAACTTATGCCTCTGCAGCTTTTCTCAAGGCGGGCTTCACAATTGACTATGAAAACGAGAAGGACGGAACTGACAGTCATGTTGAATTCTCAGCGACACACCCAGAGACAGGACGAAAGTTCTCAGTTGAGGTGAAGGCGAGGAACAGGACTATCGGTGTGGACGGCCCGATGGACGAGGCGAAGAGGTTGCGGGTCGGTCAGAAATTGGTCAAAGCTCTTCGAAAAAGTGCCGACCACGAAAGGATCGTGTTTATTGAGGTTAATGTTCCGGATATTGTAGGGTCAGATTATTCGGGAACTTGGGTTGAATCTGCTCTCGAACAGATCAAGGAATCGGAAAATTTCCTCGACAGCAGCAGCAAACATTATCCGCCTGCATATGTTGTCGTGACGAACCACGCTTACCATAACAACCTTGAGGCCTCCGACATCGGTTTGCAGGCAATAGCCGACGGCTATCGAATTTCTGATTTCGGGCCTCGCACACAGATAAGCCGGTTCGGGGAATACCTAGAAAATTTGGAACGTCACAAAGAAATGCTCACATTGTTCGACTCTCTGAAAGAGCACAGCCACATCCCGATTACCTTTGACGGTGAAATCCCGGAATTCGCTTTTGGTGAAGACGATGAATACCCGAGATTGCGAATTGGTCATGAATACATGATCCCAGACGAAAATGGGCAACTTGTTCCCGGCGTCCTTGAGCAGGCATTGGTAATGGAAGCATGGGGAAATGCACAGGGTGTCTATCATCTGCGCAATGGAAAACGGGTCATGGTATCACATGAGCTTACTGAGCGAGAATGGAGCGCTTGGAAACAACACCCGGAAACTTTTTTTGGCCGTGTTGAAGAGAAACGTTCTGAACCACAGAATTGGCTTGAATTGGCGGAGTTTTTCTACCGTTCATACAGAGAAACCGGTAAAGAAAAACTGCTTGAATTCATGGCTGACCACGAGGATGCCGCAGAACTCGCCACATTGGAGCAAGCTGAACTGTCAATTATTTACTGCGAGCGTATTGGATGGTCCGCATGGAATGACAGTCATAAGTAGGCTGGATAACAATAGTTCACAATTCTGTATCTACAAATCTTGTACTAAAGGGGAGCATGAGGCGCAGCTTAGCGCGGTCCCATTTTTGCTTACCGCCTAACATTTTGTTCACCTGCACCAATGCGCTTACTACACGCTCCGGGCTCCCCCCATGCCCACCCCGCCCTTGGGTCCCTTGGGGCTTTTCTGAAGGCCTTTAGCGCATTCACGACAATTGACCGCTCGCGACGGGACAGGCGCTCAACGGACAACTCAGCGACGCGGTAGGCACGCGAGTAGTCGGCACGGCTCAGGCGTAATGACAAACATCGATGATTGATTGATCAACCACGCGCTACGCGCACATGTACTATTCCCGCATACTGTCCATATCAAAATCCAGTCACCTTGCCAGCGCGGTTAGGTCGTTACGTCTGGCGGGTTTGTTGGTCAATACGTCTGAAGAGTGTGACATGCGCGCGTAGCGCGCCCTGTGATGGGCTAGCAATGTGCTATGTAAACTGCTTCTGTGTAGTCAGACTGGTGCTGATCTGGCACAGTGTCAGCGGATGTTAGCCACCACATTGGGTAAAGGATCACCACCAAGTGCGGTTTCACCCTATTTGGCCCATACGGCCACCGTCTCTAAACGCTTATGAAGGTTCGACACGCTGGACGCGTGCCACTGTCCACCTCGTGCTGTCCTGATACCGCGCTTGTTCAATTCGGCGGCTTGAGCTTTCAGGGTCAAATGGCCAGAAGCCAGTACGTCTGTCAGCGTGTCGGCAAGGTCAGTGGCAAAGTTTTCGGCCTTAGCGACTATGGCGGACACCGCGCCTGTATTGCCCTTCTGGGCGCGTCTTAGCGCCGCTGCACCATTCGGATTACCGAATGTCGTCCCCCGTGCCTTGGCGGCTGTCATGGCGGCTTTGGTGCGTTCACTGATAGCCTCGGCCTCTGCTTGGGCCATGACCGCCATAATACCCACTGTCATCGTGTTCGCATCGGGCATGTCGCAAGCAGTGAAGTCTGCGCCGGACTCCTTCAATGTCATAAGGAACGCCGCATTCCGGCTGAGCCGATCCAGCTTTGCAATTACCAGCTTTGCGCCGGTGACACGGGCGTGACGCAGGGCATTGGTTAGCTCAGCGCGGTCATTCTTCCTGCCCGACTCGATCTCTAAAAACTCCGCGACAATCTCTGCCCCATTCCGTTCCGCGTATGAGGTGATAGCTGCTTGCTGCGCTTCTAACCCAAGCCCACTACGGCCCTGCTTATCTGTGCTGACTCGAATATATGCGACGATCTTCATGCGATATGCTCCAATTACAAAATTGCCTACGGGACCCTACGCAATCTTATATCAAGTATTGGTACCAGCGTTTAACCTTTTCAGCGGTCTTCACGGAAACTGACTGTGCTGAAAGTAGAAACTGTTCTCGGCTTGTGTCGATTGGGCAATTGAACGCCGAATAGCAGTGCGCAGGACTTGAAACAACAAACGCGGGATTCGGAAAGTTTACTTTGAAATGTGCCAGTAAACCAAAATGAAAGGATGTGATAACGACTATACGAAAACAAATGAGCCGTAGAATTGTTAGTATTGGGATAACCGCCAAATATTTGTGATTCACAGGTGGACGCCCGGTAGGATGCTGTTTTTAAAAGTGTTGAATGAAAGCGAAGTAGCAATATTTGGGGGTTCAAGTTTTCGCCGCTTCTAAAGGTGTCAAGAAGTTAGCCCGGACAGTTATTATTCACTTTGGCTGCTCAAAGCTTCCGCGATTGCCTCCAGTGTGACCGATACTCGGCTATCTAGCTCTTGTTGAATCTGCAAAAGTGATTGGACCCCCTGCAAAAGAGCAGCGTTGGCTTCATCTGAAGCGGTGACTGCACTTTGCAATTCATCAATCTCAGTTTGCATCTGTACAATTGCGACATCCATGGCCGCAGTGTCCTGTGGTACGCGCCAAAACTCTGTATATGCAATCTGTGCAACGGCGAAGAGCACAGCAAAGACACCGACCCAAATGGCCTTATTTGCTGCCCTACTGTTGTTATGTGCCTCAGTCGAAAATTTCTCTAGAAATTCTGCGGATGCACCTTGCAGACCATGCATTATGCCAAGTGCGTTCTCGCCAAAGCCGATGAGGTTGTCTAGCCGTTGGTTCATATCCCCAAGCTGATTGTTCGTTTCGTGAGCAGGATGTGGCGGCATTTCCAAGTTGAGTGGGGACAGTGCAGGCATTTCAAGGCGTTCGCCTCTTGAACCGTATGCCTGAAACATCAGGTCATTTTGTTTTTCTAGGTCTTTTGCGACGTTTCGTATCCCAAGGTTTGCGCTTCCAAACAGGTCAGTAAATTTTGGTTTCATTTCCTCAAAAACTTTACCAATTTTTGCAGCCTGCCTCTTGTTCTCTGCATTAAGGGTTTCAAGCAAGAAGTCGATATCTGTTTGATCTGCATTCTTCGTTAGCGGCACGTCGGCATCTGCTGTGACAGTCATGTCTTTTTCCAGAAACTGACGTGCAAAGCTCTGAATGTCTTCCTCAGTCAATGTTGCAAGCTCTTCTGGTGTCATATCATCTTTGGGCGGTTCCTGACCTTCCTTCCAGCTACCTTTTGTGCACATCACGCCGATCAACTCCCGAACGCATTCGGTTGCTCCAATGTTGCTGTCTTCAGTAAAGAACTTCTCAACCACAATCATTGCATTGACCGTATAGTTGTACACATTCCATGCGCCTGCCGTTTCAGACTGATACAACCATTGCGGCTTAAATAGTGAATCTATGTTCAGTGCCATGCAGGCATCTTTCTGTCATTGTGATGCATAAGGGCGCTCACGCTCGTGTCACACTCGCCTGAGCGCCGCAGTCACACTTGAATGTCTGTTTAAAGGGGTTCGGCGTGTATGATCCCTGCTTGAATCCATCTGATACACTGTCGACGCGAAAATTTGAGCCGTTGTCATTGTCGGACCCAGCAGCAAATCCTTGCGCTCTACATTTTGGACAAAGCAGCTTGTAGCTGTAGTGATCTGTAGCCATCTGCCTGCACCTACCTAAACCATTAGGCGACCAGATATATGCGACCAAGGAAAGCCCATGCAAGGGGCGTATCTTCTAAACCCCATCCGCAGATACCAGAAAAATAGATCGAATTTGCATCGAAGCCTTCGAAAGGCCGAGGACGGAGTTGCCACAATTTAGGTACAAGTTGTCACCGAGTGCGAATACTGGATCATGTCAGTTATTTTTGAGAACGTGATGACAGGTAAAGGTATATGACAGGATTAAGAAAAACCGCTTTCAGCGTGGTATTTTCAAAAGGAAAAAAAGGGACAGACGGGATCAAAACCGAGAAGTCTCTACAGCCGGTAAGGATATTTTTGCTGGTTACCGCTTGCGATGGGAGGGTGCATTACTCTTCTTTCAGACAGATTCCTAAATTTGAAATGGCCCCTTTTGTCCCTTCTTCCCCTGTGGGAACCGCTAGGAGCTTGATATCACGCACAATAATTGAAGGAACACAGAAAGGATTGGCCCTTTTCTCTTTCAGCCGCCTCGGGATACATTTCGTATTAGATTTCCTTACAGAGGGACGCAGGCCTCAGATTTAACAAGGGGCGCTGACGCGCCCCTTGTTGCTACTATTTTCCCTCAGACTCCATGTGGATGAAGTAGGTTTTGTGCCCACCGACCTGTTTATTCGTGAACCAGACTTTGAGGGCCTTTCCGTCCACTACCACGCTATGTGTATCACCTGCGATCTTGCTCCATGCTACGCCGAACCGATTTGCCGCGCCGGGAAAGTACCGACCAGTCTCAGGGTCATAGCCCGCTCCGTGAAGATGGATCGGGCATCCATCGTTCACCGTGTTTTCTGCGTCCGCGATTTTCATGATTGGTGACATTTTACCTCCACCAATCTTGTCAGTTTCCCTGTTGGTGCAGAGTGGTTGTCCATTAGCGCAGAGAGATGCCAGTTCACGCAGGATCATTTCCACGCCGGAAGTTTTACCGTCTTTGGAAGTCTCCCGCAGTTGATTATGGTTCTCGTTCAGACCTTTGACTCCGATTGCGTCAAAGACTCCTGACATGATACCGCGCCACTGTTCATAGCTGCCCAAGCCGGGTGCAGTACCATGCCCCATTTTCGTAGCGGCGACCCAATGTTGGATGATCGTCAGACAGGCGTGGACCAGCTTGCCCCGGCTCTTCGTAGCCCACGTGCGAACGTCATCGTGCCGCCACCCGGAGCGTCCCTCTGGGTTCGCCATATTCGCGTTCATATCAGCCAACAACAGGCGGCGGACGATTTCACCGCTGATTTTGACGTGGTTACCGGTCAGAACGATCATGAACCGAATGAGCACCTCCAATGAATCGTGGCTGTGCATCCCCCGCCCTTTGAATTTTGGGGCAGTCATCACAGAAGCCAACTCGCCACTATCAACTCCTTTGTCTACGTTGTCGAATACGACGTACGGGTTTTCGTCGCGTGCGTAGGTCAAAAGGGACTTGGCCATTTCATCCTTTGTTGTGGGCAGGGTCGCCATTGGCGTTACATCACCAGTAGCAATGATTGAAATAACGTCGATCAACAGCGACGCGCCAGTACCCGGCATATTCTTCCCGAACAGAATCCCGGGCACGTTGTGATCTTCGCCAACGATCTCCCTTACGAACGGCGTCAACAAAGCGGCGACGGCATTTGTGACCGCCGGAACGCCTTCTGGCTCAACAGGACTACCGTCAGCGTCGAGAATGGGAACGAGATTTCCATTGGCATCCTCTGTGCAGCCCAGACTCTTTTCGATGATTTGGGCCCGATTCAATCCGGAAATTGGAAAGTCCGCGAAAACCTCTTGAACAAGATAACTGAAAGCGTCCCACGCTTCGGCTTTTGTGGGGTCAATGCTGACGCGCAGCAAGTTCATTTTTGTATCTTGCCAGTGGTAGATACCTGAGTCGTGGAGGCCGGGGCGAGTGATCAGCGAGCCGTTCTTTGCGAAAACGGGCGTTGTCACCAAACCACGCATAACCGGCCAACGGTTGCGCATTTCCCAGATGACGCCATCAACGATGTCACCAGTTACGGACACCTCACGTTTCAGAATGACATCTCCCATTTGAGAAACGTTGTGCCATTTGCTCGCGCCATTCAGAAGCCCCTTCATCGCCTTTTCTGTCAGCGCGCGCAGCTTCGCCAACCCGTTGGAAGTGGCTTCAAGATACACAGGGTCATCATGGTGCAGCAGGATTGCAGTACGATTGGCGTTCAGATTCTTAGCATTAGCTGCTTCCAACACTTTCACACCGTGGTTCACCAAATCAGGAACGCCATCACGATTTACAACTGGAACGTATTCGCAGCCATCATCCTCAGCACTTACGTCCCTTGCCTCAGATTCCGCTTTTGCCAGAAGGGTTTTCAGGTCCCGCTTCCCAAGCCCCGTGACCGAAGCGAGCGCGCCGATGTAGCGCACACGTGTAGATGTGTCGGCGTTAAGCCTAGATGTAAAAAAGCCTACGATATCATCATCGGTCCAATCTTCGCTGGCCCCGGCTTCTTGGATGTCGGACCGCACCCCTTCGTTGGTCCGCGTCAGCGGTTCGGTTTGTTTGACCTTGGTTTTTGCTGGCTTTGGCTTCGCAGGCTTGGTTTTGGTATTCTGTGATGCTCCTTCGTCAGAATTCACGACGCTAAGTTTGGGGCTCAGTCCTGCAAGCAAGTTGAACCGCTTCATTGCGAGTTGACGTGAACGACCCGGATGGTATTTTTTGCCAACCTCGCGGCGAAAGTAATCCCGCATTACCCACGCTTTTTCGGGATTGGTTTCAATCTTGCCGAATTCGGCGCGCTCGGCTTCCACGAGCGGCGCAAACACCTTGTCGGCCTCTTCCGGTGCTTTCAGCCGTTCTGGCAGCGCGGACAGGGCTGCCTGTGCCTCTTTGAGTTTGGCTGCTACTTCTGGTTCATATTCGTCGTAGTTAGTTTGCTTGGCTGTATCGCCCATCGGATATTTCTCCACACATGATTGTAGTGCCCCCGACGCGATTGCGCCTTGGGTGCGAAAGATCACGAAGGTTGCGGTGGGTTATCCGCTTCCCTGCGATCTACGCAAAAAAATGTCCGATGAAATTCATCCGTTTAGCCGTTCCGTTTGGTCGCGCAACACTTGCCTTTTGGGGCGTATTTTGCTACATTAGACCTGATTGTAGTATTTACCCGTCGCCCTATTTAGCCGTGGGGCGGCGGGTTTTCTTTTGATACGACACTGGCCAACAAAAATCAATCCTGATACGGTTTTTATCGTTTTTTGTCAAAAGTTTAGCAACGAGAATTACCAACTTGATTGACTGAAAGTGCCTCTCGTGCGTCGCACGGATCGCTTTGAAACGCTCTCAATTGAAGAGGTGCACGGTCGATTTCAACATTGGTTTCTTTGCGAAGCTGGCTCACTTAACCATACGTGGCTGTAGTCAACATTCCCTATTCCACGCATCGAGAAAATCGACCGCAAGTACGACACGGATCATCTCGGTGCAGCCCTTGTTGGCCGGGTCGGTCCAAACCATTTTGCAATCCCGCTGACGCGGGAAATAGCCAGCCAGCTTAAGTGCCAGATTTACTGTTGGTGTGCCGTGCACCTCGCGAATATCATCTGCAATCACTTCGGCATACTGGCAGTCTGACCGGTAAACATGTTGGTCAACTTGGAAGGTGATCGCATCTGCCAAGTTGAACAGCGTGCCGAGGTCTGCGATTTCGCCGGAGTCGGCCCACGCCACGGCTTCTGCGAATGCTTGTTTCTTCACCGCGTCAGCGGCGTCTGTTTCATTTGTAGGCGCATCCAGCGCCTCCAAGATGGCGATGTGGAGCTTGCTGCGCTGAGCGCGGTTAAGTTCGAGGTTCATTTTAGAGTTCCATTTTGAATTGGCTCCTTTGTGTCGGGTGAAAGGAAGGGTTGGATTCCGGGCAAGTTGTCCGCCGGGGCTAGTTGGCGGAGCAAGCCCCGGCGGTGGCGAAAGTCGCCGGGGCTTCTCGACGCCTTGCGCCCGTCGGCGAACAGGACGGACGCTAGAAGATTACTAAGTCGCGTTGGGTGTTACGCCACCGCAGCGAGGGCACAGGTGTCCTGAATGTGCCACCGCAAGGAAAGACGACAACGTGTGCAGGTCGATCAACTTGCCCGCTGACGCGGGCAGAGCGTCACTCGTTGGTGCGTCTGATACCCATGCAAGGAGTTTCTTAATGCTCGTACTGAGCAAGTCGGCTGCCTTGACCAACCTATCAATTTCGTCGGGGTTGAAGTTTTCAGCATAGGCGCGAAGTTCGCGCAGATTTTCGTGCAACAGGAAGAGGGCTGACCGCGCGGCGCGACTTTTCAAAGTGTCGGACATGTGCACTCCCGAAGATCGCAAATGCGATCCATCATTGCTCCAATTTCTTCTGTGTCGGTGCTTGGCAACGGTTCTGTTGCGTCGTCCATTTTGCCTTGCCGGTACAGATGTGCAGCCCAAACAGTTTTGAGACGTTCAATGGCTTGAGGGCTGGCGCTGCTACCCAATGCCGCCCGATAGGCCTTCTCAAGCGCGCTAGACACTTCCAAGCTGGCCGCGATGATCTCTGGCCTTGAAAGGCTTTCTGCTGGCATCACAGCATCGTTGAACATCTGTTCACGCAACCAATTGATCCGCGCTTTGACGATTGGTTTGGCCTCACACCGATGCCCGGACACCCTAAGACTGTTGTCTCCGCCAGTATAGCTTTGACCAAACGGGATCGTCTTTGCCCAGCTTTGGCCCAGTGACAGGCCCTTTGCCCTTGCGGCGGCAAAAGTTTCCCAGCGGGCGTTTGAAAGTGCTTGAGACGGGTCAGACACCGGCACGGTCCTGAATTTGTTCCGTAACAACACGGTCAAGATGTTCATCCAAAGTACCTGCGCGCGCCATTGCCAAACGCTTCGGGCCGGAAAGGGCGTCGCGGGCCTCCTGACGAATGCGCTCTTTCAGTGTTGCGTCTGACGCATCAATTGAGAGCTTGGCCAGAGGCTCGTTCTCAGCTTGATCAAGTGCAAACTGGTCCCACCCAATTTGCGTTGTTGGCAGTTCATTTACACCCCCACCAATGGTGCACAAGCAGGCCGGATCAAGCACAACTCCCTCAACGATCCGTGCGCTGACGCGCGCATCCAGCCGATTTCCAAATACGCGGGCAAGCGCGACTTCAAGTTTATGTTTTGTGTTTTCAAGCCGCTGTGCTTGGTGAGGCGGAAGAACTGCCATTTGAGCGTCGATCCGAGATTGACGGCGTTTCTCTTTTTCCCATTCATCGCTGAATGCGTTCATGTCATATTTCCTTTGCGATAATCCGCGTCTGCGGTGATTAGGTTTTGTTCCATTTCAGGCTTGAAGCGTTTGTGCGGCCTCAGACGGCTAAGCACGTCGCTAAGTCGAAAACGCTCTGTCCGCCCACCGCCCTTGTGCCCGGCAGCGGTAAAACGGGTATCGAGCCTATATGGGTGTTCAATCAGCGAGCGGCTCCGATGGTATCCCCATGACGTGGCTTCACGAATATCCGCACGCGTCAGCGTGAAGCTGTTCATACGTGGTTTCCTGTTGTGTGATTTTCCAAGACGCCCCCGGCGTCGAACCTCACTGCCCCCGGCAGTCCGGCTATGTCTGAAATATTATCACAAAAGGTGGACCACTTCAACGAACAAACAGAGAACGGTCGCGCAAGTTTTGGTTGGTAGCACCAAAGAGACGGAACAAACCAACTCGAACTGACTTGTGGCAGTCCGAACGCGAGACAGAAAAGATTGTTATGAGTGGTCGGGCAGCTTTGATGTCAACCTTGTGGATTTAACTCGTGTTCTTTTGCAATTGCAGCGTCCTCGGCAGCGTCGTCATTGTCTGGTCGAAGCCATTCTTCGACTTCACGACGTGTTCTCGATCTTCCATCTTCTCCGGCCTTTTCGGTAGGCAAGTCCAATCTAAGCTTTTGTTCTTCGCGACGGCGCTGATCTTCACTTGTTTTCAACTCGAGGCTGGTTACAAAATCCGCCCATTTCTGCATTACGTCTAGACGCTGAGGAAGAAGTCTTGATCGCAAATATGCCGCATCTTCGGAGCTTTCGACAACGTGCTGAATACAGCGCTTTTGCATTTCCTTTTCGCAAATTTGATTGTCGCCACACCAAGTGCCGAAGGACGCTCGAAACCCATGGGGCACCGCATGACGACCATCATCGGCTTTCCAATCATTTGTCTTGAGCCATTTACCCCAAGTGTTTTCAGAAATATGGCCCTTTTTCCAAGCGGTATCTGAAGGAAAGACGTAGTTTGAGCTCGTATCGAACCGGTTTTTTGCTACGCGAAGAATCTCTTTCGATTGCTTGGACAACGGAGCGGAGAATCCGACATCGCCTTTCATCCGCTCCGGCGGGATGTCCCAGATTCCTTCTGGCCAATCAACCTCCGACCAGACCATTTGAGTCACGTTTGCAGTGCGAGGGAGATTCAGCAGGTAGAACTTTAGCCCAAGATTTGTGACAGAGTTGTCAAGCGTCAGCCAGAGCTTTGGCACTTGGTCCCACGGCAACGATGGGTGGTTGGTGTTCTTGCGCTTCACGTGCGGCAACAAGGCTTTGATGCCCTTCTTGATGTCTGCAACTTCTTGAAGGACTTCAGGGTTGCGGGCCTTAGCATTTGTCAAGATTTGCGACACCCGGTCGTGTGCTTTTCGACCGGTATCGGTTCGCCAGATCGGCATCAAAACCTCAACCAGATCATCCAAGCTCAACTGTGCAACGGGCTTGTTGCCGATTTTTGGAAGCACGTGGGTGGTGATTGGGCTCATCCAACGTCCGGCCTCTCCACCGCCTTTTAGCCCCTCGCGTTTAAGCTCAAAATATCTATCAGTGGCTTCGCAAAATGTCTCGGGACGGAAAACTTCTTTTCGCTCGCCGCGTGGGTCGATTCCTTGGGCGACCAGTTTTCGACATCGCTCCGCTTCTACACGAGCATCTGCCAAGGATATTGTGGGGTAGGAACCCAACCCCATTTTGGGTCGCGGGGTATCTCCGGGTGGTGAAGACCAGCGATACTTCCAGCTTTTTGTACCCGTTTTCTTGGCGTCCAAAAACAAGCCGCCGCCGTCCCCGAATTCGCCTTTCTTGGCGGCTCTGCACTTCGCGTCTGATAGTAAGTTTCGGGGCATTTTTGATCTCACAGGCTCGGCTTCAGAGGGGGCATTTGAGGGGGCAGATACTGTTCAGTACTCTTGATCTCTGTCAAAATTGAGGCGCACAAAGCCATAAATATAAAGGGTTTTGTGAAATCTAACGATATCTGTTAAGGAAGTAAAATGGTGCCGCCCCCGGGCACCAAAACACCTCTCGGTGTGAATGATTTCAATGGGTTATAGGCCAAAATTGTCCCACCGCATGCGCGGTTGGGCAAAAGTGGGACTTTTTTGTTCGTAAGGTGTTCGCATTCCCGCGCGTGAAGTCGCGCCTACGGCGGCGGATGAAGAGTCGCGGTTTGAGAAGGTTTGGGTGCCTATAGAAAGGCGGCGGACCCTATCGCCCAACCGAGGTCGAGCGGTTTGCCAGAGGGCAGGACATGCCGCAGCAGTTCGCCGCGTTCGGCCTCGAGACCCAAAAGTCTGGTGAAGGCAGCGAAATCCTCGAACCAGCGGTGCTCCTGGGAAAAGGACTGCACGATCATCGCGGCTCGGTCCGTCTTGAAGCGGGAGGCTTCGAGCACGGCGGCGGCGGTGCGGTGGAGCAACTGGTAGCGGACGTGATCGATCGAGCCAACGGGCAGCCCGAGCAGGTCGCGGATGAAGGCGATCCGTTTGGTCTTGCCCGCGCTGGCACCGACCATCCATTCCCCGACGGTCGGGCCGAAGGGTTCATTGACCTTGGCTTCGACCGCGATGGCGATCGTCTCATCCTCGGCGCGGGCGAGGGCGAAGACATCGCACTGGCTCTCCCGACGCCCGCCGGGCAAGGCTACCTTGTGCTCGGGTATCGCGAAAAGCAGCTCGGCATCCGGGCCGAGCATTGCAGCGACTTCCGGCGGAAGACCCTGCGCCGCCTCCCAAGAAAGGGCCGCGGCCATCGCCGAATAGCCGCGCTTCCACTGCTTCTGAGGGTCGGCGAGGAACTGTTGCCAATCGTCCGGGCCGCTGCTTGGTATCAGTAGCTTGCTCATACTTTGGGTCTCAATTCATTTGGACTCATGCAGTCTTACAAAGCGTGGTTCTCACATCCGCCATCGGGATATACACGCGCTTCGGATTTTCCAGATCTCCCAGGGGTCGAAAGCCGAGTTCTTCATAGAAGCTCCAGCGACGGTCGAAATGTTCGTCCTCGAGCACATCAAGAACTATGGCTGCGGCACCCATCTGATCAGCAATGCCGATACATCTTTCCATCGCATCGACGACGAGGGCGGTCCCGAGGCCTTTGCCTTGCATGTCCTGCCTGACCGCGACGGCGCGGATGTAGATGACCGGAACATCCGGCACCCGGGCACGCTGCCAAGCCTTTGGGCCGAACTCGGATCGGACCGCCAAGGCTCCCAGCGTATAGAAGCCAAGCACGGCGGGATCGTCTTCCGCCGTCGCGATCCAAGCTGCGATCATCCCGGCCTTGATCTGTTCCGACAGGGACGACTTCAGGAAGTTGTCTATGGGCGCGAACCCGCAGGAAAAGGCGCTGCGGTCATGCAATGCCTTGTCGAATGTCGCGATTTTCAGATTGGGCTGGTCCGCCGAGCTATCAACCGGCATCCTTCAGAAGGCCTTTCGACGCCTCTGCCACGCGGGCCAGTCCGGGAACGACCTTGCCCGGTGCCTCGACGGCGGCCTTGAACGCGTCGAAAGCCTCGACCGGTAGAATGGAGAGGGACATGCGCTGCTCCACCTCCTGTGCACGCAGAAGGGCAGCCTGACGAATGAAGTCGGCCTCCTGCAATCCGGTCGCCGCTGCGGCAGCCCGGATGCGCTCTTCATCCGTGCGATGCATGCGCAATTCCTTGCGCGCTTCCATTTTGCCCGGCGTTGGCGTCACTGACGTAATGGCGAACATGGTCGATCTCCTTTGAAAGCATCATGTACGGTATAACGCCGTACATGTCAAGAATTGCTGTTTCGACCGTCCTCCCTTTCCGGCCCGTCTCCCTCCCGCGACAGGAGCTTCATCCCGGACGCCGCAAGCACCTTCTGCCGGGCGGCGCGCGTGTAGCGCGACGCTTCCTTCATGGTCGTCCAGCCGAAGATCGCCATCAGCTGCCGCTCGGTCGCGCCGTTCTCGGCAGCCAGAGCCGCGCCCGCCTTGCGCAGTCCGTGGGCGGAACAATGCTTCAGCCCCACCGCGTCGCATTGCTTGCGGAACCAGTTGCCGAAGCCATTAGAGGTGAAAGGTTTGCCGAACGCCGTGACGAGGAAGGCCAAGTTGCCGGTGGGCGTGGCGTCGATGACTACCTTCAATTCGGGCAGGACCGGGATGGAGAGGGTGACGGGCTTGCGGTCGCGGTTCTTGGCCTGGGTCAGAGTGATCCAGCCCTCCTTGATGTGCTGCGGGCCGAGCCGGACGATGTCCGACCGCCGCTGCCCGGTATAGAGCATGAGCGCCAGCGCCAGTCGCGGCTTGCTGCCGACCGGGTGATACTCCTCGAACTGCTGGACCTCTTCCATCGTCCAGGAATGGAAGCCGTCGCCTTTGGCCTTGAGGTAGGGCACGTCGTGGGCCGGGTTGCGCTGCGCCAGCTCATACTCGACCGCGAAGGCATAGACCTGCCGCAGTGCCTTGACGAAGCCGTTCGCCGCCTCGGGCCGGTCCGCCATCTCGTCGCGCATGCGGCGGACGTGGCGCGGCTCCATCAGGGCATAGGGTTTCGATCCGTTCTTCTCGCAGATCCGGTCAAGGATGCCGCGCCGGACATACTTTGTGCGGTCGCCGAGACGCTGGTATTCGGCGGAGACGTGGTACTGCTCGCAGAGCCACTTGAAGCTGCCCTTCGATCCGCGACGCTCCAGCGGTCCGGTCGGCGCGCGCGGCGTCGCGCCCATCATCGCGGCGCGGTATTCGGCGAGAAAATCCTCCGTTCCCGGCTGGCTGCGCAGCCGCACCTTCAGATGCCCGGGCCGCCGCAGGTAGACGCGCACGTTCCCGTGCCGGTCGGTGTCCTCGATGACGTGTTTCAGGCGCATGCTGCCTGAGCCGTCTCGCATAAGGAATGTTGGCATGGGTGCACGCTGCCTTTCGTCAGCCATCAGTCGTCCCAGGGATTGTGGTCGGAGTGATCCCCATCAGGGATCAGCTCAAACGCCCGGTCAAGTTTTTTCCGGTCCCAAACCGTGCGGGCATTTATCCGCTTGGGCGGCGGCATGCGCCGGTCGCTGACCAGGTGGTCGAAGAGCGTGGGCGAGACCCCGATGTAGGCCGCGGCCTCGGTCCGCGAGAGACCGCGGGGAGGGAGAGTGGGAGGCAGGATGGCGGGGCGCTTGGGCATGGGGCGATCGGTTGGGGTTTCGGTTGCCCGTAGGATGCCGGAAAGGGCGGAATGAGCGAAGCCACGAACGGGCGGGGTAGAAGCGTAGCGGTGAATGACAGGCCTCCGGCGGGTGTGGGATTGCCAAGCGTCGTCCTCGCTGCGCTGGCGTAGTCGTACTTCTTCGCGGCATCGGCGGGATGCCGCATGAAAAAAAACTTAAGGTCAATGGGTTGGTGGGATTGATGCTTCAATGTCTGCGTGAGAGCGGCGGATAAAATCGTCGAACAACAGCAACTTGAGGTGGCCGTGCGGCACCTCTTTTATCTCGCGCTCCCATTGTTGGGCGCGAGATGTCACATTTGCGATCTCGCCATGGTCCGGCCATTCACAATCCCGCCATGGAGAGTGCGGTTGCGCACTGTGCATGCCAGTCATTTGAAAACGCGGCGAAACTTCCCTCAACTTGCACACGACCGCCCGGCATGCACGCGAAAACGCCTGTCACGTCAGGGACTTGCGGCATTCGTGGCATGCGCTTTTATCTCGCCCTTTTCTACACTCGCTGCTGTTTGGTCCTTACCTTCCGCCATTCACTCGCCATTCCATGTTGGGCTTCGATATATTGAGAAGCGGCCAATTGGTTGGGTTCATCGCTAGAATGGGCGACCAATGGTTCCAAAGTTGTTCCCAAAACAAAGCAATCGACGTGCAGCGTCGCCGCCGCAGCATTGCCGCTAGGCTGCGTCTATTCTGCAGCCGAAGTGCCGGTTGAGAGCCCCGCCTCGAGCCAATCGACCGGCGCGCAGCTGCGGATTGAGTGCCTATCGCCGTCCAGAAAGGGCACCATGGTTGGGACATAGACATGGATAAGCGCGACCGCCGGCGGCTAATCTGGAGGTGGTCGCAGATAAGCGCTCGGGACCCGCGGTCTAGACCAAAAGCACGCCACCCATTTGGCAATAGCATTCGATAATCTTGGACAGCTAGGCGGCGCCCAATTGATCGTTTTTGCGCGATTCGGAAGGGCTTCGCCACACCGATGTTGCCGGAAAAAGGACACCGATCGTATCGCATCAATGGTCAGGACCTGTGAGTCAGGACAAAGACTTTCCGCGCTTCCGGGGCGGATGACGTATAAGATCCAAGATCCGTGAAAGACTCAGAATTCTCCGGTGAGCGCAATCACTGAGGCAGGTGGTTTGCACGGAGAGAGTAGCATAGAAAGCTTCGACCGGCCGAAGGTTCGCAGTGTGATGACAGGGATGATGCTGAGAATGGACTAGGACCGCACTGTGGTTGCTTCGCTGGTTGCCAAATCCCTCACTCCTTCCCATCACGCCTTGGCAGGTGGTTCCATTGCAAAGGTCAGACGAAGTTTTCCATTGGCGGTGAAGGCCTCTGAGGGAGGCAACTTCAGAAACTCATGCGCTTTATTCGGAACGTCGTGTGGAAATCGGAAGTTCGCTGCGAGAGCGAATTGTCTGGTGGCAAGCCGATGTTCGCGTTGAACGTTGCGATGTGTGGATCAGCCGCCGGGATTGTCTTGACCAAGTAGTTTCGCCTTAAACGCTTGCAGGTTTTCGACGAGATCATCGATAGATTGAGATAGTAATATCCGGGAGCGCTCTTCAGGCTCGAGGCATTCCAGCTTCGCTTCTTCTTCAGCTTTCTTCTTTTCCTGCTCGTCGTCATTAAAGACAACATTGATGACGGGAGTCGTTGGTTTTTGCTGTTCCAGAAAACTCAGCCAACCACCCAACGCTATTATGAATTGTTGTTCCTCTTCAGCGAGATGTTCGAAGGTGTCAGCTGTATATTCAGGGATCTCTTTTTGACCAGCAACCAGTATCACCCCATGAGCCACTAACTTGCGTAAACCGTCGAACAACGAGGCTAGGTCGCGTTCAAGCATATCTTGACTGTGCCGATAGAATGGGGAGGAGTTAGGGCCGATGCGGTCAAGAACGCCAATTGCTCCGTTCAAAGCTGACATTGGGTCGGCCGTACCCGGCATCGAAGCTCGGTGCTCCCAGAGCCTGAATATCAAATCAACTGCTTCTTGTCTGGCTGCGGTTTGCGCGCCATCCGAGCCTTTGGCGTCCTCTATGAGAGACGCAAGATGATGTGCCATCCATTTTCCTAGGGTATCGACCCCATCAGTCAGTTCCAGCTCCCTTACGATCTTCTCGCCAAGAGCCAAAACTTTGTTCGGCTCCCTTAGGTTGTCCGGATCGCTCGAGGAGAAGTAATCTGTTGTAGGTTGCCGACCCCTTTTTTTCTTCAAAATCGATCTGTTTCCCTTGGCTTTTGTCACGTTTTGTTAATCCTATATCTGCAATGAGTTCAGACCCCTGATCGTCTAAGAATTTCTCCAAAGCGCTCTTCGATACGAGTAGCCGATGACCGGAACTTACGACACTGTCTCCCAAGTAGCGATTTCGCTCATCAGCACCTTTATCGCCCCACATTTCCAACCGAAAAATTGCATCACCGGAAGATGGATCAATCCATTTGAGGCCACCTTCAAGAACTTCTTGAAGCCTAAAATATCTTGTAGCGCTCAAGCCGGGTAAATGGCTGGGTCGCCCAACACCAAGCTGTAAGGGATCCTTATCGTCGAACCTTCGGTCGCCGTCATTTAGCTGCGTCCATCCTTTAAGTTTGAAGTCTTTCTCGTCAATTTCGAGATCATGACCTTCCGGGCAGATATAGAAGTCGAAATCATTTGGACAGGTTTGCAGCGCCCTCACTAGTGACATCGCAGTGCCTGGTGAAACTAGGCCAGTACTGACCTTTGTATTCAGTTCCCAGCGATCTGATCGAGTGTCAGTGTATTGATTAACGACAATCCAACCCGGTTCTGACTCTGGGAGCAACTCGCGAAGAAACTCAGCTTCATCGATTTCTTCAACCCATTCGGCGGCATCAGCGAAGCTTTTGGACCAATGGTGGATTTCAAGCGGACGGTTCGTCACGAAATCCGCCAACCAAAACGGAGGTTTGGTGAGTTTGCCGTGCGATATTTGATAGCGCAACTCACTGAATTCATCCGCGTCGCTGTACTCAGACTTCTTCAAAGGGCGCTGGGCAAGAAATTCGCCCGCCGCACACCACTTTGCATTCCATTCAAGATGGGATCGATATCGCTCTAGTGTAGGAAGAGAACCATGGCTTGTGCTGCTAAGATGATAGTCTCGCTCACTGAACTTATTTTCGCGGGGCTCTCGGAATCCGTAGGGTTTTTCATCAATCACGCCCCATTCGTCTACGATCCATTTTTCAGCTGAGCTCAGGAAGTTATCCGTAGTTGCTCCCTCGAATACTCTTAGCCAAGGAGCGTACCAGTACCGAAGGGTGTCCATTGCATCGAAATGAAACCTCTCGTTGTCTCGGTCTACCTTGAAGAAATCGTACGAACCCGTTGGCACGGTATCTGCGCCGCTCGTTGCAATACCGGAATTGACCGATACCAAATCTGCCAGTTGACCATCGTCCAAATGGAGCACGTCGGCTTCATGCAGCTTGCGACACGCATCCGCCGCAAAATCTCTTATGAGGATGTGGGGAAACGATGAATCCAAGGCAATTTGATAGAGACGTTCGCCAGCATGCTCCATGGTCGAAGGTGTCTCCAGACATATACGATCAAACATAATCATCATCCATAAACGAGCGGCCAGCCAATAGTATGGCTTCTCGGGTGCCCGAAATACGTTGTCTTCCGTTCTTTCGTACAGTTCCAAAATCGTCTTGAATTCTTCACCGTGCCCAAGTCGGGCGAGGCGACGCCCTGCGTGGGCAGCTTTCCATCTGAGGCGAAGGTCGACGTCACTCAAGTAAGCAACGACGAAGTGTGCGACCGCATGAGTTGGGGTGTCGGGAACTCCACGTAGATCGATATTCTCTTTGTCTTCAGGGTCAATTCGATCAACCAAACGATCTAAGTACCATGAGAGGAGGGACGAGCTTTCACGGTCGTCAAGGAATTTGGCCAACCGTTGCACCAGCCCGAATATCTGATGAGCATTCAACCAAAGACCGTTTCTTTCAAGCCCTCGGAGGATGATCTCCTCGGCTGCTTTTCCCTTTAGTTTGGCAATTACTAATACTTCTTCGAGTCTTCCAGCGTCGCCGGCATAGCGGCTCACCAGATAGGGAAACGCATCCCCGATGAACTGCGGCAAGCTGTTTTCGCACCATGTCTCAACTGAGAGTTGCGAGTGCCAAGCCTTGATGGAACCAAACAGAGTGTCGACGAGCTGCTGTTCATTATGCTCCACAATAATCTCAACCAAAGCGCTTAAGAATTTTGTGCGATTCCCAACCTGAACCTGCAGTGACGCATGATGCAGCACTCCCGACAAAGATATGTACTCTTCATTGGCCCGAGTTTCTTTTAACAACTCCTCTGCGACGGAGTGCAGAATCTTGGCTTGGGATAGTGTTTCTTGGTCCCAGCTCTTCTTCGCTAGCACAGACTCTGGTCGCGCTTGGTTTCGGCGCTTCACGTCTGCTTCTTTTGGTGGGTCCTCAAGATTGTTTTTGAGGTGGTTTATGCGCCGTAGGCGCTCAAGCCAAACACTTCCCTCTTGAGACAGGAGCAGAAGCTCTGTTTCAGAGGACACGTCTATCGCTCCAGTGGCTAAGTCACGCGCAAACTCCTCGACAAGCTTTCGTCTGTTGGAAGCTTTTAAACCATTTGTTTTGTTGAGAATGGCTGAGATTGTACGTGCACTAGGGCGACTGACCAATTTCAACAGTGCGGCAGCTTGAACTGGGTCCATGTCGCTGCAATCTACACCGAAGTGCAAGACGGGCTCGAGTGTTTCGTATGAACTCACATAACCGCTGTCGTCCCATCTTGCTGAACATGCCAAAGCGGTCGGAAAGTGCAGTGCGGCAATGCTCTCCATAGCTTCATCCCACGGAAAGTGTTCGACATTTTCTAGTCGAATTCCGGCATCAACGAAAAACTCTGCGGCCACTGAAGCGTAGTGCTTTCTGTCGAATGAGGGGTAGTTATTTTGGTTAAGGACAAGAGTGTGAAGGAACCGAATCTGGTCCATCGCCTCGGAGTCCAACTCATGTGCGACTGCAATTGCCTTTTGAAATACGACATTGGCATCGTCAGAGCTTATGGGCGCAATCAACTCGGCGAAGCTTGCGAGCGTTTCTGATTTTTCTCTCGCGCCCATTCTTTGCTTTACGAGGCTGTTAACGGCATCCGTCACGCGATCAAGTAGTTCGCTGTGGAGCGAACCAAACGCGGTCAAAGATGAAAAAAGATTTGTGACGCTGGTTTCACCTTGTGGCCAAAAACCTTTCAGGGTTTCGAAAACAAACGTAGAAAGAGTTTTGATTGGGATATTCGCCGCCACTAGAACAACCAGGCTTTCCGCCATCACCGACCTGAGTTTCAAAGACCTGTAGTTTTGATCAAACCTCCAAGTGTCCCGAGAAAATGACTTCAGCAGTTCGGCCAAGCACTCTTCCGATGAAATGCCGCCAGCCCTGTGAAATAGGAATTCAGCTCTTCTTGAGTAGAAGGGTGCCACGTGCTCGACAACGCTTCTTAAGCGTCTTTCGCTATCGGTTTCGGTTCGCTTAGTTTTAACATCTTGATCTGTTGCGGCCGCAGGCGGTTCAACTAGTATGTTCTTATGGTCGATACTGCCTGAGACCAACAGTTCTTGAAGGCAATACGATCGTAGCATGCCGTCGATTAACCTCGGTTGATGATCATATAACTTATCAATACGTCTGGCCGTAGCGACCGACAAAGGCATTGCGATCGCCTTAACCAGTTCGATGTCGGTGTTGTGAGCCGCGAGCACCTCAGCGCCGTCAAGCAGCACCTCTGAGACGGCTCTTTTGAGGGAACCACTGTTGCCAAGATCATCTAGAGTCTTAGCAGAAATAGGATACCTTCGAGAGAGCATTCTAAGCCCTTGCGCCAGTTTTTTCAGATTGACCGGTTGCCCGGCCAGTCGAAGCGGAACCAATATGAATGGTGCCAAGAGCGGGCTGAGATTGTTACCGATGTCCTGCAAGATTTCGAAGCGCTGATCTGCCACCAACCTTCTGATCGCGATGCGAGCAGTGCTAGTCGCAAACTCAACGGGCCAGTGGCGGAATAGTTGGATCGCGGACTGAGCGCCCTCTTCCAATGCCCTAGCAACAAGTGCATTCGCCATATCTTCCGGACCAATATTCCACCCGGATGCATGACCAAATTGTTCCTCATCTTCTCGTAAAGCGTCTTCTCGCACTTTGAACCATGCCGAAATTCGTCTGCGAATCTCGCGAACCTGGCTAAATTTTCCGCGCTCCGCTTCCTTGGAAAGAACACTCAAGAGAAGCGGGCCTTGCTGCTCAACTTGATCTGGATCGCTGAGAATTAGCCTGCTGCCAGTCGTTCCTGCAAAGCGGGCTGTAAGATTTGGAAAATCAGTCAGTATTTTTCGTGTGGCATCGTCTGTTTCAAGCGCTTCCGCTCCAATCAGTACAAACCGAATTGCTTGCACTAAATTTCCTGCGGATCGACAGACACTGATAGCATTAGTCAGGCGTTGATTTCTTATCTCCATCCTGAGTACGGGATCCCGTACGTTGCTAGCTAAGGGTTCAGGCTCGCTCTCCACCAAGTCCAGCAGTTCCGCTCCCATTTCAGCTTTCAATAGTAACGGAACGACATTCAATGCGGCGTATTCAGAATTTCGGTAGTCAGCCAGCATTCGCTGGGCGACTTTGGAGCGAACGTAGGGTATAGACTTTTGGCCTTTTACAAGTGCGAAATGTTCAAAATCCTCGTCTGCAAAGCTGATGGTATTTTCTGAAAATCGGACACCAGGTTCTAAGTCGGCGCAAATGTCCAAAATTTGCGCATCGGACAGATTTAAAGCATGCGCGATTTCCCCAACTGGAATTGGTCTCGGTAGAACAGCCAACGCGGCACAGGTTTCTTCGACTTTAGTTGCCTCTCCAGCTTTCTTGACAGCTTCGTCAAATTGCTCGTGGAAAATAACTTCCAAGGTTTTGCCATTTGGCCGAAGGGGTTCTAACGCCTCGCTCGGTGTGCCAGAAGTTTTTCCAAAGGCATAGTTCTGTACCCTCGGTGTGCCATTGGTGAGTCTGTGAAAATCGTCTACCCACTCTTCTGGCGCCTCCCAGAAATGAGCAACGAATTCACCAGTTTCTGGGCGACTAAAGGGAGGTAACTCGAAAGGTTTGAAAGAGCTTGGTAGCTTCAAATCGTCTCGCCGTCCGGTCCGTGCACTTATGACAAGTGCAACGTTCTTCGGTAGATATTCAAACGAGATTAGTTCAGCTACAAAACTCTCCTCTTTCGGCACACGAGCATTCGCTGCACTAATTGAGTTATCGGCAGCATCTACGACTATCACGAGCCTCGCCTCGGGTCTGACTTTGGAAAGTGTTTCGGAGGCTAAGAGCAGTCTTCGGTGAAATGCGCGCGCAAAGTCCAAACCCGATCTTGGCTCAAGGAAGGCGGGAATATTGAGGCGATTGGCAAGTTCATTCGCCAGCTGCACGAATGCGTCGCGCGCTCTATGGCGCATCGCGCTTGCATCCATATATGACCCTGCACCGTAACAATCGAATACGATAACTTCGGAACCCTCAGGCAGAAGGCCCTGAAACTCCTGAATAATTGTACTTTTTCCAACACCTCCTGATCCATGCAACAAAATTCGTTGATCACTGTCGATGATGCAGTTGCAAAGTTCTTTAGAAATCTCGCGCGATACAAGACCAGTGACCATCTTGACCTTTGCTGGGCATGGGAACAATGCTCGTATCTCAGAAACGCCGAACTGCAATAGAACCGACTCTTTGTTTATGATCTCTCCAGCCGTTTCAGGCATCATCATTTTGTTTCGAATAAAATTTCGCAGCCTTAGAGCCACTTCAGCGAACTCTGACTCTGTCCAAGCTGAAACCTCCATCAACATCTTCTCTTCCAAAAGGAAACGAGAGTTTGTTTGGCTGACGAACTTCAAGCACTTAGAGAAATCTTGAAACTCCTTCGGAGACAGCCCACTGGCATGAACTAACCGGTGCAGTTTATCACCGCCACTCTGCCACTTGGTCTTAAAAGACCCTGGAACACCGTCATTTTTTGCTCTGTTGATTGCGCTTACAACGAGGTCGGAAACAGGCTGATTGGTCACCAGTTCTACTGAAATATCGCTGAGTGGCCTACCTTCTCTAAGCTTAACTGTCTCACGGAAGGCCTTACCCAATCCTCGCATGAGCGACGATGAGGGGTCGATGGATGAAGGCCCATAACATGCCCTCGAAGGCGACCATGATGCATTCGGTTCGCTCGCTGAATACTTCAGCTGTTGAATCGCCACGCGGTCTGCCGTCTGAATGCTAGCTCCGCCGTACAGCAAAGTGCAGTCAACGCCGTCCCACTGGTGACCGGACCCGTCAGCGGACGGAACGCCCTCCACTGTTACCGCTTCTAGCTTGCTAGTACTGTCTAACAGCTTCAGGGCCGCACGCACGGCCCACAGTTCATGATAAACATCACCAGTGTTTGAGCCCCGTGCTCCGCCAAAATCCAATTCACTACTCATCTCATCACACTACCTGGATGCCCTTCCGTTCTGCTTTCAACTGGAACCGTAGGCCCACACGCTCTGGGATAAAACAGGGCAACCTCTGTATTTTTTGTCTGCGACAGCAATTAGGTTGTAGCTTCCCCCGCTACGATTGAAAGTTGCGGCCTGAAGGAACGGCGGCTCAGGGCCGGTTTCCAAAAGATCATGCCGCCGCCTGTGGGTTTGCGAAGGACGTTGCGGCGTGAGGTTTGGCTTCAAAGATGACGGTCACTCGGCTGAGGATATCTACCGGTTGCCCCTCTGACATTGCCGTGCATCGAGCCGAGAGTTCCTGCATCCTTTCCTGTACAGCTTCGCGCACATCGTCTGGCTGCTCTTGGAATGCCAGGTAGATCGCATCGATCCCCAGGTAGTCTGGGATTTCGGCACCGGATGCACTTCTTTGGCTCACCGTTTCTTTTGCCTCAATCCAGAAAACATCAAGTTCGTGCGCCCAGGCTTCTGCCAGCTTTTCCAAAGCCGGCAAGGTCAAGGAACCGAAGAGCTCTTGGCCAGCGTCAGTAGTATCTTGTCCCGTCAGGAAGCTCGCGAGAGACGCAAGCAGTGAGACTGTTCGAGCTGGGCGGATATCCCAGTGCGTCAGGTGCGCAAGGGTGCTGCCAAGCCGGCTGAATGTCGCGGATATCTCTGTCAGGGCTGGGCGGTGGCCCTGCATATCCCGACGCCGCGTCTCAGCATATGCGCTGGAAAGGAGGCGGGCTGCTTCGGTCTGGTCACCAATGATCTCTGCGCGCCCATCGATGTCACGCACTGCTAACAGGCGGGGCGGCAGGACGGTTGGGTCTTGCGGGGCTCCTGTGCGGCCCCCCAGAAACAAGATTGTGGCTGGTTCAAGGGAGGATAGCAGGCAAAGGTCGGCCCCCCAAAGGCCACGCGGGTTTGCGGTTTGAATGCGTTCAAGAATATCTGTAGGCACCGAGCGTCGGAGATCTTCAAGCAGGTCGAAATAGTTGTTTGATCGGAGGATGCGAGGTTTCTTGATCTGTTCGAGCACCAGATCTGTCAGATCACCTGCAGAAAACTCGACCAGTTCCGAGGGCAGATCATCCGCGCCGACGCCCGACAAGAGTGCGATGCTGGCAACGCGTGCGCGTGCCTTGTGATCTGACGACAAAACAAGACCGGGAAGGTCGAATGTGTAATAGTGAATGCGGGAGTTCGGGCTATCGATCCGGTCGATCCGTCCCAGGCCTTGGATCAGGCTCTTCACATCGGAGGTGACACCGATGATCCCAAGCGCAGAGGCGATCTGGAGGTTAATACCCTCAGCCATCTGGAAGGTCAGGAACATGGCTCGTGGTTTCATCGGGTCGACGTGCCTACCGTCGATCCCGAAATACTCCTGCGCATCTGCACCGGATCGGATGTGGTGCAGCTTTTTTCCAGTCTTGATCCGCGCACCAGGCGCGACGACGAAAACCTCTGGCCCACGGCCTCGCTGCCCCGCAAGAAGCCTGGCATAGACCTCGAGCACGCCCACTCGCTCAGCAAGGAAGATCGCGTGACCATGCCTTCGAAGGATATCACGCATGACGCCAGCGCGCGCTTCATCCATGCTGTCAAGGCTGGGGTGGTTCAGAAGCCGAGTGATCCGATCGCAAATTGGTGTTTGGCTGTCTTCGACTTCGCTGTCGACTTCTTCCGGTAGCGCGCCATCCGGCACCGCGATACGACGGGTGTTCTGCTTCTCTGCCCGTCGAAGGTTTTCACCGATTGAAGCTCGTCCTCTTTGGTCAGCTTCGCTGTCGCGCTCACGTGCCCATTCCTCCCGTGCAAACGTTACCGATGCGCGCAACAGCGCGAGGAAGTTCCGTATGTGGATGCGCGACTTGTCGTGAAACTTGATCTCGGTTTGGCCCGCGCGTTGAGGATCGGCCGAAACGAGTGTGATCCCTGTCGTAATGCATTCTGCCAGCGCCTTGATCCGCTCGATGATCTGGCGCTGTTGATCGCTCAGCGCCGTATCTTTTCGGTGGCTTCGGATCGTTGGATATACGAAAGCGCCGGTCTTTCTGTCTGGACTTTCCCCGATGCAGTCGCGCTGGCGCCGGATAACGTATGGCGCGAGGGCGTCGGCCAAACCCTCCTGAAGCGCACTGATTTGCAGGCCGCCGGTCTCCAGCTGGCGTTCGATGCTGTTGACCTCGACCTGAAGCGCTTCGGCGCTGTCAAACAGATCGTCCTGCACAGTCTGATCTTCGATCCGGCGGTTCACTTGGTCCAGGTGGCGCACGAGTTCTCCACGCTTTCGGACCTTCGCCATATGTTGGTTGATCTGATCCGTGATGGCCGGCGGCACATAGATCGAGGCACGCTTTTCATGGAAGGCGAGCAAGCCGTCGAGACCTTGATTGCCCATGAGCGTAGCCGACAAACAGGCAGTCCAGATTGCCGGGCTCCGCTCGAAAACGAGCGACCGCGCTGAAGGGGCAAGATATCTGGAGCTCAGCCGGTGGCTTTCATCAACGATCATTGACGCAGACGAGCGAACCGCCCGGTTGATTTCTTCGAGTTCCGCGGCCTCTTCCGTACCCCGGCGTGACAGGTGGCTGTGCTTGATGGGTTTGAAGTTGGCCGGCGCATTTGTCGTCCAGTTTTTCAGAACACTGGCCGGTATCAGGGCAAGCGATCCAAGCCGCTGTTGATCCGCGCGCTCTCCCCAGGAAAAGACTGTCTGCCCATGGCTGACAGGCAAAACGGTTGCGAGGTGTTTCCCGATGTCTGTCTTGCCGGCACCAGTTGGCGCTTCGACAAAGGCAAAGCCGTGCTCATAGACCGTGCCTGCTGCCTCATAGACAAGATCGGCCTGGAAGGGTTGAGGGGGACGTCCTGCGCTGGTTTCGCCGGCGACACGCCAGGGCGTGAAGTTGGTGGCCTCGTGGACCGTCCTGGCAATAGCTTCTTCAGGCGTCACAAGGCGGATGAGTGAGCGCAGGATTTCCAACGCCGTTTCAGTCCAGTTGCGCCCCATTTCCCAATATTGCTCGGCGGCCGCGCGACGCACATTGGCAAGGTCGGGCCAGGTATTGGCATCGTCCATGAATTCCAGGTTGCGGCGAAGACCATTAATCGAGAAATTAGCGCTTCCCGAAAGAGCAGTTTGCTCGCCCACAAAGAGCTTCGCGTGAAGCATCGATGGCCTGCGTCCCAATTTGGTTTCAGCGAGTTCCGGATCGAAAATTCGGAATTGGATAATTCCACGCTCGATTGCGTCCATTGCAAGAACCGCGCGCAGGTCTGCCAAATCAACAACCGAAAAGCCCCTTGCGCCAAGAAAATGCTGGCGTGCTTCTTCGGCCACTGACCGGCCGCCGCCACCTAAAACCTGTCGTGTTTCAGTATTGGAACCAAAGACAATGCGAATGCTGCCCTCTGGTCGTTTACCAAGGTCATCGACCGTTTCGAGCAAGATGGTCAGAGAGGATAGGAAATCCTGATAACCTGTCACGATTAGGCAGCGCGGTTCCTCTAGGACGGACTTGACCAGGCCATTGACAGAGCGGGTTGCATTGTCACCCCAGGCTTCATGTTCGTGCGGGGACGGCGATTCGGACGTCTTCTCTTCTCGATCGGCATCGCCGGTTCGGGAGAAAAAACGCGAAATCAGTCCTTGCCGCTCCGTGGTTGTCATATGCCGATGTCTTCCTGTGCCTGAGTGGCAACGCTAAAATTGGCTTCTTCTAGGCAATTAATCCTGATTTGGAATTCCGAGCTCGGCCCAAAGCTCTCGCGGCGCTGGCGAAGTCAAATCCCATTGCACCTCAATCGGTTTTTCACCTTCCCAACTGATAAACTCAGGCTGTCCGCAATAGATAAACGGATTGACCTTTCCATTCACCTTATTACCGCGCCGGATGAATAAATGCACTTCATGACCTTCCTCACCGCTGATAATCCTGCCGTGTTTGCTGTCCTGCCGCGTCTGGTTCTGGCTGAACCATTTCAGCCGTGACGGGCTGAGGAATGCATTTTCGTAGGTCAGGTCCTGGGTCGAGACATTGGCGAGAAGGATCATGGTCTTCTTTTCGGGCAGCGCCTTCATCCCGGTGCGCCAGACGTTTTGCTTGTACTCTTCGCCAAAGAACTCGGCGATGTCAGGCACGTAATAGCGCTGCCAAAGCTCCAGAGCCTGTGGCTTGCCGACAAAGGTCGCGGACGCCTCGGCGGCCTCGCGCACGATGGGCGTTTCCGCCAAGCGCCATTCGACCAACTCGCGCACAAGCGGTTCCAACTCGCCGGAGGCGTCAGGTCGCGCCAGCCGTAAGCCGTCGCTGCCCTGCGCCAGGTGCGGGTTGAACGCCAGCTCTGACGCTCCTTCGCTCGGCTGCCGTCCGGCTACCACGTCGCGCAAGCCGGTCAAGGCGGCGCGGGACAAACCCTTGGGTCGTTCCATCTCGCGTAACAAGCGCCCGTGGGTGGCGAAGGGACGTTCGGGCAATGGGTCGCCCATGTCCCGTACGAAGTCGAACCAGCCGCCGTGGCCGGAAGCGCGGGGATCGAAACCGTTACGGAAAACTTCGACCGCGGTGGGACGGATGCCGTTCCGGTCCCGGAAGTCGAGATAGAAGGCTTCGAGCTCAGCCGCGCCCTCTTTCGGGCGGAGGAGATTGCGCAGGATGTCGATGACCTCGAGCTCATAGGTAATCTCGCAGCCTTGGGGCATCTGGAATTCGCCGGCTTGAAGCGCCTCCAGCTTGGTCGAGATCGAGCGATCCCCTGCGCCCGCCTGCAAAAGGGTCGCGACCTTGGTCAGGAAGCTGCGGTGATTGCCGATGTAGTCGATGACCTGCAGAACCTTACCTTCGACGCGGCGCAGGCCACGGCCGAGTTGCTGCAGCCAGATGATCGCGCTTTCGGTTGGGCGCAGCATCAGAACGGTACCAATTTCCGGCACGTCCACGCCTTCGTTGAACATGTCGACCGCGAAGAGGATATCGATCTCGCCGCGACCGAGCGCTGCCAGGGAACTCGCCCGCGGTGCTGAGCTTTGGCCCGAATGGACCGAAACGGCTTTCAGCCCGGCGGCGCGGAAATAGTCCGCCATATAGTCGGCGTGGCGCATGGAGCAGCAGAAGCCGATTGCGGGGCCCCTTGCGCGATTACGGTATTGCTCCAGCGCGTTCAGCGCCCGCGCTTCGGTCGCTAAGGCTGCGTCCAGCGCAGTCGGATCGAACTGACCGGATCGCCAGGGGATCTGCGCGTAATCCACATCGTCGGGCACGCCGAAGTAGTGAAACGGCGCAAGGTGACCCGAGTCGATCCCGCGAAAGAGGTCGCATTCATATACGAGGTTTTCGCCGCAAAGGCCAAGGAGGTCCGCGCCGTCTGTCCGGTCGGGAGTGGCGGTCAGGCCCAGAAGGAAGCCAGGCGTGAAATGCTCGATCAGGTTCTGGTAGGTGCGGGCGGCAGCGTGATGGAACTCATCAACCACGATGTAATCGAAATGATCCCGGTCGAACTGGCGCAGATGCCCGACGCGGCCCAAAGTTTGGACCGAGGCGAACAAAATTTCCGCGTCGGCTTCTTTGTCGGTGCCCGTGTAACGGCCCAGCTTGGCTTCAGGCCGAACCCTGCGAAAGGCTGCCATGGCTTGGGTCAGGATTTCGTCGCGGTGGGCGACGAACAGGATTCGGTCCGCCTTGGTATGGATCGTGTCGAAGGCCGCGAGCCAGGTCTTGCCGAGCCCTGTGGCCAGAACGACAAGCCCCGCGCGGTGGCCGTTGGATCGGCTCAACTTAAGCGCGTCCAGCGCCTCTTCCTGGATCGTGTGCGGTTCCGGTGGCGGGCCTTCCTCAGCCACGACGAGGGCGGTGAATTCGGGCATTGGCCGGGCCCGGCGGCGCTTGGAATAAGCATCGATCCACTCAGCCGTAAGTGGTTTCACCTCCGGACGTGCGAGAAGATCGTCAAAGGCGGCGGCCACGCTGTCAGCCGCGTCCTCAGAATGCAGGTTCCATTCCACGCCATCCGTCAGCGCCGATTGCGACAGGTTCGAGCTGCCGACAATCGCCGCCCCGCGCGCATCGGCGGCGCGGAATAGCCAGGCTTTCGGATGAAAGCTGAGGCCGCCCGTCTCAAACACGAAAAGCTCCGCGCCCTCCAAGTCCAGCAGACGCGCCAAGGCTGTCGGGTCGGTGGTGTCGAGATAGTCGCCAACGACGACCCTGAGCTGTCCGCCGCGCGCCAGCAGCTCACGGAACCAGGGCTCAAGCAGGGCCACGCCGCTGTCCATGGCAAAGGCAATCGCAAGATCGACCGATTGCGCGGTATCCAGTCGTTCGGCGAGCAGAGGCAAAAGCGGATCGCGGCCGCCGGTGGTCAGGCTGGCACCGGATGCTTCCCGCAGATGGAAATGGTCGTGATCGGACGAGGCGACGAAACCGGCTGTGCCTCGGCCAAGTGCCGCACCCACCTCGGCCAACATGGCCATCTGTTCTGGCCCGGTCAGATCGTCCCACGCCGACACATGCCGAGGGGCGGGGATCAATCCGGCCTCACGGTGCATGCAGATCGGGCAGGTGAGGCGTGGGTTAGTCACACTCGTCCAGATTGATCTTTTCTACTGAGACCATTGGTAAGGATCGCCGCTGCCATGTCCAGGCGCTGGGGCGATGCGGCGCCGGCTCGAGCTGCTGTTTCCGGCCTCAATCCCCTTCGGAAAAGTGGGACACAAATCCGAAAAAATCCAATAAACATGGTGAAAGAAAAAAGTCCCACCGCCTCGTAACTTATTATAATAAAAACAATATTTTATGCCGCCCCCGGGCACCATAAAATCAAAGACTTAGTGGAAATGGGTATTTCTTAGGCTCGCTATAGGCTCAGGTATGATGGTATTTGGCGTTACCTAAGCCCCCCATGTGGTGTCGCTGTTTGAAGAGTACCCTAGGTCGGCTATCGCGTTTAACGTTGCGTAGCTCGTTGGGCCCAGTTCATGACCAGCAATGAACCGCCCCTTGTTTGCCGGAGACCCAGAAGTAAGGATACTGGGTTATGGAAAAGAACAAATGTGGAAACAGATATTCACCTGAGGTGCGCGAGCGTGCCGTGCGGATGGTGTTTGAGCATCAGG
>Ga0316204_10002833_pt1 | contig 37376 bp, 25 predicted proteins | sample 6monrhotite_MG_2_FD_205661 | JGI IMG/M metagenome (GOLD analysis project Ga0316204, IMG submission 205661) | Microbial mat bacterial communities from mineral coupon in-situ incubated in ocean water Damariscotta River, Maine, United States -... | ecosystem: Environmental > Aquatic > Marine >... | reverse complement strand
CACAGAAAGTGCTGACTTCTCGTCGAAGCCCGCTGCTCCCTTGCGATTGCTCCCCGAATCGTCCTGGTGGGACCGTCCCAGCCTTGTCACCGTCGGTTTTGTCCGACTCCCGACTCACTCGTGGGTCTCCCGTTAAGGAAACCGTCCGAGCCAGCCCGCTCGGCTCCGAAGAACCTCGCGCTTCCACTTGAGCGCTCTTTCCAGAGCACCGAGTGGAGAGTTGCCGCACTCCCCCGCCGACTATGGACTCCCTTTCAGGCCGCCCGACCCAGCCATTGCTGGCCATGTCGCGAAACCTTCCCGGTCACCCTGGGCTAGGTCGACCCGAGCCACCGCTCAGATCCGCTTCACTTCGCTGCGAAGCTTTGCCTTCTGCGAGTCCGTTCACGTAAAGAGCAGTTACCCACTCCTCACGGCCGATCCTCACCTGGCTTTTCGCCTCTCTGAAGCTTTCTCTACCCGCGCCTTGGACCTCTAACCCGCGAAAGACTTGCGTCTCCCGAGCTCAGCGCTCGCCTCGTGCTGCCTCCAACCCCTCGAATCGGGTTGCCCCGATCCGCGCCGCCTCACGGCGACCTGGTGCCTGGCCTCTCGGCCCTCACCAGTGGATCTCTCAGCAGCTCTTGACGCTCGCCTCGCGGCTCAAGGACCTCTCAGCCCTCTCGCCGGGTGAACCCGAAATCTCGTTTGGGGAAGTCAGCCCGAAGACTGTCTCCACCGCCCGGGATCCGAACTCGTCGGCAGCGACCGGTCTCGCGAAGCACCCGAAAGTGTCTCGTCAGGACCGAGCTGGACCGTCTGACGACGGTCACCCTTCTTCCACGACCTTTGTCCCGTCCGCCCCTCTTGTTGAAGAGTCACTTCCGAAGAAGCGCCTCTCCCCTGGGAGAGTCGATCCCTTCCGAAGAAGGAACCTGCGGCTCGGTCTCGTGTCTGGGCGATCTCTCGTCCAGCCAGCGATCCCGACCCTGCTCTTGACCGATCCCGACTCACAACCCGAAAGCTGCGACTCGAAACTGGCCCCTTGCAGGCCCTGCTGTGTCTCGTCTCGACTCCCTACATATTGAAGGGAAGCCGACCCGCTCCACACCAGGAGGGTTGGGCCCTCGAAGCGTTGAAGTACGCAGGAAGCTACGTGCCGCCAACGTCGCTTGCGCTCTCTCCCTCCACTACAGCGAACTGCAGCTTCGAAAGACGTCCCCAAATGACTCTTCCGGCCAAGCCCTTCCGAAGAAGAGAGCCCTCCTTTTGAGAGGAGGTCCCTTGCGAACAAGGGAGGCGTTGAAGCCAAGCGTGCCCTTTCGGGCGCGATTCGGTTGCCAGCCCGACTCACTCAGACGCTTCTATGCCCCGAGGGACACTTGACGTTCGAGCCAGCCCTGCGCGACGCACCACCCCGAGGGGAAGAGCGCGCGCCTCGCTTACCGATACCGTCCGAAGACGACACGTTCACGAGACTGGCGACGAGCCTCACCACAGATCACAGCCCGAAGACTGCAGCCTGCCCAGTTTCACGACGCAACGGACCGAAGCCTGCTGAATCACTCGCTGGAGGGGTGAACCCCACCGAACCGGAGACGAGCGTGCGCGACGCCAGGACCGCTTGACCGTCTCGCTCCACACTCCGAAGAGTGTCTCGCAAGGGGTCCACGTGTCCCGCCCTGGTCAACCACTCGAATCCCCGAAGGGACTCGCGCGCTGCAGCTACCACCCACCGCTCCCGAAGGATCGGCCCCGCTCCCGTGAAGGAACGCCCATGACCCGAAAGCCACAGGGGGGGCAACCGCCCAACGAAACCCGTCCAAACCCGAAAGTCTCTAGGATTTCGCCAGAACCAGAACAGAGGTCGCTTGCTCCTCTGAGGTTCTTGCCTTCTCGTCGATCCCCCCTGCTGAACCTCGAAAGATCCAGTAGGACCGACCCAGATACTGAGTGAACCCAGCTGGGAAGGGGCGTCGTCTCTTCTCCGAAGGAAGAGGCGCACCGGACCCGGCTTCGTCCGTCGTCGTCCCACTTTCTCCGACCCAATGAAGGGAGGAGTCCGTGGCCTGCCTTCAACCCTTCGGGGCCGGGACAGGTGATCTCGTCAGCGAGCTGAAGAGACCAGGCGGGCGACTTCTTGAAGTCGGTCGAACGTCGCTTTGAGACAGTTGGGAAGCTCTAGTGAAAGCGCTTCTGGACCTGGCTCGCCGCTCGGCTCGTCGCCGTGTTGGCTGTCGATTGCGAACCGTTCCGCTCTCGACTGAGGCCAACAATACTGATCTGCTCCGACAACTCAAACGCGATCTGGAGGATTCCTCAGGCGGCTCTCCACCTCGTCCGTCGAGGACGTATGTGGCCAGAGACGCTAGTCCTTTGATTGCAGCGCCTCAGTTGTGGAGAACGTGGGGAAGCGCGCCTCTCGCGAGGTCGCATCTTTTTTCGCGAAGATCCCTTGGAGCTCCGCGGCCGGATCTGGGAGCCCGGATTTGGCTCCGATCGACCCGCGCAGGCATCTCGCGCTAAGCCGTTGGCTGGCAACGAGAAGTGGCGTGCGGAGGTGCCCAAGAGCCAGGCCAAAGCTCGCGCAGCCCCTAGGTGCTCTAGGGCTTGCGCCTCGCCGCCGAGCGCGTGACTGAGCTAACTCCTTGCCTGGTCTGGCTTGGAGCCCTTCGCGGCCGAGCGCAGCTCGCGGAGTCGCGCCAGACGATCGGCGAGCTCGGCCTCTAGGCCACGACGAACTGGCTCGTAGAAGCGCCTGCCCTCCAGCTCGGGGGGCAGGTGAGCCTGCTCGCTGACCCCGCCCTCGCGATCGTGGGGGTAGTCGTAGCCCTTGCCGTAGCCCAGGGTCTTCATGAGCCCCGTCGGGGCGTTGCGGAGGTGAAGGGGCACGGGCTGAGGTCCGCTCGCTTTGACCTCGTCTATGGCGGCGTTGATCCCGAGGTAGCTCGCGTTCGACTTGGGAGCCAGGGCTAGGTAGGTCACGCCTTGGGCGAGGTTGATCCGAGCCTCGGGGAGCCCGACCAGCTCCACGGCCTGGGCCACGTTGGTCGAGACCTCCAGCGCATGAGGATCGGCGTTGCCGACGTCTTCTGAGGCGAAGACCACCATCCGGCGAGCGATGAAGCGAGCTGACTCGCCGCCTGCCAGCATTCGCGCCAACCAATACAGGGCCGCGTCAGGGTCGGAGCCGCGGAGGCTCTTTATGAAGGCGCTGATGACGTCGTAGTGCTGCTCTCCTCCCTTGTCGTAGCGGACCGTGACCGTGGCCAGGGCCCCCTCGAGGTGCTCCGTCCCTAGCTCCTCGGCGCCGGCGGCGAGGGCCACGTTGGCTGAGGCCTCCAGGAGGTTGAGGGCCGCGCGGCCGTCTCCCTGACTCTGCCGCGCGATCCGCTCCAGGACCTCTTCTCCCAAAGGAGGCTCTCCCTTGAGCCCGCGCTCGGGATCCGCGTGGGCCCGCTCGAGGAGGGTCTCGATCTGGGTTCGAGAGAGAGGCGCGAGGGTCACGACCTGGGCCCGGGAGATCAGGGCCCGGTTGAGCTCGAAGCTCGGGTTCTCGGTCGTGGCTCCGATCAGGATCACGGTCCCCTTCTCGACGTGGGGCAAGAAGGCGTCTTGCTGCGATTTGTTGAAGCGGTGGATCTCGTCGACGAAGAGGATCGTGCGCTTCCCTTCCCTGAGACGGCGCTGCTCGGCCTCGCCCACGATCTCGCGGACCTGCTTGACCCCGCCCAGGACCGCCGAGAAGGCGACGAAGGGGAGGTCCACGTAGCTCGCCAAGAGCCGGGCCAAGGTCGTCTTCCCAGAGCCCGGCGGCCCCCAGAGGATCATGGAGGGGAGCTCGCCCCGGCTCAGGGCAGCGCGGAGGAGGCCCTTGGGACCCGTCAGGTCGTCGTGGCCCAGGACCTCTTCAAGCGTCTGAGGACGCATTCGCTCAGCGAGGGGCGAATCCGCCGGGGCAGGCTGGAGGGCGTTCGAGCGCGGGGGCGGCTCAGGCTCGGCGAAGAGGTCCATTCGGAGCCAGCCTATCGCGGGGGGAGTGCGGGACAACCTCGCGCCGGGGAAGAGAGCCCACCGAACAGGGATCGAACCCAGGGCTGTCCGAGGGATCCGCATAATCAACGGCCCTAAGCCCCGGCGCGCCTCAGGCCGGCCACTCTCAGGAGCCTAAGTGCCCCAGCCAACATCCCTCTCCCCCGTCGCCGACGCTTCCAGCGCTGACGATCAGGGCCCCCTCGAGGCGGCCGCGGGAGATCCAGCGCAGCAGGAGCACCCCCTCTGGGGTGAGCTCATGGCCCGGGTCAAGGAGACCTGGGGCTTCGACGTCCTCCGCGCCCACCAAGACGAAGCGATCCGAGCCAGCCTCGAGAGCCGCGACGCCTTGGTGGTGCTCCCGACGGGCGGCGGCAAGAGCCTCTGCTACCAAGCCCCCGCCCTCGTTCGCGAAGGGTTGACCGTCGTCGTGAGCCCGTTGATCTCCTTGATGCGCGATCAGCTGGCAGGCCTCCAAGCCCACGGCGTCGCCGCCGGCATGCTCTCCAGCAACCAAGACCGCCGCGAACGCCAAGACGTGTTCGAGGCCCTCGAGAGCCGAGAGCTGAAGATCCTCTTCGTCTCGCCCGAGCGCCTGGCTATGCCTGGCTTCGCGACCCGCCTCCGCGAGGCGGGCATAGCGGCCCTGGCCGTGGACGAGGCCCACTGCATCTCCCACTGGGGCCACGACTTCCGCCCCGAGTATCGAATGCTCGGTGAGCTGCGCCGCCTCTGGCCCGAGGTCGGCGTCCAGGCCTACACCGCGACCGCGACCCCGCGGGTCCGCGAAGACATCATGTTCCAGCTCGGGCTGCGAAACCCGCTCTCGATCGTGGGCAGCTTCGACCGGCCGAACCTGACCTACCGCTCGGTCCAGCGCGCGAAGCTCCTGGACCAAGTCCTCGAAGTCCTCGAGCGACACGGCCACGGGCCCGGCGGGACCGCCGACGGAGCCGGGATCATTTACTGCCTCCGGCGCAAGGACGTCGACAAGCTCAACGAGCAGCTCCAAGGCAAGGGCCTCAAGTGCGCCGCCTATCACGCTGGCCTGAGCGGGAACGAGCGCCGCAAGGTTCAGGAGGCCTTCCGCAAGGAGCGGATCGACCTCATCGTGGCCACCGTCGCCTTCGGAATGGGGATCGATCGCCCCGACGTGCGCTTCGTGATCCACGCCAGCCTCCCCAAGGGGCTCGAGCAATACAGCCAGGAGACCGGGCGCGCGGGTCGCGATGGCCTCCCGAGCGAGTGCACCCTCTTCTTCGGCGGCGCCGACTACCAAGGCTGGAAGAGCCTCATGGAGCGGAGCATCGCCGAGGCGGCCGAGGCCGGGCACCAGAACCCCGACGCGCTCCGCGAGACCATGAACCGCGGCCTGAGCCACATGTATGGCTACGCGACCTCTGGGGTCTGCCGTCACAAGCAGCTCGTGGGCTACTTTGGCCAAGAGCTCGAGCACGCCGGAGCTGAGGGCTGCGGCGCCTGCGACGTGTGCCTGGGCGAGCTCGAGGCGATCAAGGAGCCCCTGATCGTGGCGCAGAAGATCCTCTCCTGCGTGGCCCGCTGCGATCAGCGCTACGGCGCGGGGCACGTGGCGGAGGTCCTCCGGGGCGGCAGCAACGACAAGATCCGGCGCATGCGCCACGATCAGCTCTCGACCTATGGGCTGCTCAAGACGAACTCGGTCAAGGAGATCCGCTCCTGGATCGACCAGCTGGCCGCCAAGGGGCTGCTCTTCGTCACCCCAGGACGCTACCCCACGATCCAGCTCACGCCGGAGTCCATGGCCGTCCTCCGCGGCGAGGAGACCCCGACCCTCTTCCAGCCCAAGCTCGCGGCCAAGAAGAGCAGCTCCAGCCGCTCCCACGACGGCCGCGGCCGCGACGACCTCGACCAAGAGGAGCGCGGGCTCTTCGAGCGCCTCCGGACCGTGCGCCGCGAGTTGGCTCGCCGCAAGGACGTCCCGCCCTACGTGATCTGCAGCGACCGAACCCTGGTCGCCATGGTCGAGAAGAAGCCCCAGACCCTGACCTCGTTCCGCTCGCTGCACGGGATCGGCGCCCGCAAGGCCGACGACTACGGCTTCGCGTTCCTGGAGGCGATCCGCAAGCACTTGGCTGGCGAAGAGTAGAAGCTCAGGTCAGCAGCATTGCTGCGCGTCGTGACTCGCGCCTACCCGAGGATCGTGCGCAGGACGAGGAAGGGGAGGCCTAGAGCGTCGAAGGCCAGCGTGAAGGGAGTCGCCACGAGGCGAAGCGCCTGGGTGCCCTTGCTCGGCCCGCTAGGAGGGGGCTGCGGCTCCTCCGACTCCTCCCGCGGGAGCGCGGCCAGGGTCTCGTAGGTTCCCGCCTCCGTTCGGCGCATGAGGACGCCCCACTCGACCCGATAGGCCTCCTCGCCTAGGGGCTCCTCTTCTCGAGCACTCCAGGCCTCGGCCCACTCCGCCTCTGGGTAGAGCTCCTGTGCCTGGGCCTCAAGGCTGGCCACGGAGCCTGCCTCCGCTCGGTGATCCTCCTCTAGCGGGCCTGTGAGGCTGGCCGTGGCGTCTCCCTCGGCTTGGTGGGTGAGGAGCGCGCGATAGCGACGCCCGTCGCCGTAGACCAGAGTCGCCAGGGCCCGCCCCTCGCTGTCTAGGACCACGGCCTCCACCTTGAGCGCGCTCCCTCTTCCGCCAGCTGCCGCGGTCACGACGTAGGGCTCGTTCCCGCCCCACAACGCACGCGTCGCGCAGCCTGTGGTCAGCAATACCGCCGCCGCACAGCTCAAGATCGTGGCCTTCAGGTTCATAGCTTCTCCTTGCTCTGGGGGAGAGCCCCCCGCACGAAGTGGTTTCGCGAAGAGGGAGATAAGTCTTGGCCGGGGGCCGAGGTCGATCGCTTCCCCCCGCCGGACCAGAATCCTCCGCCGATCAAGAGAGCAACCTTGCTGGCGCTGGCCCGAGAGGGATAACGGGGCCTGCGTGACCCTCCCCTGGACCCGACCTCAGCCGCTGATGCTGGCCCCGATGCAGGGCCTGACGAACCGAGCCCTGCGAAGCGTGTTCGCCGAGTTGGTCGAACCTGACTTGCTCTTCACCGAGTTCGTTCGCGTGCGCCCACGCTCCCAGACGCCGATCGCCAAGAGCGACTTCCTGGAGGCGACCTCGACCGTGCCTGGGATCCCGCTCGTGGTTCAGGTGATCGGCTGCGCCGACGAGGGAGTGATTCAAGCCACGCGCGACCTGGTGGACGCCGGCGTGGAGCACGTCAACGTCAACATGGGCTGCCCTTGGGGGCGCATGACCTCGGTCTTAGCCGGCGGCGGCATGTTCCGCGCCCCCGAGACCGTGGCGCCCATGCTCCGGGAGCTGCGCGCCGTCGTGCCGGGTTCGCTCTCGGTCAAGACGCGCGCGGGGATCGACGACGAGCGTCAGATCTTCGAGGTCTTACCCGCCTTCGAAGAGTCCGGGGTGGACTTCCTGATCGTGCACCCTCGGACCGTCCAGCAGAAATACAAGGGCGAGGCGAACCACGCCCTGACGCGGGAGATCGTCGCCCACTCGTCTCTGACTGTGATCGCCAACGGGGACGTGCGAGACGAAGAACAAGCGCAGCGAGTCCTCGCAGAGACGGGCGCCGCCGGCCTGATGCTGGGGCGAGGCGCCGTCTCGGATCCGCACCTCTTTCAGCGAGTCCGCGGTCTCGCGCCACCCCGACCCGAGGGCCCAGAGCGAAAGCGCGAGCTGGCCGCCTACCTCGCGCGGCTCCTCGAGGGCTACCGTGAGCTCTTCTGCGGCGACGCCCAAGTCCTCAACAAGCTCAAGGAGGTCCTGGCCCACGTCCAAGACCCCGAGCTGGCACGCTGGATCAAGAAGCTCAAGAAGCAGCGGCGAACGGCGGACGTGGCCAAGATCCTCGCCGCGCTCTGACCTAACCCACGCGGGGCTAGTCCCGCGCCTAGAATGCGCCCATGGTCGCTGAGAAGATCAACCTCGCCCAACCCGTCAATCGGTGCCCCTTCTGCCACGACGACGTGCAGACCGAGGAAGCCGTCGCCTGCCGAGATTGCCTGGCTCGCCACCACACCAGCTGTTGGGACGAGGGCGCCGGCTGCTCGAGCTGCAGCGGGACCGTGCGGCTGGAGACCCCTGGAGGTCCTCGCCTGGCGTTGACCCCCAAGCGGGCCACCGAACTCCTCCTCGCGGAGGGCTATTCTCCCGCCGAGGTCCGCGAGCTCCTCGTGAAAGCCAAGCCCCAACTGCCGGGGCTGATCCGCTTCCTGGCGCCGCCCTTCCTCTTCGCCACCCTCTTCCCCTTGCTCGGTCTGGTCTTCGAGGTCCTCGGCGGGAACCTGTTCCACAATGCGCTCCCGACCCTCTTCCTCTCAGGGCTTGCTGCTGGCGTCCTCTACTCGATCGTCGCTGCTGCAGCCCGGCTCAAGTGGGGCCCTCGCTAGACGCGGCGAACTACCCCCGCCGCCGCACGAGGATCCACACGAAGGCCGGGCAGCCCAAGGCGTAGGTCACGACGTTGATCGGGAGCGAGGTCGGGTAGATCAGCTGCCGCGCCAGGCCGTCGCACACGACGAGGAACGCGCCGCCGATCAGAGCCGAGCAGGGGAGCAGGACCCGCGGATCCGGTCCCGTAAAGGGCCGCACGGCGTGGGGCACCACGAGGCCGACGAAGCCGATCGGACCCGCGAAGGCGACCACGGCCGAGGTGATCAAGCTCGTCCCGAGGAAGGCCAGGCGCCGGACGAAGATCGGGTCGACGCCCAGGCCGAGGGCGCTTGCGTCGTCGAGGGACGCTACGTCGAGCTGGCGCAAGACCGGGAACAGGCAGGCCAACCCGAGGGCGCTCAGCGCCCCGCACCAGGCAGGAGGTCCGAAGCCTACGACCTCGAGGCTCGCCATAGACCAGCGGACCATGGCCACGAGGTCGATCGTGCTCCCACCCAAGGCCAGGTAGTGGAGGAGGGTCGTGACCGCGCTCGAGAAGAGCGTGATCGCGACGCCCGTCAGGAGGAGCGTCTCGGCCGCGTGCTGGCGGAGGGCCGCCACGCTGTAGACCAAGACCGAGGTCAGGAGCGCACCGCCGAGGGCGCCGCCCGTGATCCAGGCTGCGGCCAGCCCGAGCTGAATCGCGATCACGGCTCCGACCGCGGCTCCGCTCGCGATCCCGAGGGTGTAGGGGCTGGCGAGGGGGTTCTTGAGGACCGCCTGGAGCACGACCCCGCAGGTCGCGAGGCCGAACCCGGCCACGGCCGCGAAGATCACCCGCGGGAGGCGGAGGTCGCGGATCGTGTGCCACTCAGCGGCCCCCCCGATCCAGGGCGCGATCGCGATCGCCGCCAGGAGGATCAGGAGTGAGGCGCTCAAGAGCACGAGGGCCTTGACCCGGGTCGCGCGCGGAGTGGGGGAGGGGCTGTCCACGCGAGCACTCTATCCCCTCTCCCGAGGCTTCCGACGCCCGGACTCTCAGCGCCTCGGAGGTCGCGAGACTCAGCCCTGGCGACTCGCCCGGGCTAGGACCGAGGACCGACAAACCAGGAACTCCGAGAATTTTCCAAAGCCGCATCATCTCCTGACCGAAGAGAGGAATCGGCACCCGGCCCCGAAGGCGCGGGCGGGCGCCGCCTGTCTGGAGGTGAATGTGTCTCGCTTCGTAAAGCTGAGCGCGAGTGGCAATGACTTCGTGTTGGTCGACGGCAGGCAGGGTCTCCCCTGCCCCGCCAGCGAGCTGGCCGAGCGCGTGTGCCCCCGCCAAACGAGCATCGGGGCCGACGGCCTCCTCGTCGTCCGCGACGACAACGAGGTCTCCCACTACGAGCCCGACGGGAGCGAGACCTTCTGCCTAAACGGCCTCCGCGCCGCCGCGGCTTGGATCGTGGCCAGCGGGCAGAGCGAGCACGGCCGCGAGCTGATCATGCGCTCGGCGGACCAAGAGGCTGAGGTCCACGTGGACTGCTCGTCGCTGGAGTTCGAGGTCTCGGTCGCGCTCCCGCGCCCCCTCGACGTGGCGATCCAGTCGGTCTCGCTGCCCCAAGGCGTCCTCGTCCACGGCGTGTTCGTCGACGTCGGCAACCCGCAGTTCGTGGTCATGCTCGAGACCGGCGAGCAGCTCGACGACCCCCACCTCATGCAGCGCGCCCGCGCCCTGCGCTGGTCGACGGCCTTCCACGAGGGGAGCAACGTCGCCTTCGTCGCCCCCTGCGGCGGCGACGAATATCGGATCCGGAGCTACGAGCGCGGCGTCGAAGGCGAGACCCTCTCCTGCGGAACCGGAATCGTGGCCGCAGCCTGCGCGCTGGTCGAGGCGCCCTCGCTGGTCCTGGCGAACACCCCGGGCGGTCCCGACGTGACGGATCCTCTGACGCTTCGCTTCCACACCGAGAGCGGAGAGGTCCAGCGGGTCTGCTTTCCCGACGGCAAGGGCTCGCCCCGGGTCTGGAGCACGGGACCGGTCCGGATCCTCTACACGGGATCGCTCTGGACCTCCCAGTGGAACGACCTAGCAGCCTAGACGGTGGCCGCTAGCGCTTCTTGATCACGATGGAGCCCGCCGAGTAGCCGGCTCCGAAGGAGCACACGACGCCGACGTCGCCTGAGCTCAAGTCGGCGTGATGCTTGTGGAACGCGATGATCGAGCCCGCCGAGCTGGTGTTGGCGTATTCGTCGAGGATCGTGGGCGCCTCGGCATCTTCGGCTTCGCGACCGAGGACCTTGCGGGCGATCAGCCGGTTCATCGTGAGGTTGGCCTGGTGAAGCCAGAACCGCCGGACCTCGCTGGCCTCGAGGCCGAGCTCCGCCACGTGCTCGCCGATCAGCTTGCTCACGAGGGGCACGACCTCCTTGAACACCTTCCGCCCTTGCTGGGTGAAGAGCTGCACGGGAGCGTCCGGGCGCGCGCGCCGGAGGAAGCCGAAGTCGTTGCGAATGTTGTTGGAGAAGCTCGTCGTCAGGCGACTTCCCAGAATGTCCCAGCAGTCGTCGCTCGTGGCGGCGTCCGAGCGTTCGAGGAGGATCGCTGTGCAGGCGTCGCCGAAGATGAAGTGGCTGTCGCGGTCGGTGAAGTCGAGGTGTCCCGTGCAGATCTCGGGGTTGAGGACGAGCACGCAGGAGGCGCTCCCGCTCTGGATCGCGCTCGCGGCGTTTTGGATCCCGAAGGTCGCCGACGAGCAAGCCACGTTCATGTCGTAGGCGTATCCGCCGCAGCCGAGCTCGTGTTGGACCTCGATGGCAATGGCCGGGTAGGGGCGCTCGGGGTTCGAGCAGGCCACGATCACGCAGTCGACGTCGCTGGCCTGGCGGCCGGCTCGCGCGAGGGCGTCTCGCGCCGCGGCCGTCGCCGTTTCGCAGAGGATCCCCGGCTCTTCGACGCTGCGCGGCGGCAGAGTCGGCGTCATGCGCTCGGGGTCGAGGATCCCGCTCCGGTTCATGACGTAGCGCGAGCTGATCCCAGACGCCTTGAGGATGAACTCGGCCGAGGACTCTGGGCGAGCCTCGACCTCCCCCGCCTCTATGGCCTCTGCGTGCGCAGCGTTGAAGCGCCGCGCGTGCTCGTTGAACGCGGTGACGAGCTCCTCATTGGAGATCGACTCGCTAGGGGTGTAGAGGCCAGTTCCGCTGATGCTGATAGGGGTCACGCAGGGAGCCTACCCGCAGACGACGACCTGCGCCGCCTACCCCTTCACGCAGCCCACGGGTCGAATCCGTGCCACGCGCGCCGCTAGGCCGCCCGCGTCCACGACGCCCACGACGTCGGCCACGTCCTTGTAGGCGGCGGGGACCTCCTCCACGATCGTCTCGCGCGAGGCGCCGCGGACGTAGATCCCCTTGCGCTCGAGGTCGCGCTGGACCTCGCTGGCGCTGAAGCGGCGCTTAGCCTCCGAGCGCGAGAGGAGCCGCCCCGCGCCGTGACAGGCCGAGCCCAGGCTGGCTCGGCTCCCGGGCGCGCCGCGGAGCACGAAAGAGTAGCGCCCCATGTCGCCTGGAATGATCACGGGCTGACCGACGGTCTGATAGGGCTCGGGGACGTTGGGGTGCAGGGCCGGGAGGGCGCGGGTGGCGCCCTTGCGGTGGACGAGGAGGCGCTTGGCCTCGCTGCCCTCGGGCGCACCCGGGACGACGTGGTCCTCGAACTTGGCGATGTTGTGGCACACGTCGTAGAGGGTTCGCAGCTCGGCCTTGAGCAGGCGGCGGAACACGTCACGCGCCCAATGTGTCATGACCTGACGGTTCACGAAGGCGTAGTTGGCGGCGGCAGCCATGGCGGCCAGGTAGTGGTCGGCCTCTTCGCTCCCGATCGGCGCGCAGCAGAGCTGTCGGTCGACGAGGGGGATCCCGTAGCGCTTGGCCGCCCGGAGCATGGTCTGGAGCGAGTCGGTGCAGACCTGGTGTCCGAGGCCGCGGCTCCCGGAGTGGATCATGAGGGTCACCTGGCCCAGGCGAAGGCCGTAGGCCTCAGCCGTGGCCTCGCAGAACACCTCGTCCACGACGCCGATCTCGGCGAAGTGGTTCCCCGAGCCGAGGGTCCCCAGCTGCGGGAGCCCGCGCTGGCGAGCGCGATCCGAGACCAAGCTCGGGTCGGCGCCCTCGATTCGCCCGCGCTCCTCGACGCAGGCCACGTCGTTGGCCGTGGCGTAGCCCTTCTCTTGGGCCCAGTTCAGGCCGTCGCTCAGGACGCCTTGGAGCTCGCGTCGGTCGAGGGTCAGCTCCTTGCGCCGCGAGCCGACGCCGGCGGGGATCGCCTCGAAGAGAGCGTTGGTCAGCTCGGGCAGACGGCTCTTGAGGTCTCCCTCGGACACGTCGCTGGTCAAGAAGCGGACGCCGCAGTTGATGTCGTAGCCGACGCCGCCGGGCGAGACGACGCCGCCAGCGTCGGGATCGAAGGCCGCCACGCCACCGATCGGGAACCCATAGCCCCAGTGAATGTCGGGCATGGCGAGGGAGGGTCCGGTGATCCCCGGGAGGGTCGCGACGTTGGCGACCTGCTCCAGGCAGCGGTCGCTGCGCAGATCAGGCAGGAGGGACTCGTCCGCGAAGACGCGCCCTTCGACGTGCATGGGTCCGCGCCGGGGCACGCGCCAGCAGGTGTCGCTGATCCGCTCGAGGGGGACCTGGTGCACCTTGTAGGGCGGCTCGGCCAGCTCGACGTCGGTCCCCTGGCGCTCCTTGCGCTTGCGGGCCTGCTTTCGATCTAGCTGTTCTCGACGCTTGCGTTGCTTGCGACTCATGGGGAGGGCTCCGCCTTCAGAGGTCGAAGACGAGGCGCGCCCGCGCGCCTGTCGCGTCCTCGACGACGCTGGCTTGGTGGTGGGTCACGGCCTTCATGGGCCGCGCTATCGGGTGGCGCTCGGGGTCGAAGGCCTCGCCCCAGGCCTCGGCCTCGAGGGTCAGCTCACCGGCGGGCCCGTCTCCCGGCTCGCTCTCGGCCCCGTCCTCCTGGAGGACCGCGAGGACCTCCAGGCGAGCCACCAGGAAGCCCATTTCGAAGCGGAACAGGAGCTCGTTCCCGAGGGCGACCAAGAGGTCTTCCTCGTCGAGGCCCCGGACCTCGAGAGGGCGAGATTCGGCCTCGACCACGGTCTCGGGGGCCCCGGTCAAGAGGTCGACGAAGGCCCGAGCGAGCGCGTCGAGGACCTCCTCGTAGCTCTCGCCCCGGAGGTCGACCCCGTAGTCGCCGGTGTGATCGAAGAAGGTGTGGGTCGGGGCCATGGGTGCAGGGTAGCTTTCCAAGGGGTCGCTCATCGCTTGGAAGGGGTCCTCAGGATCAGGTGTCAGTGTGGCCTACGCTTTACAGGGCCGCGCGCCTAAGTCATTGTCCTATAGGGGTCAGGCGGGAGCGCGCCTTGCGGTAGGCAGCCCCTACAAGGAGGACGAACCATGGCGAGTGTGATCGTGGTCGGCCGAAGCAAGCGCCGAGCTCATGCCTTAGAGGACGCCGTGACGGTGGTCGGGCGCGACTCGGGCGCCAACCTCGAGCTGGGAGATCTGCAGATCTCGCGACGGCATGCCCTCCTGATCCGAGCTAGCCAGGGCTTCTTCGTCAAGGACCTCGGGAGCCGCAACGGCGTCCTCCTGAACGAGGTTCGGGTCCCGACCCGCCAGCAAGCCTGCCTCCAGGACGGCGACGTCCTGACCGTGGGCCGCACCACCCTGATCTTCAAAGAGGTCGTCAACGCCGCCGACCTCGTCGTCCCAATCAGCGAGCCCGCTCCGGAAGAGCCTGAGCTAGACCTCGCTCCCTCCAAGACGCCCACCAGTCTCCCCCCGGCCAAGCTCCGCTCACGTCCGCCCGGCAACCCCTCGTCTCGGACCCCGCTGACCGTGGATCCCGTCGAGATCGCGCCCCAAAGCAGGGCACCCCAAGCCAGGGCCCCTCACCCTGAGCCCAGCCACCGGACGCCAACCAGCGTCCCTGCTGCAGCCCCTGACCGGCGCCCCTCGAGCTCGGCCAGTCACCACCGCAAGCCCTCGGCCGAGGCCCTGACCCTCCACGCCCTGATCGAACGCACCGAGCGAGACCGCCAGTTCTTCCGCAACGTCTCGATGATCCTGTTCTGCTTCCTCCTGGTGACCCTGATCCTGGTCTTCGCCTGGGCCCTCTTCCAGCGGAACACGACCCCCCCGGCTCAGCAGCCGCAGGCGGCCCAGAAGCCCCTGGCGCCCGCTCAGCCCGAAGTCGCCCTCGACGCGGCCGTGTTCGCCCGCGACGTCCAGCCCCTCCTGGCCAGCAAGTGCGCCAGCTGCCACAGCCAGCCTGACCGCGGCGGAACCCTCCGCCTGGCCTCGGCCCAAGACGCGGGGACCCGCGCTGGCAACCTGGCCGCCGTCACGGCCTTCGTGACGCCCGGCGACCTCGCCCAGAGCCCCCTCCTCCTCAAGCCCCTCGCCATAGCTGAGGGTGGAGTCGAGCACGGCGGCGGCGACGTCCTGACCGTCGAGGACCCGGAGTGGATCGCCCTCCGCGAGTGGGTGACCCAGGCTCGCGCCGGCGCCCAGACGCCCACGGCGCGGATCCTCGCTCCTCGCCAAGCCGCCCTCGGCCACCCCTTGGCCTTCAACGCCGAGGCCCAAGCCGCCCGCGGAGGAGCCCTGGCCTTCCGCTGGACCCTCCTCGAGACCCCGGCCGACTCGCGCGCTGACCTCCGCGAGACCTCGGGCTCACGGACGCGCCTGACTCCGGACGTCGCAGGACGCTACGTGGTGGAGCTCCAGGTCCGCGAGGGCAGCGCCGTGGCCAGCACGACCCACGCCGTCGAAGTCGGCGCGGCCGGCGCCGTCGCTCCTCCTCCTCCTGGCGCCCCCAGCGCGTCTCCCAAGGACACCAAGCCGGCTCAGCCCGTTCAGCCGCGGATCGAGGGCTCCGACCTGAGCGCGATCTTCCGCCGCTGCCTCGGTCGCGAACCGACGCCGGCCGAGGCCCGTCGCTATGGAACCGACGTCGACGCCCTCAAGCGCTTCCTCCTCGGCGAGGACGCCCTCTACGCCCGCTGGTGGGGCCAAGAGCTCGATCACCTCGGCCTGATCGGCGAGCACGCCCCGCGCGACGAGCCCTGGACCTCGCTCCCCCGCCAGCTCCGCCAAGGACGCTTCAGCGTGGCCGACGTCCACTACGCCCTCCTCGTCGGTCAGTTCTGGAGCGAGCGCTACCCCGAGCCCCAAGCCTCGGCCAAGGCCATGATCGAGAAGGTCCTCGGCCCCAGCGCGTCAGACGACTCGGGCCTCCTGACCGAGGCCATGAGCCTCCTCGAGGGTCACGAGGTGACCTTCCTCGGGAACAAGGTCCGAGGCCAGGTCGGCCTCGTCCGCTCTCTGGTCCGGAGCAAGCGCGCCGCCGCGACCCTCCTCCAGCGGACCCACTTCCGCCTCCGCGGCCGCAACCTGAGCAAGCCGGAGCTGGCCGCCGCCCTCGAGGCCTACCAAGCCGACCCCCGCAGCTACTTCAGCTCCTACCTCGACTGGGCCACCAGCGAGTAGGGCTCAGCCCGCCCAAGGCTCTGCCTCTCGATGGCGCTGGACAGGTCTTTGACCGCCAAGGACGCCAAGGACGCCGAGGCTGTCGCGAAGTCCGCGACGCCCTCTGAATTCTAGAGATTCTCAGGAAGCTATCGCCCTGCGTTAGCTTCTTCCTTGGCGATCTTGGCGTCCTTGGCGGTTTATCAACGACGCCCGATTCGCGCGCTCCTCGCGCCTTGCCAGGAACGACGACTCCTTCGCGGGCCGTCCCGCAAATTGTGAGTCGCTGCCCTAGCCAGTCCTTGGTAGCGCCAGGCAGAACCCACCGCAGGAGTCCCCCTAGCCCGCGAGCAAGAAGTCCGGGCCCTCCTCCAGGCCGCGCTCCTCGAGGAGCCTCCGGACGGCGGCCCGCCGACCCCAGCCGTTGACGCAGGTCAGGATCAGCTCCTGACGGCGCGCCTCCAGCCCCGCTTCGATGCCGAGGACCGGGACCCCGTGAGGCGCCTTACCGACCTTGCGCGGGTCGAGGTCGAGGAAGAAGGAGACCTGCGCCCCGCCTGCCAGGAGGTCCCGCGCCAGGCGTCTCCCCGCCTGACCGGCGCCCGCGATCGCAGCGGGGCGTCCAGCGAGGTGCGCGACCAAGGCTTCGCTCCGCGCTCGCCCCATCCCGGCCCGCCCGTAGCGACTGTCCACCCGTGACAGCCTTCCTTCTCCTTCGCGCCAGAAGTGGAGGATCGCGGGGACCTTCTCGGCGCGCCAGCCGGCCTGGAAGAGGCGCAACCAGAGGTCGTAGTCCTCAGGCCCCGCGAAGCTCCGATAGCCGCCGACGCCCTCGAGGGCTTCGCGACGCAGGAGCACGCTGGGGTGGGCCAGGGGGCTCTCGACGAAGCGCTCGCGGAGCATGTCCTCGTGGCGGCGGAGACCGTTCAGCCAAGCGTCGTAGCGCGCCCGCCCGGCCTGGATCGAGGCTTCGGGGAAGGAGCGGACCAGGCACCCGACCACCCCCAAGCGCGGGTCGGACTCCAGAAGCGCCCGAGTCCGGGCTAGGCGCTCGGGGTGGGCCAGGTCGTCGGCGTCCATCCGCAGCAAGTAGCGCCCGCGAGCCACAGCGCAGCCTGCGCGGAGGGCGCCCACCAGGTCACCCGAGCTCTCGGGGAAGCTCAGGACTCGGACCCGCGGGTCCCGCGCCGCCCAGTCCCGCAGCCGCGCGCCGCTCCCGTCCCTCGAGCCGTCGTCGATCGCCAGGAGCTCGAAGTCCGGATCGCTCTGGGCCAGGACGCTCTCGAGGGCCGAGTCGAGGGTCGAGCGCGCGTTTCGCAGCGGGAGCACGACGCTCGTCGGGGGCGAGGCGCCGCGGGCCGGGGTCAGGTCTGGAGCGGTCACCTCGGCAGCGTAGCCCCCTGACGCTCACCCGACCGCCCAGGCGCCACGCGCGCGACAAGTACGGTACGGTTGGGCCCGTGAAGATCCTCGTTACCGGCGGCGCCGGATATGTCGGCAGCCACGTCGTTCGTGCTCTCAAGCGCGCCAACCACTCGGTCTTGGTCATAGACGACCTCTCGACCGGGAGCGCAGCCTTCGCCGAGCGAAACGGCGTCGAGCTCTTGGAGGGCGACGTCGGCGACGCGGCCTTCCTCGACGGCGTGTTCGAGGGGCGCGGGATCGAGCTCGTGGTCCACTGCGCCGGCCGGGCCGTGGTCGCCGAGAGCGTCCGCGAGCCCGACCGCTACTTCGCGGTCAACACCGTCGCCGGCCACGTCCTCCTCGAGGCCATGCGACGTCACGGCGCGACGAAGATCGTGTTCAGCTCGACCTGCTCGGTCTACGGACTGCCCGAGTCCCTGCCCGTGACCGAGCGGACCCCGACTCGCCCCGTCACGCCCTACGGCTCGAGCAAGCTGGCCTTCGAGCAAATGCTCCAGGGCTACGCGCGCGCCTATGGGTTCAAGGCCCTCTCGCTGCGCTACTTCAACGTCGGCGGGGCGGCGACCGAGGGCGACCTCGGTGACCTCAACGCGAGCGGGACCCGCCTGATCCCGAACCTGATCAAGGCCGCCCGTAGCCGGCGCGTGTTCTCGGTCTTCGGCCACAACTACCCGACCCGCGACGGCACCGGCGAGCGCGACTTCATTCACGTCGAGGACCTCGCGCGAGCCCACGCCCAAGCTGTGGCGCGCCTCGAGATCATTGAGCCGCTGCGCTTCGGCGGAGCCCTCAACCTCGGCATGGGCCGCGGACACACCGTCCGCGAGGTCCTGTCCGAGGTCGAGACCCAGCTCGACGAGACGATCCAGATCCGAGAGGTCCCCAGGCGACCTGGCGATCCGCCCGCCCTCGTGGCGGACCCCAGCCTGGCTCGGAGCGTGATCGGCTTCAGCACCCAGCACGACCTCAAGAGCATCGTCAGCTCGGCCCGAGCCTTCGAAGAGCGCGAGCGCCAACCCGGGGGCCTCCTCCTCGAGCGCGAGCGCCTGCTCCAGACCAAGGTCGCCAGCGGCGAGGCCCGCCTGCGCTTCGGCGAGGCGGTGATCAAGGCCGGCTTCGTAGAGCAAGAGACGGTCGACGCCGCCCTCAAGGTCCAACGCGACCGCGACGGGATCGGCGATCCGCACCAGTTCCTGGGGCTGATCCTCCTGGAAATGGGAGCGATCAGCTCGGCTCAGCTGATCCAGACCCTCCGCACCGTCCAGAGCTGACGCATTTCTCGCTCAGCAGGATTCACGGCCCTCGCCTTCGGCGCCTGCGCACTGAGCCTGGGCCTCGGCGTGTGGCTGAGCAGGAACGAGGGTCAGCCTCCCGCGACACCCCGCCCTGCTCCCTCACTAGCTAGCGTGGCCGATTCGCGATCCTCGGTTGACGCAAGCACCCAAGGAGTCCAACTCAGAGAGCTCGAGGAGCGCATCGACGAGCAGGCCCGGCGAATTCGAGAGCTAGAGGGAAGACTCCAGCGAGGCGAGGAGCAGATCGTCAACTTCCAGGTCTTCGTTCAGAAGCTCGCGATCCACCGCGGCAGCGCGGAGACAGTCTCTCCTGAGGTGGCGCCCAAGAAGCCGGGAGAAGCCTCAGGACCGACCCTGCCGACCTTGACCCCGGGCACCCCCCTGGCCGCTGTCCTCGCCGGCCTCGGCCCGCCCGACGATCAGAGCGAGACCGAACTCCACTACTACAAGCAGGGCCTGCGAGTCCGCCTAGACGAGCACGGTGCAGTTGAGCGCGTGGATCTGTTCGGCGAAGCGACCGGCGCCGGACCCTTGGACCACGGTGGCTGGCTAACGGGCCGCTTCACGCGAGGAGGAAAGTGGTATCGCCCGGCGAACTGGGAGCTACAGGGCGTGACCATGGGGACGCCAGGTGAAGAGGTCGTGCGACGCCTTGGCCATCCCGAATCGATCCAACGGGATACCAACGGTCTGTTCCACCTCTGGTATCCCCAGCTTGAACTCAAGGTCGTGCTATCGCTGGAGTCCCCACAGCGGGTGCTGCGGGTTCGCCGAGGCGGTGGACCGCCCACGCCTACCTCGAACGGAGACGTCGACTAACGAACCCTCAAGCCGAGACCCTTCCCCTCCGATAAGGAGCGGGAGTGCCTCAGGAGGGATTCATGCAAGTCGTCGCGATCACCAACCAAAAGGGCGGAGTCGGCAAGACCACCACGGCCTTGACCCTCGCCAGCGAGCTGGCCCTGGCGGGCAAGCGCGTACTCGTCATCGACATGGACCCCCAGGAGAACCTCGGCATGGGGCTCTCGGTCGAGCCCCCCGCAGAGGGCGCGACCCTCTATGAGGTCCTGACCCGCAAGACGCCCCTGGCCGAGGCGACCTATCCCGTCCCCGAGCCGCGCCTCAGCAACCTCCACGTCGTCCCCGCGGGCCCCTACTTGGCGCGCGCGGAGTCCGAGCTGCCCGGTCAGATCGGCTTCGACGAGATCCTCAAGCACCGCCTCCGGGCCTGCGCTGGATACGACTACGCGATCCTCGACGCCCCGCCCTCCTTGGGCGCCCTCACCATCAACGCCGTCGGCGCCGCGGACCTCGTCCTCTCGCCGGTCCAATGCGAGTTCTTCTCGGCGCGCGGCGTCGTCAAGCTCCTGGACGTCGTAGACGTCGTCCGCGAGCGACGCAACCCGAACCTCGCGTTCCTCGTCGTCCCGACCCTCTACGACAAGCGGAACAACATCTGCCGCGCGGTCCTGGCCGAGCTCAAGAAGCAGTTCACAGGCGAGGTCAGCGAGGTCGCCGTCGGGATCGACACCCGGGTCCGCGAGAGCCAGGCTCGTGGGATTCCGCTGGGTCTCTACTCGCCTAAGAGCCGCGCCGCCCAGGCCTACCGAGCCCTCGCCCAAGAGGTGATCCAGCTCCTGAGTAAGGAGGAGGTGGTCCGTGCCGCGGCTTGATCCAGGCGGCCTCTCGGGTGCTTTCAAGAGGACCCGACGCGCCCGCTCCCTCGACTTCCTCGTCCCCGACAAGACCGAGGAGGCCTCGCCCGAGACCACGGCGAAGACGACCCAGCCCGTGAAGGCAGCTCCGGCGAAGCCCGAGGCCAAGGCCGCCCCCAAGAAGGCGACCGCCAGGAAGAAGGCGACCGCCAAGAAGAAGGCCCCCGCCAAGCCGAAGGCCAAGAAGGCTCCCGCCAAGCCGAAGGCCAAGAAGGCTCCCGCCAAGCCGAGGGCCAAGAAGAAGGCCCCCGCTAAGCCGAAGGCCAAGAGAGCTCCCGAGCCCAAGGCAGAGGTCACTCAGGCTCCGACCGAGCCCAAGCGGACGACCCCCAGGCCCCTCGGCCGGCCGCTGGTCCGCAAGGCGCCCGGAACTCCTGCCTGGCCCGCCGAGCGCGGCGTCCGCGCCTGGGCAACCCGACGCGCCGAGCGCTTCGTCGCGCGCCTTCTGCGCCGCGTCGCCTAGCTCCTCCCACCAGCCGCGACCGAGCCAAGAGCCCAGGACCCGTCCTGGGCTCGCTCACATTGCCCCGAGCGGACAGATAGAGCTAGCAAGTAGCCACACGTGCCCAGATCCCGTCCCCGACGACCCGGGTTCTGGGCAACGCCTTCTTGAGTCGCATACACGCACATTGCGAAACCGAGCCGCGCCACCCGCCCGCTTCGGGCGAAGCCTCCCCTCCCCAACGTGTTCGAGTCGCCAACACGACCCCGCCACTTCCAACTCCGGAGCGCTAAACCCCGTCAATCCGCCCTTCGTGATCTCCGTGGACCTCTGCGGGCTCTGTGACTCAAAAGAGCGCTGCGTACAACCCGGTCCTCGGGGAAGGGTCCCCAACCAAGCAAAAGAGGCCAGCGATCTCGCTGGCCTCTGCGCCTTGAGTCGACCCGGAATCGAGCCTAGTGCTCTTGCAGCGAGAGCAAGTTCCGCATGATCTGGCTCTGACCCTGGCTGAACACGTTCTGCATCAGGCCTGACTGATAGAACATAATGTTCGTCTCGTCGGGACAGCCGTCGCCGAGGCCCACGCGCCCGTCGCCGTTGACGTCGGTCGTGACCGTGCACTCGGGAGTGTCTTGGACGCCGTCGTCGATGGCCTCGGTCGGGTTGAGGGGATCGGGGGTGAAGGTCGTGGTGTGGAGCAGGCCGAGGAAGTGGCCGATCTCGTGCGTGACCACCAGCGCCACCTCGTCGACGGTCCGGGGGATCAGGGTCGTGCCCTGCTGGAGGAAGCTCGCGACGCAGAGCGCTGTGTCCGGTCCGCGCCCGAGGAGCACGCCGGGGCGGGGACTGAGGCCCACGGTGCCGTCGTTGGTGAAGTGGTGGACCAAGAAGAGGTTGATCCCGTGACCGCGATCGAAGTTGGGGTCGTCCTTGGCGAAGCCGAGCTCACCCCAAGCGTCGAGGCCTTGGGTCTGGACGACCTCGAAGCCGCTCGAGCTCATGGTCTCGCCCGCTGCGCAGAGGGCCATGTCGTCAGGACCGATCAGGTTGTTGTTCTGAGCGGCGACCTGGGCCCCGGTGTAGTGGAAGCCCTCGTAGCTGATCGCGATCCCGGTCTGAGCGAAGTGCTGCTGGACCTTCTGCATGACCGCGTCGGTGAAGGCCGCCTGATCCGCGGTCGTCGCCATGTCGCCGAAGGCGCCGTAGCCGGTGTGCTTGCCAGCGACGACGAAGTTCACGTGAACCGCGTCCTCGGGGAAGCTGCCGCGACCCGTGATCGTGAGGTTCGTGACCCCGATCGAGGTGTTGAAGGGGTTGCGGGGACGCACGATCACGAGGACGTGCTGGCTCTTGCCGACGTGGGTGTATTGCCAGGTCTCGCCCGAGTCGAGGCTCTTGGACTTGAGGCCGGTCCCGTCGTCGCCAGCGAAGTCGAGGACGACTTGGTCGCTCGAGTCGTTGGTGTTGATCGTGATCAGGTAGCCCTGGTCCTTGACCGCGGGGAAGGTGAAGGTCACGCCTGAGCCCAAGGTCCCGTCGAACACGGAGCTCTGACCGGAGAGGTCGGCTCGCTGAGCGTTCTGGAGACCACTCGAGACGATCGGGTTTCCGCCGCCACCACCGCCGTCTCCGCCGCAAGCGACGAGACCGGTGCTGAGGAAGATAAGCAAGAGGATGCGTTTCATGCCTGGCCTTCGGATGGATCCATGCCACTTACAGCACAAACCCTGCCAGAGCGAGGAGTTGCTCGCATTCCGCACCTAAGCTCAGTCATGAACGTTGGACCCTCCCCCCTCAGACCGCCCGAATCCCGAATCATGAAAAGGGATGGAGGCGGATTCGGTTCACCCTGAAACGGGACTGAACCTGCCAGGATTTCGGCACTTGTGGCGATCAGGTGCCACCCCTGGTTGGGGGTGGACGCTCGCCGAGGGCCTGAGGTTGAGCCGAATCGTGAGAACTCTCTCAGCGAGGAGCCTCGAGCTCATAAACCCTGTCGTTGCCGCCGTCTGTGACGAAGATCCGCTCGCCGAGGACCAGAACGCACCAAGGTGAGTTCAGATCGCCCAGAATCCGGCCGGGTTTGCCAAAGCTCCAGCCCCCGTCCTCGCTCTGGAGGCGATGGTTTCCCTGCTCGGCGACGAAGAGTCGGCCCTCGGCGTCGTAGGAGACGTCGTAGGGATATTTGAAGTCGCCTAGGGCCTCGCCCAGGCGGCCAAAGCCACGCAGCGGGTTCCCGACGAGGTCGAAGACCTGGACCCGGTGATTGAGGGAGTCCGCCACGGCCAGCTCCTCGCCGAACACGTCCAGGCCCATGGGCCGGTTCAGCTCCCCGACCCGGCTCCCGAACTGGCCGATCACCCGCTGGAGGCGGCCCTCGAGATCGAAGACCTGGATCCGAGCGATGTCGTCGCCTTGGTCGCTGACGTAGACCAGGCCCTCGGCGTCGCAGGCGATTCCGGTCAGGAGCATGAAGCTCCCGGGCTCCCGCCCGTGCTGACCCCAGCGGCCCCGGAGCTCGAGCTCAGGGCTGTAGACCAAGACCTGTCCGTAGTGGCTGTCGGCCACCAGCAGCAGCCCTGCCGGGTGCCAGGCCATGGCCGAAGGCGTCCCCTTCTCGATCGCCGGGGTCCGCGCCTGGAGTCGCTCGCGGCCGGCCCGGTCGAAGACTCGAATCAGGCCGCTCTTGTCCATCAGGTAGAGCTCGCCCGCGGGGCTCCCGGCCAAGGCGCGCGGATAGTTGAGCCCGCTCCAGACCCGCTTGAGGGGAGCGGGCGCGGGCGTCGCCACGAGCGGCGCTAAGGGGACACGCGGGAGCGCCTCCAGGGGGAGCTCCTTCCGCGGGAGCTCTGACGCAGCCTCTTCCGTCCGTCGTGGACTTTCATTGGGCGCGCGAAGAGGGCTGGCGCCGGGGCGAGCCCCCTCGAGTTGGCTGATTGAAGTAGGCCCGGCGTCGAGGGCCGAGAGGTCCCCACGATTGCTCAGCACGAGCGCCGCCAGGATCCCCAAGGCGCCGAAGGCGACGAGGACGAAGGTCTTGTCCTGCGGGTTCAGCGCGAGGCCCAGGCCGTCAACTTCTCGATCGCCGCCTGGCGCAGCGACTCCTCGCCATAGACCCAGTCGCAGAAGCTCTCCAAGCTCGCGCCCTGGTGACGCAGAGCCCGAAAGGCGGCGTAGCGAACCCAGCCGTCCCTGGCGCTGAGGGCCTTCAGGAGCGCTGTTCGCGAGCTCTTGTCCCGACTGGACGCCAGGGCCGCGGCCGCTGCCGCCCGCGCTTGGGGAGCCTGATCCTCCTTGGCCAGATAGTCGGCGAGGGCCTTGCGACCGACCTCGCTGTCGAAGCCTGCCAGGGCCTTGGCCAGGGCCTCGCCCAGGGGGTGCTGAATCACGAGGGTCGGGTTCCCGCTCAGCCCTGGCGTCGGCGTCTTGGGCGCCTTGGCCAGCTCGGCCACCGGCGGGACCTTGCCTAGGAGCTGAGCTAGGAGGGTGTCGGGCGAGGCCGCGCTCGGGTCGACGCGGACCATGTTGGACTGGATCCAGCCGCGGACCTTCTCCTCGCCGCGAGGGGTGTATTCGGCCTCGATCCAGCCCGCCTTGGCCTCGCCGAAGACCACGACCTTGACGGTCGGGACGCTGCAGAGCTTCTTGCTGGCGCGGTTCGGAGCGGCGTGCAGGAAGGCTCCCCGGCGGAGGACCTGGGCCTCGCTTCCGGCGTCCTTGGCGCCGCCCGCCAGCCCCGTGAACAAGTCTGCGGCGGCGATCAGCTCCTGCGCGTTGTCGCTCAGGCCGCGCTGGAGGAGGGTCTTGGCGCGCTTCCGCGCGTCGTCGGGGTCGGCTATGGCGTGGCGCCGCAAAGCGTCGGCGCGGACCGCGACCTTCCCGTCGTCGAGGAGGCTCTTGGCGAGCTCGGCGGTGTCGGCCCGACAGCGATCCAGGGCCCGAAAGGCCGCCAGGCGCAGCCCGGTGTCGCAGATCCGATCGGCCACGACTCGCCGCAGGGCAGCTTCGCCCTCAGCGCCCAGGTGCTCGAGGCTCTCGACGAGGAAGGCCAAGGTCGGGACCCCAAAGGCCCCGAAGGTCTCGCGAGCGGCCAGGGGATTGCGACCCGCGAAGGGTCGGTTCCCGCCTGGTGCCGGCGGGGGAGCGTCGATCACCGCGAACACCTTCTTCTTGGCGTCGGCGTCGCCGAGGCGAGCCAGCGCGATCCAGCCGAGCTGGATCAGGGTGTCGCGTCGCATTTGGACCGTGTCGGGGACGTCGGCCCGAAAGGCGGATCGCTCCCAGAGCTTCTTGGGGTCCAGCTTGCGCAGCTTCTTGACCTTGCTCTTGAGCGCCGAGAGGACCTTCTTGCCCGTGTCGTTCATGCGCCCCAGGGCTCGGATCGCGACCATGACCTCGTCCGAGCTCCCCTTCCGGAGCAGCTTCAGGGCCAGCTTCGAGCCCTCTGGCGCCCGCAGGATCCCCAGGGTGTGGACCGCCACGATGGGCGGGACCTGCTTGGCTCGCGCCAGCGCCAGCTTGCGCGCCTCAGCCGAGCCTTGGCGCCCCAGCGCGGCGTAGGCCCGGAGCTGAGTCACGTCGTCATTGGAGGACGCGACGAGGCGTTCCAGGGCTTGGCGGACCTCGGGCCCGCGATATCCGCCCAGGAGCGAGGCCGCGTTTCGCCGGATCAGGGGGTGAGCGTTCGGGGTCGCGTAGGCCAAGAGGAGCGGGGCGCCCTCCTCAATGGGGAGCGAGAGGACGCGCCCGGCGAAGTTCGGGTCCAGGGCGCTGGCGTAGCCCGCCGCCAGGTCGTCCGCGGCGACGCGCAGGAGCATGTTTCGCTCCGCGTCCTGCGTGGATAGGATCGCGCGCGGCTTCTTGGGCGGGAGCGCCCCGACGCGCTTGCGCAGGACGCCCTGCCAGCGCGCGAGGCGCTTCTGCGCCAAGGCCATGTCTTGCACGTAGCTGTTGCCGCTCTTGGTGATCGGGCGGAGGCCCAGGTCGTGCAGGACGCACATCGCGGGGAAGCCCATTTCGACCAGTCGCTCGAGGGACTCGGCGTCGGAGATCTGGTTCGGGTGCAAGAGCGCCCGGAGGTAGATCGCCATGCTGACCCAGTAGACGTCGAGGGTGATCTTGGGCGGATAGACGGGGAGGGTCTCTGGCCCCGCCGCCGTCCCCGTCGCGGTCCGCCCCGTCGGGGTCTCGACGAGCTCGGTCTTTGGCCCCTCGGCCCACTGGAAGTGGGTCAAAATGTCCACCGTGGTCACTCGAGCGTAGCCCATGGCCGTGGTTCGCTCGGTGTAGATCCGCGGCCGCGACTCGGTCAGGGGCCCCGCCCGGCGGATCCGAGTCGCGCTGGGGTCACCCTCCTCGACCTTGGGCTTGGGGATATGCAGCGACTGCGTCGGCTCGCGTCCGGGCTGCTCCCACTCGAAGGGCAGGCCCGGAGGGACGCCCACGTCGAGGCAAGCCACGATCGGCACTCTGGCGGGGCTCCAGGCCCAAGCGGCGCCTGCTCCCAAGGTCAGGCTGAGGGTCAGAACCCCCGCGGCGGCGGCTTTGCGCATGTGTGTTCCCCGAGTCGAGCTAGAGAATGCGCCCTGAGCCCCGTGGGATCAAGCGCTCAGCGCAATGGCCACCCCTTGCGGGCTTCAGATAGTGAATCTCCTGGGACGAAGAAGAGGTAGTGAGCCACGCCCCACCCGAGCCGCCGAGGACCCCTGAGCGCTGGGCCATAGCCACCCACAACGAAGGACCTCTGCATGCAGCCCTCAAGGACTGGTATGCCGAACCCGGCGATCGACTGGAAGTCCCCGTCGCGGGACGCCAGATCGACCTCGTGCGGGGCGAGCTCCTGATCGAGATCCAAACGGGAAGCTTCCGAGCGCTACGCTCCAAGCTGCGAGAGCTAGTCGGCCACCACCCAATCCGACTCGTCTATCCGATCCCGGTCGCGAAGTGGATCGTGCGCCAGAGCCCTGGGGGCAAGGTTCTGGGAAGGCGGAAGTCGCCCTTGCGTGGCCGAGTCGAACACGCCTTCAGTGAGCTCGTGAGCCTGCCACGGCTCTTCTTGGAAGAGAACTTCTCCTTCGAGATCCTCCTCGTCCAAGCCGAAGAGGTGCGCAGATTTGAAGCAGGCAGGGCTCGTCGGCGGAAGGGATGGGTAATTGTCGAAAGAAGACTTCTTTCCGTAGTCAGCAGCCGGCGCGTCGAAGGGCCCGACGGACTGCTGGAGTTCCTGCCCGCGAACCTCCCGAGGCCCTTTACGACCTCCGACCTGGCGTCCGGGCTCGGGATCCGGCGAGACTTGGCCCAGAAGATGGCCTACTGCCTCCGGGAAGCGCGGGCCATAGAAGCCCTCGGGCGAGGACGAAGCGGGATCCGCTATCGAGCGACTCAGGCCCGCAGCTCGGGCCCGAACTCGTAGCGGGCCCCCTTGCGGCGGCCCACGCGGACCAGGAGGCCGTGCTTGACGAGGTGGGTCAGGTCGCGAAGGCCTGTCCGCTCGGAGACCTCGACCAGCGCGCAGTAATCGCGGTTGGTCAGGGAGGTCATGTCGCTGGTCTGGAGGTGGTCGAGGAGCTGGCGTTGGCGGCGATTGAGGGGCACGCCCTGGACCTGGAAGGTCTTGTGATAGGCCGGGCCCGTCGCCTGAGACATTCGGCCAGATCCCTCGCGGGCCCCGCTGGCCGCGGGCGCCGCGGGGGGCCGCGGATCGAGGAGGAGGCGCTCGGGGCCGATCACGACGCCGGGCTCGAGGACGCAGGCTCGCTCGATCACGTTCCGCAGCTCGCGGACGTTGCCTGGCCAGGGGTGCTCGAGGAGGCGCTCTATGGCCTGAGGGCTGAGCCGCTTCTGGGCGCCGTCTTGGTCCGTCGAGCGGGTCTCTAGGAAGTGACCCGCCAGGAGGAGCACGTCTTCGCGCCGCTCGCGGAGCGGCGGGAGCTCGACGCGGAGCACGTTCAGGCGATAGAGGAGGTCCTCGCGGAATCGTCCTTGCTGGACGAGCTCCCGCATGTCGTGGTGGGTCGCGCTCACGATCCGGACGTCGACCTTGATCTGGATTCGCCCGCCGACCGAACGCAGCTCGCCGGTCTCGAGGACGCGCAGGAGCTTGGCCTGCATGTCGAGGCTCATGTCCCCGACCTCGTCTAGGAAGAGGGTCCCGGTGTGGGCCAGCTCGAACAGGCCCTGGCGGCTCTTGTCGGCGCCGGTGTAGCTCCCCTTCTCGACGCCGAAGAGCTCGCTCTCGATCAGGTTCTCGGCCACGGCCGCGCAGTTGAGCACGATAAAGGGCTTGTCCCGCCGGTCGCTGGAGCGGTGCAGGGCGCGGGCCACGAGCTCTTTCCCGGTCCCGCTCTCGCCGTGGATCGTGACCGGAGCGCTGGTCGAGCCGTAGCGCTGGATCAAGCGCTCGACGCTCCGCATCCCGGGGCTCCGGCCGATCAGGAGCGGCTCGCTCCCCAGCTCGCGCGCCGTCTCGCGATAGGCCGCCGCGAGGCGAGTCAGCTCGCCCTCGCGCGTCGTCCTCGCGCGACCCTTGGCGATCGGTCCCGAGACGAGGTTCGCGAAGGCCCCAGCCAGGGTCCGCTCCTCCTCCCCGAAGCGACCGCTCAGGCGAGGGTCGTCTACGTAGAGGGCGCCCAAGATCCCCTCCTCGCCACGGAGGGGAACGCAGAGCAGCGAGCGGGGGGTCTTCTCGCCCCGGGCGAAGCGGGGTTGGCGGGTGGCGTCGGCGAGGTGCGCCGAGAGGCCCTCGAGGCCGGCGTGATCGAGGGCGGCCTGGATCGAGGGTTCGTCGCCAGCGCGGACCGCGAGGAGGTCGAGGCCGACCCCAACCCGAGCTACGACCCGCTCGCCCTCGCAGAGCGCGAGCACGCCCCGCCGCGCGTCGCAGGCCTCGACCAAAGCGCCCAGGACCGCTTGGCAGAGGGGCTCGAGCTCGAGGCCGCTGTTGAGGACGCGGCCGAGCATTCCGAGCAAGAGGTCTTGATCGGGCGCGCTGGCGAGGGGGATCGCCTCCTCGTCAGGGACCGGCGCCACCGCGCGGGCGAGACCCTGGGCCAGGGCGGCCGGGAGCCCCTCCACGAGGCGGCTGGCCGCGTTGCGTGCAGCGCTTCGCTCAATGGTGGCCTCTTGGGGGCTGCCTGCGGCGAGGGCGTCTTGGGCGCGAGCTGCCGCGACCATGGCCGAGAGGGCCACGTCCCCGAGGCGGCGCGCGGTCGCTTGGGACTCGCTGAGCCTGGCGTCCTGAACCTCGCGCCCTGCGCGCCTCAAAGCCGCCAAGAGCAAGCTCTCGCCGACCCGCCGCCGGTCCCTGAGGGACTCCGAGAGCTCGACCTCGTCGGCCTGAGCGGCCAAGAGGTCGGCCTCAGCCGCCTCGACCTCGCCCAAGGAGAGGTTGAAGAAGGCTCGCTTGAGGTGCAGGGCCGCCCGCCGTGGTCCCTCGACCTGAAGCGCGGCGTCGAGGGCCGAGCGGGCCAGAGGCCCCAGCCCTTGGCTGACGGCGACCACCGCCCGCGCCTCGTGGGTCAAGGCTCGTCCCAGCCCGCGCAGAGCAGGGCTGAGTTCGCTCGAGTCGAGGGCCTCGCTGTGTCCCTCGGCGACGCCGGCGTGAGCCTGAGCCTGCTCAGCGTCGCCGCCGCGCGCCGCGAGGGCGGCCGCCAGGGTTCGAAGCGCGATCTCAGGCAGGAGGCCCCCGCGCTGGAGCGCAGCGCGAACCGGGGCGGGTCCCTTGAGGCGCAGCTGCTGCCGGGCCGCGACCAGGACCGCCGCGGGTCCTCCGGGGCGTCCAGCGCAGAACTCGAGGGACTCCACGGCTAGGGTCGCGCCCTCCAGGTCCCCCAAGGCCGCTTTGAGCGCCAGTGCCCGGAGCGTGCACCCCAAGGCCGCGCGGACGTCGCCCGTCTGGCGCCAGACCTCGCCCAGCTCGAGTTCGCTCTCGGCCACTCGCCCCGGGTCGCCGAGGCCGACACGGAGCCGCTTGCTCCGCCGGAGGGCCTTGAGCGCTGACTTCAGCCGTCGCTGGCCGACAAAGGTGGCGCCTAGCTCAGAGAGCGCCGCGCTCTCAATGGTCGGGTCGCCGGCTTCGCGCGCTGTGCGGGCGGCAGCCTGGAGGTTGCGAATCGCGCCGCTGTCGTCGCCGAGGCCTCGTCGGACGCGGCCCATGTTGGTGTAGGCCCGACACAAGACCGAGGCCTGACCTGCGCGCTCGGCGTGGTCGAGGCAGCGCTCGAGGTAGGCCTCGGCCTGGCTCCACTCGCCGCTCGCGAGGGCTGTCATGCCGAGGTTGTTGAGCAGCCCGCCGGCCAATGGCAGGTCACCGAGACGCTCGCTCAGCTCGAGGGCTCGCCGCCAAGCCTCAGCTGACTTGGCGGGCTGGCCGCGATACCAAGCCAGGGTCGCCTCGGAGCGCGTCGCCTCGAGCAGGCCGCGCTCGTCGTTGAGGGTCCCCAAGATCTGGCGCGCGTTGGCGATCATGGCCTCGGCTTCTGGATAGCGAGTCTGGTCCAGAGAGAACACGAGCGCGCCAGCGGCTTGGACCTGGAGTCGCGCCGCCAGAGCCGGATCGTGTCCTGCGGCGGCTTGGGCGCGGGCGTAGAGGCGCGCGGCCCCAGCGTGGTCGCCCTGATTGCTGACGACCTTGGCTTCGGCGGCGGTCAGCTCAGCGAGGAGGGTGTCCGCGGCGGGGCCTCGCTCCCGCGCTTCGAGCCAAGCTCGCCCGCGAGCCGCCGCGGCCATGGCCTCCCGGGCGCCGCCCTCCTGCTCGGCCAAGCGAGTCAGGGCCAGGTCAAGGCGCGCGCGCTCCAAGGGGTCTGGCGTCGAACCAGGCGACTCCTCGGCCTCGCGCAGGTCCTCCCCCGCCAGCTCTAGGCCGCGACGAGCCTCGCCCAGCTGGCCGGTGCGAGCCTGGTGCTCGGCCAGTTCGCGTTGAACCCGGGCCCGCTCGACGCCGGCAGGGAGGAGCTCCAGAGCCCCCGAGTAGAGCTCGTCCGGCGTGGCGTCCTCGGCCGCTGCGGCCAGGGCTAGAGCCACGGCGTCGGGACTGCGGGCGGCCAAGGCCAGGCGCGCCAGCTCCCCCGGGCGTGTCGCGTCGTGACTTCTCAGAGCTTCCAGGGCGCGCCCTGCTAGCTCCGCGCGCTCTTCCTCACCGAGCCCGTCTAGGAGGACCCGCCGGGTCACGCCATGGCGGAAGCGGTAACCGTGAGGGTGAGCAGCCAGGATCCCGAGCCCGCTGGCCTCGGCCAGGGCGGCCTCGAGGGCGTGGAGCTCGAAGCCCGCCAGCTCCTCTTCGCCGAGGGGTCGCCCGACGAGGGCTATGGCCTCCAAGACACGGCGAGTCGCCCCGCCCAAGCGCTCCAGGCGGGACTCCACGGCCTCGATCACGCTCCGCGGCGTGCCCCCGCCCAGGCGCCACTCCAGGGTCAGGTCGTGGAGGAGGCGCGGGCTGCCCCCGCCGAGGCGCGCCAGGCGTTGAACGAGCTCCGGCGTGGCGTCGGGTGCCATGGAGGCCACGAGGGTCTCGGCGTCCTCGACCTCGAGTTCGCTGAGGTCGGCGGTGCTGCTCTGGGGCGCGAGGGGGACCGAGAGGGCTCGCGCCAGAGCTGTGCCCTCCTCTCCGGCTGCGACGGTCGCGCACACCGCGAGCCCGACCCCGCCCGTGGCCGCTGCTCGCGCCAGGTGTAGGAGCGCTGCCTGGCCGGGCCCGCTCAGGAGGTGCGCGTCGTCGAGGAGGACGAGGACCGGGCGTTTTCCGCCGGCCTCGCCGAGGGCGCGAGCGAGGTGCTCATGAGCCGCCCGCGGGTCGCCGATCTCGAGGGCTTGCTCGAAGCGGGTCACGACCTCCGGCGTCGCGCCCCGGAGGCGCGCCAGCTCGGCCAGCTCGCGCCAGACGGCATGAGGATCGCCGTCGGCTGGAACCTGTCCCGAGAGGACGGCTGCCCCTTGGAGGGGAAGGCGCTGACCGAGCTCGGCCAAGGCCCGCGACTTGCCGAGGCCCGGGCCGCCGCGGATCAGGAGCAGGGGGCGGGCGACCTCTAGCCGGCGCGCAGCGCGCCCTGCGGCCCGGCGCGCGTCAGCCGCGTGGACCAGCTCCTCCGCCGCGAGGAGGAGCTCCTGCTCTGGGATCCAGCGCGGCTCGAGGAGGGCGGGGAGTCCCTGGGCTTGGCTCTGACCGGCCAGGCGGGCGAGCAGATCGCGCGCCTCCCCGACCTCGCTCCGCTCGCGGGGGTCGGCAGCGAGGAGGTGGGCTAGTGCCCGCTCAAGCTCGACGGGGGCCTCGGGGCGAAGCTCGCGGAGGGGAATCGGGTGGCGCGCGTCGGGCCGCCGTCCGCCGACGCGTTCGTAGGTCAAGGCGCCGAGGGCGTAGAGGTCTCCTCGCGCGTCTCGCGAGGCGCTTTGAGGAGCGTCGCGGGCCTCAGGGGGGGGGAAGGGAGCCGGTTCCAGGCGAGCCAAGCCGGGATCCAGGAGCCGAACGCCGCCTGCTCCGGCCAGGATTCGCTCGGCGCAGAGGCCGCCGTGGGCGAGGCCGACTCGAGCCAGGGCTTCGACTCCCTGGAGCGCCTCGAGGAGGATCCGCGCCAGGCGGGGGGCGTCGAGTCCGCTTTGCTCTGAGAGGAGGGCGCTCTCTGAGGGGTGAGCCTCGCTGACCAGGAGCCAGCCGCGTGGGCGCGGCTCCCAGCCGTAGATCGTCTCCAGGCGGGGGTGAGAGACGCGGCCTTCGAGGAGCGGCGCGCTCGGGGTGGCCTGAGGAGGGGCCCCCGCGCAGAAGCGCAGCACGCAGGGGCTGGCGTCGTTGAGGTCGGTAGCCGCGTAGGCTTGCCCCTCTCCGAAGCGCGCGAGTCGCTCGCCGAGGCGATAGCGCTCGTTGATCAGCTCCTCCACCTCAGCCCCTCGCTCAGAGCCGAACGCTCCGCGGCCGGGATCTTACCGGGAGCGAGGACGCCTCGCGCGAGCTCGGCCCCGGAACGCTAGGCCCGACTTGCTCAGGAACGCCGGCGCAAGCCGGCCTCCGGCGCGAAGCGCCGGAGCAAAGAGCCCCTTGCGAAGCAAGGGAGCGCTCCCGCGAGAAGACCTGCTCTCCCAAGCGCCCCCGCAGCGGCCCTGCGGGGCGAGGTTTCTGAGCTTGCTCAGGAACGCCGGCGCAAGCCGGCCCCCGGCGCGAAGCGCCGGAGCAAAGAGCCCCTGCGGGGCGAGGTTTCTGAGCTTGCTCAGGAACGCCGGCGCGAGCCGGCCTCCGGCGCGAAGCGCCGGGGAGAAGAGACACCGAGAGTCGCTTGTGGTCGAAGAGTGGCGGCTGCCCCTTGAATCCGAGGGCTCGGGCGGGCCTAATCCGCCACCTCGAGTTCGGCCCTCGGACTCACTAACACCGCGCACTGCGCACCCTCACTCTTTCGGAGGTCCTCGTGACTCGCCACCTTCGCGCTCTGCCCGCCCTCTTGGGCCTGCTTGCGCTCCTGCTCTCCTTCTCGCTTGGAACCGCAACCCCGACCTTCGCCCAGGATGAGGCGCCCAAGACCGCGGCTGAGGCTCCCAAGACCGACGCGCCTGCCAAGCCTGACGCTGGCGCCAAGACCGGCGCCGCCGCCAAGACCGACGCCGTCCCTGCTGCCAAGACCGTCGACGTCCCTGATTGGATGGCCAAGGTCGTTCCTGAGAAGTATCAGCAGAAGGCTGCGCAGGTCTGGTTCGCCACGATCACGTTCCTCCTCACGAACCTCCTCGGCGCGATCGTCATCTTCGTCCTTGGACGGATCGTGATCTCGTTCCTGATCCGCGTTGCGCGCAACATCATGACGCGAGCCAAGATCGAGGAGACCCTGATCGACTTCGCGTCGAGCATGATCCGGATGCTCCTCCTGGCCTTCGTCGTCTTGGCTGCCCTCGGCCAGCTCGGCGTGGACACGACGAGCTTCGCCGCGATCCTGGCGGCTGCTGGCTTCGCGGTCGGCTTCGCCCTCCAGGGCTCGCTCGGCAACTTCGCCGCTGGCGTGATGCTGATCATCTTCAAGCCCTTCAAGAAGGGTGACGTGATCGAGGCCGGCGGCACCAAGGGCGCCGTCAGCGAGGTCGGCGTGTTCGTGACGACGATCAAGACCCCCGACAACGTGGTCACGGTCGTCCCCAACAGCTCGATCACGGGTGGCAACATCACCAACTTCAGCGCCGAGGCCACGCGCCGGATCGACATGACCTTCGGTTGCGCCTACACCGACGACCTGAAGGCAGTGAAGGCCTACCTCATTGAGGAGGTCAGCAAGAACCCCAAGGTCCTCGCGACTCCTGCCCCTGCGATCTTCGTGGCGGGCCTCGGTGACAGCTCGGTGGACTTCGCGGTTCGGCCCTGGGTCAACGGCGGAGACTACTGGGGTGTGATGGCTGAGCTCACGGAGGCGATCAAGATCGGCTTCGACGAGAAGGGCTTCAACTTCCCCTACCCGACCCAGGACGTGAACGTCACCACGACGCCCGCCTCCTAGGGATCCCGCGAGACTGCCGAGAGCCCACTCTCGGAAGCAACCTGAAGCCGCCGAGAGCTCGCCTCTCGGCGGCTTTCTCGCTATTGAGGGTCAGGGTTCCTGGCATTAACCTCGCCACCCCTGAGAGCCCCGGGCCAGGTCCGAGAAGAGCGATCTCCGATGAGCGACGATTTGGTCCAGTTCGCGCGCCAGCGCCTCGAGCCGACGCCGGTTCCGGAGGGGCTGGCAGAAGGCTGGCTCACCGAGCGCATGAAGGGGATCGTGGGCTACCAGCTCAGGATCAAGCGGACGCTCCACTCGGAGCGGAGTCCCTATCAGCAGATCGATCTCCTCGAGAGCTATCACCATGGGAAAGTGATGGTCCTCGACGGTTGCCTGATGCTGACGGAGCTCGACGAGTTCGTCTATCACGAGATGCTGACCCACGTCGGAGCGGCGCCCCTTGGCGGCCCACGACGCGCGGTGGTCGTAGGTGGTGGCGACGGCGGCGCGGTCGGTGAGCTCCTCAAATACGACCGCCTCGAAGAGGTCACCCTGGCCGAGATCGACGAGCGCGTCGTCCGACTCAGTCAGGAGCACCTGCCAGAGGTCGCAAAGGGACTTAGTGATCCGCGCTGTCGCCTCCGCTTCGAAGACGGAGCCGCGGTCCTCGCCAGCGCCGAGGCGGGGAGCCTAGACCTCGTCGCCGTCGACAGCACCGATCCAGTCGGTCCGGCGCGCTCCCTGGTGACGGAGGAGTTCTACCGGGCCATTGATCGCTCGCTGGCTCCCGGCGGCGTGCTGGTGGCTCAGACCCAGTCGCCCTTCTATCACCCGACCGAGATCGTGGGGATGTACGAGACCCTCGGGAAGGTCTTCAAGAACGTCTACATGTATTGGGCGATTTGCCCCGCCTATGTCGGCTTCCTCTGGACCTTCTGTTTCGCGAGCCAAGAGCGGCATCCTCTTGAGGGCCTCGACCTCTCTCCTACGATCCACAAGGACCTCGGAACGCGTTACTACTCGGAGGGAGTTCACCGCGGGGCCTTCGCGCTCCCGCCCTTCGTCCAAGCGCTCTTGCCAGAGGGTCACCCTCAGCGCCTCGTCTAGCCCCACCCTCCAGCTAAGCCCGCTAGTATCACGCCCCATGAAGGTCCAGCCCCGTCCCAAGTTCTTCGCAGCCGTCCTGACGCCTGAGCCTGGTGATCTGCCAGAGGACCTCGAGGACGCCGTCCACGACGAAGTGACCAAGGCCAAGGCCGAGGAGCTTCGACTGGCCCAGGTCGTCCTCGACCTGAGCGGAGTAGCGCAGCCAGCGCCCTGGCTGAAGGCTGCCGGGCCTGAGATTCCGAACACAAACCTCCGCATCGCGCTCGGCGAGGCTGGCTATCAAGCCGCTCGCGCCCTGCACTTGAACGCGGTCTTCGAGTGGTATCCCGACGTCGAGTCGGCCCTCCGCGCTACCGAGTAGTGGGGGGAAGGAGAAGTCATGAGTGATTCCGAATTCGAGGTCGAGAAGGTCCTCGCGGAGCAGCTGTCATGAGCGCTCTTCCCTATACGGGTGAGGAGCCTCGGGTCTTCGTCAGTTATCCGCGCGAGGATCTGGCTCTAGTTCAGGAGGAGCTCGACCGCTTCGACGGCCTAGGGATTCGGATCGACTTCGCGACGGACGAGGAGCCCATCGAGCCCGCGCGGCTTCGGGAGGCGGCGTTCTATCTCGTGCTGGTTTCCGACAGCACCGAGGACGATCCGCACCTCCGCAAGGAGATCTCCTCCGCGCTCCAGGAGGGCAAGGACGGCCTCTGCGTCCACGTGTTCGACGTCCCTCTCGACGGTCCGATCAAGCTCCTCCTCAAGAGCCTGCCCCAGGTTAGTCGTCCTTCGCGGGACGACCCGGACCATGAGCGCAAGTCGCAGGCTTACGTCCGCCGAATCGTTCAAGCCTTGCCCGACGAGGTCAAGAGCAAGCCCATAGAGCTCCCCGGTGATGAGCGCCCGACGGCTCCTCCGCCTTCGCGCCCCAATGCCGACCTCGGTGACGGCGTGGCGGCCATGGGCAACGCCAAGCTTGGCGGCATCGCGCTCGTTGCCGTCGTGGTGATCCTGGGCATTCTCGGCCTCATTCTCTCCAGCGACGACACGGACGAGGTTCCAACGCCGACGCCCACGGTGACGGACGAGGAGGACACTCCTCGCAAGACGCGCAAGCGTCCTCGTTACCGCGCCTCGGCCACGCCCTTGCCCCTCAGCGGGGCTGCTGGGGCGGCCAACGCCTTGGCCAACGCGCTCCCCGTGGCCGAGAAGGCGCTCGAGGCGGGCAAGCCTGCCGACGCTATCCAGGCGCTCCAGGTTCTCGATGCTCCCGAGCTCCCGGCGAACGCGCGCGGTCGAACCAAGGGTCACCTCCTTCGCGCCCGCGCCCTTCGCAGGACCGACCAGGACGCTCAAGCCTGTGTCGAGTTCGACGCCGTCGTCCAGGCTGAGCCCAACAAGGTCCAATACCGCTCCGAGCGCTCCGAGGCCCGGATGGCCGTGAGCGACTCCGAGGGCGCGCTCGAGGACCTAAGCAAGATCCTCGAGCTCTCGCCCAAGGACGACTTCGCCTGGAGTGCTCGGGGGGACTACTACCTGGAACTCAAGCGCTACGACGAAGCGATCGCCGATTACAGCCAGGCAATCCAGCTCCAGCCCCGCAGCAAGAGCGCCTACCTCAAGCGCGCCCACGCCAAGGAGCAAGCGGGAGACGCCAAGGGTGCCAGCGAGGACCGCGAAAAGGCCCTCGGACGCTAAACGGCCTCCAATCGCCCATTGGCGCAATTTCCCCGAACCCTCGGTCCGGGTGGCCGCCGGACTCCGGCTTGGCTTGTCCCTCGCGGACGCGTGCAAGGAGGGGCGTTTCAGGGCGCGAAACTCCAGCCGTGGAGACGCCGAAAACGGCCCTCGCGAGGTGAGCGTACATGGCGGCGCCCAGGCCACCCTTAGGGAGCCGGGGCGTCTGGAAGAGGAGGGACGGCGGACCCTAGGGGTGGAGCCAGGCGAAGGGGGAGTCGGGGTCTAGCTCGGCTACGGGCGCGTCCTCGAGGCGGCGGTATTCGTCGGTGCCCGGGGGGA
>Ga0316204_10002832_pt1 | contig 37381 bp, 32 predicted proteins | sample 6monrhotite_MG_2_FD_205661 | JGI IMG/M metagenome (GOLD analysis project Ga0316204, IMG submission 205661) | Microbial mat bacterial communities from mineral coupon in-situ incubated in ocean water Damariscotta River, Maine, United States -... | ecosystem: Environmental > Aquatic > Marine >... | reverse complement strand
GGGAAATTCCCTGTGCTTCACGGATGGGTATACCATCTGGAGGAAGGGAAACTGGAAGCGGTAACCAAAATGACCAAGGGTGACGAAATAGATCCAATTTATCAATACGACTTTGGATCTTAATTTTCCCTAGCATAATCTATAAGAGAGTCTTTTATCGGGCTCTCTTTTTTTATGTTCGTAAAAGACAGTTTTATACCGAAATGTGTGCTAAATTTCAGTCCATCGAGGAGGTGAGAATCACGAACTCAAAGTGATTTATATTTTTCTATTCACCTTTCTCAATTCAAAGAGAATTTCTTACCTTTGCAGTCCTGATTTTGAATATGAGGATATGAAAGGGTTTAAGCAATTCGATATCCACATTTTTAAACTGTCTGTCGGAACGCACGATTACCAGTTTAAAATCACGGATGAGTTCTTTGAATTATTTGAGAATGAGATGGTTGAAAAGGGAAACCTTGACATCAGCATTTCATTGTCAAAGTCCGAAACGATGATAGAAATGGATTTCGGTATCAAAGGCACGGTGCAGCTGGAATGCGACCGCAGCCTCGACCATTTCGACTTCCTTATTGATGCGCAGAAAATGATGCGCTATCGACTAGGAGATGAATATCAGGAATTATCGGACGAGCTCATGGTCATCCCTAAGGACAGCCAACTCATCAATATAGCTTCATTGCTATTTGAGTTTATTGGCCTGGAGATACCCATGAAAAAACTACATCCACGCTTCCTGGAAGAAGAAGACGAGCATGATGAAGATCTGCTTGTAGTCTACACTTCTGAAGAAGCGAATGAAGATGTAGATCAGGAAGAAACGGTCGACCCCAGATGGGAGGCCCTTAAAAAATTGAAAAAATAAGATTGTAGCGAGAGCTATTATTTAAAAAATAAGAAGATGGCGCATCCTAAGAGAAAAATTTCGAGGACCAGAAGAGACAAAAGAAGAACTCATGTTAAAGGCTCGGCCAAACTTTTGGCAGTATGCCCTACTACGGGCGAGATGCACTTGCCTCACAGAGCACACTGGCACGAAGGCAAACTTTACTACAAAGGTAAAGTGGTGATGGAAAAAGAAGTACTCGCCTAAGTCTTTAGATGCAGTCTTAAGATATTTTGCTCCTGGATGTTAATTCAGGAGCAATCTTTGTTTATGGCCACTGAGTTTCGGCCTCCATTTTCAGTCTGCTTCAATTATTATGAAACTCCTTATACATGCTGTATATTGGCAGCCTGATTTGACAGAAAGGGCGTTTTTGCCCCCTCTTCCTTACCTAAAAGGGACTTGATGAACAAAACAAGAGCGAAAATCACTGGTGTCCAGGGCTATGTCCCGGACTATGTGCTCACCAACAAGGAGTTGGAAACCATAGTAGACACCACCGATGATTGGATTACCAGCCGTACCGGCATCAAACAAAGACACATTCTGAAAGGTGAAAACCAAGGCACATCGGTGATTGGTATTGAAGCGGTAAACGGGCTTCTGGAGAAGACCAATACTGCGCCTGAAGAAATAGACCTGCTCATTTGCGCCACTACTACTCCAGACCTGATGTTTCCGGCTACTGCCAACATCATCTCCAATGCTGTAGGTGCAGTAAATGCATTCAGTTATGACCTGCAGGCGGCTTGTTCGGGTTTCCTTTACGCCATCACTACCGGTTCTCAATTCATTGAAACCGGCAAGTATAAAAAAGTGGTAATTGTAGGAGCCGATAAGATGTCTTCCATCATTGATTATTCTGACCGTACCACCTGCATCATCTTTGGCGATGGCGGAGGTGCCGTAATGTTAGAACCTACTGCAGAAGGTGAAGACCTGGGCATTCAGGATTCTATCCTCCGTTCTGACGGATCGGGTGAGCAGCATCTCCATATGAAAGCCGGGGGTAGTCGCAAACCTGCCAGTTACCAAACCATCGACAACAAAGAGCATTACGTATACCAGGAAGGCTCGGCTGTTTTCAAATTTGCCGTGACCAATATGGCAGATGTTTCGGCCGAAATCATGGAACGCAACAACCTGACAGGCGATGACATTGCTTACCTGGTGCCACACCAGGCCAATAAGCGCATCATTGACGCTACAGCCCGCAGAATGGGGGTTGGTGAAGATAAGGTGATGCTCAACATCCATAAATTTGGCAATACTACCAGTGGCACCATACCACTTTGCCTTTGGGACTACGAAAGCAAACTGAAGAAAGGTGACAATATTGTATTGGCTGCTTTTGGAGGTGGTTTCACCTGGGGTTCGGTATGGCTCAAGTGGGCATATGACCCTTCATAAATCAATTAATGAAATCACGCGATAATTCGTAATTTAGCGATACCTATGGCAAGTACTTCAGATTTTAAAAATGGCCTTTGCCTTGAATACAACAACGGTCTTTACATGATCACTGAATTTCAGCATGTAAAGCCTGGAAAAGGCCCCGCCTTTGTGCGCACCAAACTCAAGAATGTTCAGACGGGAAAAGTGATCGACAACACCTTTACTTCAGGTCATAAAATTGTGACCGCCCGTGTTGAAAAAAGAACTCACCAGTTTCTATTTAAAGACGACCTGGGCTACCACTTCATGAACACCCAGGATTACGAGCAGGTGATGATTGAAGAACAAATGATCAATGCGCCTACACTCATGAAGGACGGCCAGGAAGTGGAAATCCTGTTTCATGCAGAAACGGAAAGCCCACTGACCTGCGAACTACCTGCTTATGTAGAGTTGCAGATTACTTATACCGAACCGGGTATTAGAGGCGATACAGCCACTAATGCCACCAAAGCTGCCACTCTTGAGACGGGTGCAGAAATTCAGGTTCCCTTATTTATCAATCAAGACGACAGAATCAAAGTAGACACCAGAACTCATTCATACGGTGAACGTGTGAAGTGATTTAAACAACCCACTATGAATCCAAAAGAAATCAAGAACATGATCGACTTCATTGCCAAGTCTGGTTTGGCCGAAGTCAACATTGAAACAGAAGCTTTCAAAATCGAGGTAAAGCGCGATAATGAGGGCACCGTTATTGCGGCCCCAGCCTTGGCCCCTGCTCCTTTACCTGCCGCAGCTCCTGCCCCGGCTGCCGAAGCTCCGGCTGCTGCACCAGCCGCAGATGACACCAGCAAATATGTGGAAGTCAAATCGCCTATGATCGGTACTTTCTACCGCTCTCCCAAGCCTGAAGATCCTGTGTTTGTAAGCGTAGGTGACACCATCAGTGCCGGTGACAGAGTATGTATTGTTGAGGCCATGAAGCTTTTCAACGAGATAGAATCAGAAGTTTCAGGAACTATTGTGAAAGTACTGGTGGAGAACTCTTCTCCGGTAGAGTACGATCAGCCACTGTTCCTGGTAGATCCTTCTTAATTTATTTAGAGGTTACAACCCTCTTTCTTCCACATCTAAAACGCAAAAGCTGTGTTCAAGAAGATATTAATCGCCAATAGAGGTGAGATTGCCCTTAGGGTAATTCGTACCTGTAAAGAGATGGGCATCAAGACCGTTGCGGTCTATTCTAAAGCAGATGCAGACAGCTTGCATGTACGCTTTGCCGATGAGGCAGTGTGCATTGGCCCTGCGCCTTCTAGCGACTCATACCTCAAAATACCTCATATCATTTCGGCTGCCGAAATTACAAATGCCGATGCCATTCACCCTGGCTATGGCTTCCTTTCAGAAAACGCTGAGTTTTCAAGGGTATGTGAGGAGTATGGAATCAAATTCATTGGTGCCAGCCCTGACATGATAGACAGGATGGGCGACAAGGCTACGGCCAAAGACACCATGAAAAAGGCGGGTGTACCCACCATTCCGGGTTCTGACGGTCTGCTCGATACTGTTGAGGAAGGCATAGTACTGGCCAATGAAATGAAATACCCCGTGATACTCAAAGCCACTGCTGGTGGTGGTGGTCGCGGTATGCGCATAGTCAACGATGACGATGGCTTCCAGAAAGCCTGGGACGATGCCAAGCAAGAATCTGGCGCTGCCTTTGGCAACGATGGCCTTTACCTTGAGAAGTTCATTCAGGAGCCTCGTCACGTAGAGGTGCAGGTTGTAGGCGATAGCTATGGCAAAGCCTCTCACCTTTCAGAAAGAGATTGCTCTATTCAGAGAAGGCATCAAAAGCTGGTGGAAGAAACTCCTTCACCTGCCATGACGCCCGAGCTGAGAGACAAAATGGGTGCTGCGGCTGTTTTGGCGGCAGAGTCTATTAACTATGAAGGCGCTGGTACAGTAGAATTTCTGCTTGACAAAAACGGTGATTTCTACTTTATGGAAATGAACACCCGTATTCAGGTAGAGCACCCCATTACTGAAGAGGTGACAGATTTTGACCTGATCAAAGAGCAGATCAAAGTAGCCTCAGGTGAGCCTGTTACCGGTGAACATTACTTCCCTAAGTTGTACGCGATGGAATGTCGTATCAACGCGGAAGATCCCGGACATGGTTTCAGACCCAGCCCTGGTAAAATCACCAATCTGCACCTGCCTGGTGGCCATGGTGTAAGGGTTGACAGCCATGTGTATGCTGGTTATTCTATCCCTCCTAATTATGACTCAATGATCGCCAAGCTGATTGTGAGTGCACAGAGCAGAGAAGAACTACTGGTGAGAATGAAGCGTGCGCTGGAAGAGTTTGTGATTGAGGGTATCAAAACGACCATTCCTTTTCACATCAAATTAATGGATGATGAGGGATTCAAGTCTGGTAATTTCACCACTGCCTTTTTGGATAATTTCGATTTTAGCGATTTGAAATAAATCGTATCAAATAATAAGTCAAAGCCTGCTTTCGAAAGAGAGCAGGCTTTTTTGGTAAAAGTGAAAGGAAGCAATCCCACCCTTCACAAATACCTCTTCACTATTGATCTTGCTTATTCACTTTAATGGTCTTGCCAATATTCACCCCAGTCAGGCCATTCAGACCAATACCTTGCAGGTCTATGAGGAATTTCCCCTCCAGATCACCCGTCCAGAAGCTCAATTTAGCTTCTCCCTGTTGATTGGTGATGATGTTGGGCACCCAAGCCAAAACGCTGCGCTGGTCAAGTTTTTCTTCTTCCAGGGGCTTACCATACTTTGGCGCATAAAATTCACGGCTATTAGCATAGCCAAAGCCATCCAGTGTCTGTGCACCAGGCATTTCCGGCCCCGACCAACTAATATCTATTTCTTTAGAGGTAAGACTAATCACACCATTGGCACCTCTGATGCCATACATGGCCGCAGCATTACCGATAAAGACTTCAATGGTTTCAATATGATCGGCACGTATGTTGGCCGCCATACCTGCGTCAAGTGGCAGACCATCTAATAAAAAGAGCATCTCCTGACTTTGAAGAACTCCATTGTTGTCTACCATCATCCCTCTGCGGCCACGAGTTGAACGAATCTGGATTTGATCAGGAGCAGGTCCATATCTAATTGCACTCACACCGGGTAATCTTCCTACCAATAAGTCGAGCACGCCAATGGGCCCAGGTGAAGACTGCATCATTTCTTTTACATTCAATATCTGGCTGCCGTAAGGCGTCCTTTCTATGCGCTTGTTCCTTTTCTCAGCTTTCTGACCTTCAACCATAAATGAACCCAGGTCAATGAACTCGCCCTTGGGCCAGTCAACCGGGTCAAATTCCCGCATGGCCGAGAGCCCGAGAGATGCATCTGCTGACAGCTCATATAAGTAGGACAGGCTTCTCACCGGCAGTGCTAGACTGTCCATCTGTCGGGTATCCAACTCAAATTTTAGGTTTTGCCTGCCTTTCTCCGTCTGGACTTTTAGCATCACTGCTGACCTATTGTCATAAGAAAGCTCGGGGAAGGAAAACCATCCGGAGGCATCGGTACGGGTAGTGGCAGCCACAGGCACCTCTCTGCTCATATCAACGAAGCTCACCAGTGCATTGGGCACTTCTTCAGCACGCCTGTTATTGGTAAGCACTCGTCCGGAGATAGCCAGTGAATTTTCAAACTCGTAAACGGGCACCTTGGTCTTGGCCTTTAATAGATCTTTCCATATAAATCGCCTCCAACCTTGGGTCATAAGCAGTAGATCCAGGTCTTCATGTCGGTATTCATTTTCAGGATCAAAGTACTGAGCAGGCCGCTCCAGCTGTCCTCTTATATCGGCATCGAGCAGAAACTCTGCTGAAATATGAGTCTCAAAGCGATTGAGGGAACGATAGGCCTCATTGACTACAGCCAGAGAGAAGCTACCAGAAACTGGTTCTCCTGCCTTATTGGTTACCTGAATGTTCAAGTCTACCTGCTGACGCGTCTCAAAAGTAGAATCACTGGCCTTGACCTTAACCCTGAGCTGGTCATTATTATCAACAAAGATGAGCCGCTCAGACTCTGGTAAGCCATCGCCATTAAAGAGCGTCACCTGCATAATCCCAGTGGGTAAACCGGCTTTGGGTATGGAAATAAGGCTCTGGCCATCTTCTCCAAAGTTGATGTTATTGATTTTACGATAAGCACGACCATCGGCTTGCACAAGTACATAAGGTTTCTGCTGAACGCTGCTGTCCATTTGAGAAATGATGATGATGGAAAACTCTTGCTCATTGCTATTATTCACACTCAGAGCATAACCTTTATCACTGGCCATTGGCAAGGCATATTTGCGTTCCTCTCCGTCTATTTGTGCATAGTAATCCTCTCCTGCCTGAGGCAGAAAGTAGCAGTAGCCCATGCCTTGGTGGGTGCTAAGAAAGGAGTTTACCTTCTCACCAAATGAGTTGAAAATGGCCCCTTTCACATCAATGCCTCTCCCCTGCTCATTGGTGGCCTTAAAGGCCAATTTAGAAGTGATGCCATTCAGCAAGTCACCACCCTCGGGGAAAAATTGCAGGTCAATATGTCCGGACAGCGGATTTCCCATATCTACCTTTATCCGGTCTTCTGTGTTTTCTATTTCTATGGGTCTGAGAAAATAGAACGCTTCATCGAAATTTCTCATCCAATTGGTATAGGCCCTTAGATAATAAAGACCGCTATTGATATCCTGTGGTAAGTCAAAACTCCCATAACCAAGTCCTGCTTTTAAGAAGAGCGTTTGCCGTTCAATGATCTTTGACCGGGCGTCTACCAGCTCCACATACAGATTATTGGTAAGTGTATCGAGGGTACTGTAGGGCTCCGTAATAACATAGGCTTTGTACCAAATGGATTGGCCTTGCAGGTATAACTCCTTATCGAGATGAAGGTATACCTTCTCTTGCGGGTTCTCCTTCGCCCAAGTATGTAGCAGCTTTGTGCTCTCGGGCGCAATGGCAGTAAGTATTTCCTGGGCTGAAAGGCTGACTCCGGTAAAGACAACAAAAAATAAAAACCCACAAGCTGTAAAAAATGGCTTGGTGTAGACACTCATATGACATTTTTATAACAATAATCATACCCCTAATTGTTCAAAAATATTGCCCGAGTTTCCTCTGACCATTTGATAATTATCAACCATTCGTTGATAGGGGTAGGGTAAAAGCAGCCGGGCGGTATACAAATGGGTAAAACGAAAAACAACCCATGAAACGACCTATACTTTTTAGAACACTATGGCTTTTGACGCTTTCAGTAGCCATGTTTAGTTGCGAGGTAGAAGATGAAGACGATGAATACGGCCCTATGGATGGGCAGAACGTTACCAATGGCGGCACCCGCTACCAGAATACCATTTTCATGAATGCAACCGCCACCCGGAATGTAGCCTTTGGCAGTGCCGAGAAAGCCGCAGGTGGAACTGAGCAATTGCAAATGACCATTTTCGAGGGAGATGGAGACACTGGTACCAATAGACCAGTGGTGATATTGGCACCTGGCGGAGGATTCTCATCACTCGGTTTTGAGGATATGGAAGCCTATGCTCAACTTTTAGCCAGGGCAGGTTTTGTGGCCGGTGTGATGAATTATCGCCTGAATGAGAGCAATGATCGTGGTGAAGCCAGAATGATGCAGGCGGTGGTACAGGCGGTGCAAGACATGAAAGCCGCAGTGCGCTATTTCAGAAAAGATGCGGCTGAAGGCAATCAGTATAAGGTAAACCCTGATAAAATATTTGTAGGAGGCTACTCTGCCGGTGCTGTTACCGCATTGCATATGGCCTTTGTGGAAGGCACCTCTGAAGCAGGTGCTACACTGGCCAGCATCATTGAAGCCAATGGAGGCTGGGAAGGAAACAGCGGCAATGCCGGATATTCTTCGGCTGTAGCCGGTGTGATTAACATGGCAGGCGGAGTATTGGACCCCAACTACATTGATGCCGGAGAACCTGCCTTGTACAGCGTGCATGGCACCAGCGATCAGGTAGTGGCTTACAACAGTGGGCCGGCCGATGGTACTGCTGTGGTGTTGTACGGTTCGCAACCCATCCATGATCAGGCAAAGACTGTAGGGATTACCTCAGAACTACTGGCCTTGACTGGTGGTGACCATGGTGCTCCGGTAGACATCAGCTGTGGAAGTTGCAACGTGCGCTTGCTCGGATTTCTTTACAATCAAGTGCAATAAGGGGGTGGGGTAAATTCCATACTTACCGTATTTCAATACAAAGACCACAACATGACATTGATCAGCCAACCCTATTCCCTAAGCTTATTCCTCATGATGATGAAAAGAGGGGTGGAAACTATCAAACCAACTTGGTTTGACAGTATTAGGAATACAGCCAGGGAAATAGGTACGGCAACTAAAAACATAGAACCATTGAGGCCCGATATGGCCCCAATACAAGATTATTGACTCTCTATTTAGATATAGAAGCGTTTTGGTAGAACGACAAAGACCGGTAGACGACCGGTCTTTTTTATTTTATAAAGCGTTCTATTTGACTTGTATAGATTGAGAAGTATTCACCCCTAGTTTGCCATTGACTGCTATGCCCTGAAGATCAATCTGGTAGCTGCCTTCAAGGTCACCGGTAAAAAAGGTGAGCCGGGCCACTCCATTGGCATCAGTTACAATGTTGGGTGCCCAATATAGCAAGCTGCGTTTGTCTGGTTCATTGTGACGTTCATCTTTCACATCATAGCGAGGGCTATAAAAATCACGGCTATAGTCGTAGCCAAAACGCTCAAGTTTTGCCAGACCCAACAATGGCGGACCAGTCCAGCCCTCTGCCCCATCTTTAGAGGTTAAGACAATCACCCCATTCATGCCCCTTACCCCAAATACTGCTGCCGGTGGACCTATCAATACCTCTAATGAGCTGATCATATTAGCGGGAATATTCGCTGCCATGGACTGTTCAATGGTCTGCCCATCTAACAAATAGAGGGGTTCGCTTGAGGTATGGGCTTCTGTGAGTCTCCTTTGCCCACGAGTATCGCGCACGGTGATCTCTTCAGGGGCAGAGCCCGAACGAATGACTGATAAACTGGGCATCTGCCCTACCAGCAGATCGAGTACACTGCGCTGGCCGGAGGTGTTTTCCAACAGTTCATCAACATCGAAAACACGTGAGCCGTATTCCGATTTTACTGCTTTTTTGGCCTTGGCTCCATTGCCTTTGGCTCCGGTTACTGTCACTGAGCCAAGGTCGCGATAGTCGCTGGGAAGGACATATGAAGGCCCTTTGGCGCCAGAATCTCCTGGCTGCGATAACTGTGGATAGTAAAGCCAGCTCAACGACTTACGGTCAACCTTGTCGAGATTAATGAGGGGTTGCTCAATTTCGATCATGATATTTTCCCTGCCTCTTTTATCTTCAGCTTTGATAGAAGCCCCAGAGCCTTTGTCGAAATACAGGTCGTTGAAACTGAACTTACCTTCGCTATCGGTGCCAGACACTCTGCCTTCTGCCAGACCCGCATCCAGGTTGAAATAGCTCACTTTGCCGTCAACCACTGGCAATTGCTTTTTATTGTTGTAATAGGCCCTGCCTGCTACCGCCAATCCGACTTCAGGTTGATGCACCAGCGTTGGTACTGGTTTTGACAACAAGTCTTTCCAGGTGAACCTGCGCCAACCCTGGGTCAGCATTAGAAGGTCCAGATCTTTGGCTGCCCATTCGTTTTCCGGATCAAAATACTGCATGGGATCTTCTATATGCCCTTTCAAATCGGCTTTGAGCTGCAACTCTGTGACAATGTTTCCGCTAAATCGGTTGACATTCTTATAGTTTTCATCGACTACAGCCATCGAAAAACTACCTACTAAAGGTTTGCCTTGCTGGTCGGTCACCTTTACATCAAGTGACACCTTTTCCCGCTTCCCTAAGCTTTTAGCATTCAAGTTCACACTCAGATTCAATTGGTCACCTTTGTCTATATAAACCAGTCTTTCACATTCAGGAAGGGCACTGGCATTGAAGAGTGTAAAATGGTTTACACCTGTAGACAAGTGCTTTTTGGGGATGGAGATCAGCGCCTGGTTTTTAGCATCAAAGTTGATGCGCGACACATAAGAGTAAATGATACCATCGGATTGAACCACCAGAAATATCCCCTTCTGCTCTGGCATATCCAGGGCAGTTACCCGCACCGCAACCAAATTATCATAGCTATTGTCTACCCGCATGTGAAAACCCTTCTTTTTCACTGCTGGCAGGTCATATTTTTTATCAATTCCCTTGATGCGTGCATAGTAATATTGTTGACTTTCAGGCGTAAAATTCAGCAGTCCCATGCCCGCATTTCTGGGCTTAATCACCCCAACAGAATCATCACCGGCATCATAAATGGTGGCTTCAAAGTCTACTCCCCTGCCTTCGGCATCAATGGCCTTGAAAGCCAGGTTTGCATTGATGCCGGCCAGCCAATCACCTCCTTCAGGAAAGAACTGGAGGTCAATCAGTCCTTCGTCTACTTCTGGCTGATAAGTAGGCAGCTCTTGCTCCGTATTTTGTATTTCTATAGGTTGAATGTGGAAAAGCTCCTGGTCAAAATTGCGCATCCACTTGGTATAGGCGCGAATGTAATAGAGCCCGCTTAACAGGTCTTCGGGAATGTCCAGACTGCCATTTCCAAGTCCGGTTGACAGGTATACAGTCTGCCGCTGCACAATTTGAGAATTGCTATCCACCAATTCTACATAAAGGTTGCTGCTCAATGAGTCGAGCAAACCCAACGGCTCGGAAATGAGGTAGCTCTTGAACCAGATGGTCTCACCACTACCATAGAGTTCTTTGTCCAGGTGCAGATAGGCCTTGGTTTGAATGGCTTTCTCAGTATACAGATTAAGCGATCGATAAACCTTGTGGTAAGCTCCATTGATTTGCCCCTGCAGGGCATGGCATGCTATAAGACCAAAAACCAACAATACAACCCGTGCAATCGATGAGGTAATGAAACGGAAGAGTATTTGTATCGACATCCTATGAGTAACGCTCAGGTTGGGTAATGGAACTGACAATTAGTAAACAAAATAAATGCTGCATTACCCTTAGCAAATGGTACGAACGGGTGAAAATGGGTTGAATCAGCTAGGAGACATTAACCTCGTTTCCAGAATTTATCACCCAGGATCCGTTCCAATACATCACTTCTTAGGTTGGAAGCAATAGGAATTTGTGCGGTCCCAATGTGGATGGTATTCCCTTCAATGCTGTCGACATGGGTTTTTGAAACGATGAAGGATCGATGGGTTCTGATAAAATGGCTCCCTGGTAATTCCTTTTCAACTTGCTTGAGCGAAAGTAGGGTAATGAGGCGACTGTGGTCCTTCAGGTAAATTTTGATGTAATCTTTCATTCCCTCGATATACATCACTTCTTTCATTTTCACCTTGGTGATGTGACCATCTACTTTCACATAGAAGTGGTCTTGCTCCTCAGCAGCCGCAGTGTTAAACTTCTTGTACACCTTATTGACTGCCTTAAAAAACCGTTCGAAAGTGATGGGTTTCACCAAGTAATCCAGCGCCTCCAGTTCGTAGCTATCTGTGGCAAATTCACGATAAGCGGTGGTGAAAATAATGGCGGGAGGCTGTTCCAGCGATTTGACAAATTCAAGCCCATTCATCTTGGGCATATTAATGTCCAGAAAGATCAGGTCAACAGTCTTTTCCTTTAAGAAGTTTGCCGCCTCAAGGGCACTTTTAAACTCTCCTGCTGATTGCAGAAAACCCACCTGATCTACATAATCTTTCAGGCCTTCCCTCGCCAGAGGTTCGTCATCTATGATCAGGCAATTAATTTTCATCCAGCTTCAGTTCTAAGTTTACTGAATAGGTTTCGTTTCCTGGCTCAATGTCCAGTTTGTATTTGTTCGGGTAGAGAAGTTCGAGCCTTCGCTTTACATTGGCAATGCCCACCCCAAGTTTGCCCTGCCCCTTAGGCACTCCATTTACTGAGTTTACACAGCTAAAGCTAAGTGAGTTGCCCTGTGCACTTAAAAGGATATCGATATTCACGGGATCATCATCGGCTGACTCTCCATATTTGAAAGCATTCTCCACAAAATTAAGAAAGAGCATAGGTGCTACTTTCTGGCTATTCAATTCACCACGAACCTGCCAGTTAATATTGGCATGCTCCTCGAAACGAATTCTTTGTAGGGCTATGTAGTTTTCCAGGTTTTCTACTTCATCAGACAAAGGCACTTCCTCTTTGTTTACCTCATAAATCTGATGGCTGAGCAGCTCAGAAAACCTTTCCAGGGTATGTTGTGCCTTGACCGGATCTTTTCTGATGAGCACATGCACAGAATTGAGGGCATTGAAGAGGAAATGCGGATTAATCTGGCCCTTCAGTTGTTCGAGTTCAGCCTTAAGGTTCTGTGATTCCAATTCTCTCAGCTTCCGCTCTTTGATGTACCACTCGTTGATAAAGTAAAGGCAGGTGGCCAGGCCATAAACCACCAGAAAATCGCCCCCGGTATTGGCTATGCCCTGGAAGGAGGCAAAAAACTGGGAAGTACCCTCGTGAATGGGTTTGAAGTAAAGGGCAAATGCCTGGGAGGTGGCTACTGCAATAAATAGCACCCAGAAAACCATTACAGTGGCATAGAGTGCTCTTTTGCCCTTGAGCAAAAAGTTGGGTACAAACACATACAGGTTTACATAAACCCCGATGGCATATACTCCGCTACCAATGAGGTTGGAATCTATAGTATCCAAAAAACTTGGGGCATAAGCACTATCGCGTATGCCCCAAATAATGATGTATAGCACCCAAAATAAAAGGTGCACTAATATGAGCTTCCAGTTAATGGTCATTCGTAACGTAAAGCTTCCACAGGATTGCCCTGCGCGGCTTTGAAAGATTTAAAACTCATGGTTATAAAGGCGATGATTGCCAAAAGCACACCGGCTGACAGGAAGTACCAAACCTCCATGCGGATGTGATAGGCAAAATTTTCGAGCCACTTTTCCATTACAATGTAGGTGATAACGCAAGCGATCACAAATGAGATGGCGATGAGTTGCAGGTAGCCTCTGGACATGAGAAACACCAAACTACCTACCGTTGCGCCCAGCACTTTTCTAATGCCTATTTCCTTTTTGAGCTGAGTAGCCAGTAGCGTAGTCATTGCAAAAAGCCCCAGGCAAGCCAGGCCAATACTGATGCCGGAAAAGGTCATGAACACATCTCCCAACTGCTTTTCGGCACGGTACATTTTGTCCACTTCAGTGTCCAGAAAGAAGTACTCGAATGGTGCAGGTGCAAAGTCCTTCCATACTTCCTCAATGCGGTCCATATGACTCATGATGTTACCAGGCTTCAGCTTTACTGAAAGTTTAGACTGCATGTAAGGCTGCGTTTTGGGTATGATGCTGATGACCACAGGGTCTACCTGGTTGTGCAGTGATACAAAGTTGAAATCTTTAACCACCCCTATGATCGTACCTGTGTGCAAAGCACGAAAAGCACCTTCGCGTGACAGGCTACCCATCTGAAGTTTTTTATTCAAGGCATCACCCGTCCAACCAAGCTTGGCCGCGGCAGTCTCATTGATGAGGTAGGCCAGAGAATCGGTAGCCAGTTGATTGTCGAAATTCCGGCCTTCTACAATCTCAAAATTGTAGAGAGCAGCAAAATCCAGGTCGGTTTCCAATCTCATAAATACCTGGTTGTTCTCCACACTCTCTCCCACTGGCAGCACATTGTAGTCGTAGAAACCTTCATGACCTGGCACTCGGGCAGATACCGAAGAACCAGCCACCTGTGGCAAAAGATTGATGCGGTCTTTTAGGGTCTTTACTTTTTGTTGTTCGCCAAAAGAACGCACATGCACCACCACTGTTTGTTCCTTATCAAAGCCCAGCGCCATGTTGCGCATGTACTGCAGCTGGAAATAGATGATGAAAGTGGCAATGATCAAAGCCGCAGAAATGACAAACTGGAAAGTGATCAGGCCTTTTTTAAAGAAATTGGCAAATCTGCTCTGCTTGGCCACTTTGCCTTTGAGAATGGCGGCAGGAGAAAAACCAGAGAGGAATAAGGCTGGATAAATACCAGCAAAAAAACCTACTACCAGGGCCAAAACAAACATGCCCCCCAGCACGAGTGGATAGTCAGCTGTCTGAATGATCAGCTCTTTATCGGCCAGGTTGTTGAAGCCGGGAATGGCCAGCAGAAAAAGCCCAAAACCCAGCAGTGCAGCCATGAAGGTGATAATGACCGACTCACTGAGGTATTGCAGTATAATTTGTTCGCGCACAGCCCCAAACACCTTTCTAACGCCTACCTCACCGGAACGGCCAATGGAACGGGCCAACGAAAGATTCATAAAGTTGACGCAGGCAATGGCCAGTATAAGAAAAGCTGTGGTAGTGAGCACATAGAGGTAAGTGATGTTGGTAGTTTTACCGGGTTCGTTGGAGTAGCCCGAAGTGGTGTGAATATCAGCCAGGGGTTGAAGCTTATAGCCGCGCTGTTCAGAGACCATCTTCCCCAGGTTTTTGGTCACCATATCGGGGAATTTTGCTTCTACAGCATTGATGTCCATTCCCGCAGGCATTTTCACATAGGTGTACATAGGAGGCCAGTACCAGTTGTTGAACATCCAGCCGTTTTCAATCTGCCTGAGGCTGATGAAAGAGGCCAGGAAGTCAAACTTGATGTGTGAGTTGCGGGGCACATCTTTTATTACCCCAGTTACCTGATAAGTGAACTGTTCGTCTACTTTCAGAATTTCACCCACAACATCTTCTTTGCTGAAGTATTTTATGGCCATTGACTGGGTAAGCACTATTGAAAACGGATTGCTCAAAGCAGTTTTCTTATCTCCCCGCAACAGCTCAAAATCCATTACATTCCAAAGGGTAGAGTCGGCATATGCAAAGCGAGGCTCCTGGAATTTCCGCTCAGGACCATTGCTTACAGGCAGATCGTCAATATGGAAACGTGTGAAAGACTCTATTTCAGGGAAGTCTGCTTCCAATGCCGGACCAAGGGCACTGAAGGCGTTGGCAAGCATGGTTTCGCCCCCGTCAGAGTAGTTGACTTCAGTTACCCGATAAATCTGCTCGAAGTCTTTGTGAAATTTGTCGTAAGACGACTCATCTTTTACATAGAACAGAATGAGCAGGAAGCAGGCCATACCCACAGCCATGCCCACAATGTTGATGGCAGAATGACTCTTGTGTTTCAAGAGGTTTCTAAAGCCGATTTTTAAATAGTTTTTGACCATTGTTTTGTTGTTTAGTAGTCTGCACCTGCCTCACATACTGGAATATATTTTGCAGATGTATTTTGAAAATAATCACTCACCAGGGCGTCTGCCTGGTCGATTTTCTTGAATCTTTTTGCCAAATCAGCCTCCCACTTTTCTGCCAGAGTTTCCAGGGATTTGCCGAAATGCTTTGTATAACCCTCATCAGAACCCAGTAATTCGGAGTAAGCCAGGTTTACCAAATTGTTGAGGCCATGCTGATTGATGAGGTAATTGAAAAAGTCTTCGCGCAAGACATAGGTCTGCAACTGACATTTGAGGTTGAGGCGCCTGTGTTGGTTGAGCATGGTGCGCATAGGTATGGCCTTGCCTGAGTTGAGCCAGTAGCCAGCTATCAGGTCAAGAGAAAACCCGAAACGGGGAAAGCCCTTCCTTTCCGGGTACAGATGGTAGGCGATGCCAGAAGCGATGCCTTCTTCGAAAAAGCCCTGCCAGTTGACTCTGCCAACTCTCACAGCATGCACCAATTCATGTGGTAAAGGTGTAAGATACCCGCCCATATCGAACCGATAAAGGTGCGTGCGCCCCTGAAAGTCAACATTGGGGGTACGTTTTTTGCCGGTTTTGCGATTGAGTCCTTCACCACCAAAGGTGATGATGAGCTTTGCTGAAGGCATGTACTGCTTTCCAAAAACGCGTGTCAGTTTCTGATAGACATCCTCAGCTAAAATCGCGGCTTCATCAATTTCAGCCTCAGTAGTTTCACCACTATTCCACTGGTAAACAAAGTGTGTTCCTTGTCGCTGCGAATCGAATCTACCAAGCAGATCACCCTTCGTCTGAGCATTCATTGCCAGCACCGAAAAAAACCACACTAAGTAAATAATCAATCTCATCATTGAGCATTCTAACCTATTATCAGTATCGACACTAAATCTCTGCCAATCAAAAGAAATAGAGCAACCAAGCCGGAAAATAGACCAACGATGGCCTACTGTAGACTTTCATTGAGCCAGCAAAACAGAATGTACTCGAAAAATAAAGTAATACTACAATTAGGAATTTACCATATAACCGTATAGATTTGCAATACTACATTTAGAAAAAACCTACCTGATGAAAAAGTATCAGCTCGGAGAATTCGAAGAAATCGTCTTGCTTACTGTCGGCATATTGCTGGACAATGCCTATGGGGTTACCATCAAACTGGAGATTGAAAACCGATTGGAGAGGACGGTAAGTGTCGGTGCATTGCAAACCGCACTGCGCAGGATGGAATCGAAAGGTTTCCTGGAATCGAAGCAAGGTGAAGGCAGCAGCTCAAGGGGTGGTCGCCCCAAACTCTACTTCACGGTTACCAACCTGGGCAAAGAGGCTTTGCAATACACCCGCGAAACCCGCAATGGACTTTGGGATGCCCTGCCCGGAGCTTTCAACCTGCAATGAGATACTATTGAAGGAACTTAAAAACTTTGTGCCTCTGCTGCTGTTCAGGTGGTTTTGCAGAAAAGAGTATCACCGTGATATCGAGGGTGATCTGCTGGAGCTTTATGAGCTCAATGCTACCGAACGTGGTAGTGCTAAAGCCAAATGGACACTTACGCGTGAAGTGCTTTTGCTATTCCGGTCGGGCATTGTAAAAGGGGCAAAAAAACGTCAACAACTCAATACAACAGACATGGTCAAACACACAATTAAATTTTCGTTCAGGAGCTATATGCGCTATAAAAGCTCCTTTTTCATCAACCTAATCGGCCTTTCAACAGGCCTGGCTTGCAGCTTTCTTATCTACTTATGGGTACAAGACGAAAAGCGTATTGATCATTTTCACGAACAAGGTGAAAGGATCTATCAGGTACTTACCAATGAAGACACTCCCAGTGGCATCTACACGGGTGAGGCAACACCACATTTACTGGCCGATGCCCTGGTAGAGGAGATACCGGGCCTTTCCAGGTCCATCTCCTTCTCACCCCTCCCCAACGAGCTCATCTTTACACTGGAAGATCAAAAGATGAGAGCCTCTGGACATTTTGCAAGTCCTGACTTCTTCGAAATGTTTACTTACCCCTTGGTGCAGGGCAATCCTGCAACAGTGCTTTCTGATAAAGCCAATATCACTATCTCAGAACAGCTGGCCATGAAGCTTTTCAATGGCCTGGACAATGTTCTGGGCCAAACACTCAAGTGGAACTTACAAGGTTTTGAGTCTCAGGGAACCATCACTGGTATTTTCCAGAAACCTGGAAACAATTCTACTCACCAATTCGACTACCTTATCCACTTTGAACAGTTCGAAGACCTGGTCAGAACTTATGTAGGTGAGCTTACCTGGGAAACTTTACAGCCCTTCACTTATGTCATGCTGGAAGAAGGCCAAAACCCAGAAACATTGAGTCAACAGATTAGAGATTTTATTCAAAAAAAGACGGGCAATGACTCTCCCGACCTGTTTCTGGCTTCGTTTGAAAACCGTTACCTCTATGGCAAATATCAAAATGGTGAACAGACAGGAGGCCGTATTGAGTATGTACGCATTTTCATCATCATTGCCGCCTTTATTTTGGTAGTGGCCTGCATCAACTTTATGAACCTGTCTACCGCGCGGGCCTCTCGAAGACTCAAAGAGATTGGGGTGAAAAAGGCCATCGGTGCAGGCCGAAGGTCATTGATCTTCCAGTTCTTATCAGAATCTGTACTATTGTCACTTATTTCTACCCTACTGGCCATAGTGCTCGTTAATGCCGTACTGCCCGGCTTCAACCGCATCACCGGTAAAAGCGTGTTTCTGCATTGGGATTTGCAACTGATCATGGTGCTTTCAGGCATTACGCTCCTTACAGGTCTAATGGCAGGAAGCTACCCAGCCCTAATGCTCAGTGCGATGCCTTCAGTAGAAATATTGAAAGGGAAAATGCGCAACAGCCTTAAAGCCGCCATGGCGAGAAAAGGGTTAGTAATATTTCAATTTACCGTGTCAGTCGTACTCATAGTTTCAGTAACGGTGATCTACAAACAGGTAGAATATGTCCAGTCTAAAAATCTGGGTTACAACAAAGAAGCGCTGGTCAGTTTTCCCAAGGAAGGTCGCGTGGCCTCAGAACTCGATCTTTTTCTCAACCAGGCCAGGGCGCTGCCCGGTGTCCAACATATATCTGCCATATCCAATAACATGACACGCAGTGCTACTACTATCGGGCAGCTTAATTGGGAAGGCAAGTCTCCTGACATGGACGTACTGTTTCAGTTCATAGCACTGGAATATGGCATGCTTGAAACCCTGGGGGTAGAAATGGTCGCAGGGCGAAGCTTCTCAAAAGACTTTGCAACTGACGACACCAAGGTTATCATTAATCAAACGGCTCTGGCATTGATGGAAATGGAAACCCCCATAGGTGAATTTATGGACGTTAGCGGCCAAAAGATGGAAATCATTGGTGTAACCCAGGACTTTCATTTTGAGTCGCTACATGAAGTGGTAGACCCTGCCATAATGGTCATTTTACCGCAATGGACCTACAATGTGATGATGCGCTTGCAGCCTGGTAACCACAGGGAAACCCTGGAAAGTTTTTCGGCATTCTTCAAAGAATTTAATGATGGCCTCTCGCCTGACCTCAAGTTTGTAGACGACAGCTATAACGCACTCTACAAGTCAGAACAGCAGGTATCTGTGCTCTCACGCTACTTCGCTGGCTTTGCTATTCTCATCTCTTGCCTCGGCCTGCTGGGGCTGGTGGCATTTACTGCCGAAAGAAAGCGCAAAGAGATCAGCATCAGAAAGGTATTGGGGTGTGGCGTTGGCCGCATCATGTACATGCTCTCAACCGACTTTATCAGTACTTTGATTTACGCCATGATAGTGGCATTGCCTGTGAGCTACTTCATTACCAAAAGCTGGCTCGATGGTTTCGAATACCGCATCAACTTGCAGTGGTGGTTCTTTGCCGGTGCTGGTGGCCTGGTATTACTCATTGCGTGGTTTACGGTAAGCCTGCAGGTATTCAGAGCTGCCAGGGTCAATCCGGTGATGAACCTCAAAGACGATTAAGCAGAGTATGTCTATGTACTTGATGGTTGAAAATCAGTTTTCGCCCCAACCCCTACTCGCTTCGCCAAAGCGGCTACGCGTAGGCAAGGAAGGGAGTACTGATTTTTACTAACTTATCCCTTTAGGGGATGGTCTAAAGGTTATTGAGTCTTTAAGGAATCTATATTATAGACAGACGATCAAGCTAAATACAGCAATAAGTCTGGTCAGGAGTTACCTTCTATTTCGGCACAAAGCTCCTGATACCAGGCCTCTCCGTACTTTCTAATCAAAGCATCCTTCAGGAACTTATATACAGGCACGCCTAGTTTTTCGCCCAGGCTACAGGCAGCTGAGCAAATGTCCCAGCGGTCGTAATTCAGGGCTTCATAGTGGTCATACTTAGTGACACGAATAGGATACAGGTGGCAGGAAACGGGTTTTCTGAAGGTAGTCTTGCCATCAAAGTAGGCCTGCTCTATGCCGCATTTGAGTATGCCCTTGTCATCATAAATGGCAAAGGCACATTCTTTCCCACCAATGGTGGTGGTAGAGTAGTCGCCCTCAAAGTCCATGATATACTTGCCTTCCTTTTCAATGGCAGCTACTCCCTCAGCAGAGAGGTAAGGCTTTACCACCTCATAGGCATCTTCGAGTTCTTTCAATTCGTGTTCTTCCAAAGGAGCACCCAGATCGCCTTCTACACAGCAGGCACCCTTGCACTTGTCCAGGTCACACACAAAGAACTGCTCTTTGATGTCATCACTGATGACCGCATTCTCTACTAAAATCATCTTAATTCGGTATTGCTACAATCTCAAAGTGCTTCTTAATGTTCATGGTGTCTTTGGCCACCTTTACGCGACCGGCCGAGTCTACAAAGCCTTCGGTAAGGTAATGCGTATCGTTCATGTACACCGTATAGTCGTGTTTGGCCATAGAGTCGTACAGCGCAGCACGTTCATCCATAGTCAGCTTTTTATAGCACTCAGCCATAATATTGGGCCTGAATTCAGAAATGATACTGCTCAGGTTGTCCAATATGGTGCTGTCATAACCTTCGGCATCTACCTTGAGCAATTCCAGCTTTGGAAGCCATTCAGCATAGTTGGCTCGCAAGTATTTATCAAAATCTTTGCCTTGCACCTTCAGCTCGTAGAAGTGGCGGTGCTTTTGATTCTTGATCTGCGAGAGGTAGCCCCCATTACAGAATGACGCATCAGAATAATTGAAAACGAAGTCACCATCTTCGGCCGTTGCTGCATAAGGTAAAGGCACAATATTGGTTTTATCAGGGTTCAAGGCAGCATTCTTTTCCAAAATCTTATAGACATATTGGTTGGGCTCCAAACCGAGCACGATGCCCTCTTTGCCTACCGCCAGCCCCATGGGAACAGTGGTGTCTCCAGTGTGCGCTCCAATGTCAATGATCATCTTGCCTTCAGAAGCCAATGATCGATAGAATCGGATTTGTTCGTCATTCACCTCCTTTGGCCCTTCAAAAGGGTGCAGCCACTGTGCATATTCTACCTGTCCTAACTCCTCTAAATCAAATTGTTTCACTTCATAACCGTACTCCTTAAAAGTGCGTTTAAGTGCTTTCCTCTCACGTTTTCTCTTTAGGTACTCGATCATAGGGCCTATGTATTGAAGGGGTATTTGTAATTAAATGCTGATATTCTGAAGCGCGAAGATACAAACAAGCAGGATATATTTAATTTTGCGCAACCATGTCAAACCCGATCAAGGTTTCCGGGGTGATAATCACCTACAACGAAGAGAAAAATATTGAGCGCTGCCTGCAGTCGTTGCAAGGTGTCTGTGACGAAATTGTAGTGGTCGATTCTTTCTCAAATGACAGCACCAAAGCCATTTGTGAAAGCTTTGATGTGCGCTTTATAGAGAACCCTTTTGGCGGCCATATCGAGCAAAAGAATTTTGCCATGCAACAGGCCGAAAACGACTACGTGCTTTCGCTTGATGCCGATGAAGCACTTTCTGATGAATTGAAAGAGCAGGTATTGGCGGTGAAGAAAGACTGCCAGGCCAGCGCCTACCGTTTCAATCGCTTTACTAACTATTGTGGGCAGTGGATCAAGCATTCGGGCTGGTACCCTGACACAAAAACCAGGCTGTGGGACAGGCGACTGGGTAAATGGGGCGGCACCAACCCCCATGACAGTGTAGAAATGAATGACGGCAGCAGTACAGTTCATATCAAGGGCAACCTGCTGCACTACTCCTACTACACCATGGAAGAGCACGTGCTCAGGTCGGCCAAGTATGCCAAAATCTCTGCCAAGGCCATGCATGCCCAGGGCCGAAAGGCTTCCTGGTTCAAAATGCTGGCAAGTACTGGCTTTCGATTTATGCAAGACTACATTTTCAGATTGGGCTTTCTCGATGGTTTCTATGGCTTCGTTATTTGCGGCACCAGCAGCCACACCACCTTCCTGAAATACGCCTATCTCAGAAGTTTAAACGCAGGCAAAGCCATAGACGAATGAAGCAACTCTGGCCATATTTCACCCTGGAGGCTCCACATCGAAAGCAAGTCACTTTTCTCATGGTGGTTGTTTCGGTTTTGTACCTGTTCAACTTCCATGTGAATGATATTTGGACGCCCAACGAAAGCTTCTATGCTGAGGCCGTTCGCGAAATGTTCGAGTCGGGCAATTTTCTTGAATTCTTTTATAACTACCAGCCGCGGTACAACAAGCCCCCTCTCACCTACTGGCTCATAGCCGCTTCTTCTTCCGTTTTCGGCATGAACGAATTCGGCATCAGGCTACCGATTGTGCTCATGGGCATTGGCAGCATTTGGCTCACCTACCTGCTAGGCAGAAGGCTGTTTGGTGATAAAGGCGGGCTCTATGCACTGGTGATGATGGCATTGAGCCTTCAAATGCTGGCCCTCAAGCAGTTTGCCAGTCCCGAGATGCCCCTGACCTTCTTTTTCACCCTCACTATGTATTGGTTTGTAAAGGGCTATCAGGAAGAGCGTTTCAAATACATTCTGCTGTTTTATCTGGCACTGGGCCTAACAGTACTTACCAAAGGCTACCCCTACATCATAGTGATTGGGGGTATTACCGGGCTTTATGTTCTGTGGGACACGGAGTTGAAATGGTCAGTGCTTTGGCATAAAATAAAACTGCTCAAGCTGTATATCGGCATTCCATTAGTGGTGCTCATTGGGGTGAGTTGGGTGTTGTACATGTACATACAAGACGGCCAGGAATTTTGGACGGTGTACAAGCGAGAGACTTTCGAAAGGGCCTTAACCCGCAAGACAAATGGCATGAAGCCCTTTTTCTATGTAGAAGTCATCTCATGGAGCATTGCCCCTTATTCACTGGCTTTCTTCTACGCATTGATCAAGTGGGTAAAAGACTGGAGAATGCTTAAGCGAATTGCACTGCCCTTTAGCTGGTTCATAGTCATGTTTGTGATCTTCACCATTGCCAAGGGCAAGTTGCCTCCCTACATGCTGCAGGCCCATCCTGGCTTACTGCTCATGATAGTGCCACTGCTGCTCAATGCTCCACCTAAAGACAGCATCTCCAAAATACTCTGGGCCACCTGTTTTATACTGCCAACCGTCATCTGCTTTGGTGCAAACATCTTCGCCATTTCACAGCTCAAAATGCATTGGGCCTTTTATATCATTCCGGTATTCCTTTTGGCGTTTTTGATTGGGCTGATCATGAAACGAAGGGAAATCACTTTATCGAACAGTCTGGTGGCAGCGCCCTTCTGGTCACTGATGGGTGTATTGATTGTCTTTGGTGCTTACCTGCCACGTATGGAGGCTTTCAGACCTTATGATGAAATTGGGCGGGTGATTAACATTGAAAACCAAATCGATAAGTCGGAGCCCATTCTCATCCAGAACACTTTAATTCACAACATCCCCTTTTATACCGAAAGAAAGGCCATCAGGGATCAACAAGTGGAAGATTTTAACGCACTGTTAGGTTCGGATTCTATTCTGGCCCTTGTACGAGCAGAAGATGAAGACCAATTGAATTTGAGAGAGGGAGATATTCTATGGACTGGCAAAATCTATGACTTCTCCAGTGAATCTCAGTTCCTGAAATTCATCATTGCTTGCCTAAAGGCAGAGGGAGGTGACTTCTCAAATTTTGCAGATTACCACCTGATATACAGGAAGTAAATCATCCTCTCCAGGCCCAGATATAGCCTGTGCCATCGCTGTTGCGCTGTTCTTTCAGCTGCATGCCCATGCCTTTTAAGAAGTCGATCATAGCATCATGATTCTCTCCTTCTTTGGAGCCAGGATGCGTCTCAATGCTCATCAATGCTATGCTATCGAGCAGAGCTTTAGGAACCTTATACAAAATAGCGTACTCCGAACCTTCGCAGTCCAGCTTGATCAGGTCCACTTTTTCCAGATCGTATTTCTTAAATACATCTTCCAGGGTCAGTGTCTCTACTTCAATGCGTTCGCCTTTCTGGTCGGCCTGAAATACACTGGCCATGGTAGAAAAGCCATCGATGGTGCTGGAGTGCAGTACCAGACCCTCTCTGTGATCGGCCACCGCTCTTTGCTCAGGCTGCCATGCAAACTGGCTGTAATGCTCCTTGTACTTATTCAGCTGGGCATAATTAAAAGGCATCGGCTCGTACGAGTACACTTTCGCCTCTGGGTACCTGGAAAACATAAACAGGCTGAAAAAGCCCACATTGGCCCCAATATCAATCACATTGATATCGCCTCTCTTAGGTATTTTCTCAGCCGGGTAGCCATTGAAGTACACCCCATCAAAAAAACTCTCTTTAAAAGGAGGCAACATTTTCTTGGGCACCTCTATTTCAAAACCGTTGCGCATCTTGAACCTGAACAGGTCACCCCCTGCCGATTTGAAGGCAAGGAACTGTGGCCAGTTCTTAAAATTGGAGATAAGCGAACGGTATCGATGAATCTTATGTCGGATGGCACCCATAATCAGCTATTAGGCAACAAAAATCGGTAATCCTGCTGGCATTACCATAAAAAAAGAAAAAGCCCTGCTGCAGGTGCAGACAGGGCTTTTATGATATCATAATCAGATTAATATCTGTAGTGCTCAGGCTTGTAAGGGCCTTCAACAGTTACACCAATGTACTCAGCCTGATCTTGTGAAAGTTCTTCCAGTTCCACACCAATTTTGGCAAGGTGCAGCTTGGCTACTTTCTCATCAAGGTGCTTAGGCAGGGTGTAAACCGCATTCTCGTAAGCATCGAGGTTAGTCCACAGCTCAATTTGCGCCAGGGTTTGGTTGGCAAATGAGTTTGACATCACAAACGATGGGTGGCCAGTAGCACAACCCAAGTTCACCAGACGACCTTCCGCCAGTACAATGATGTCGTTACCATTTACATTGTAAAGATCTACCTGTGGTTTGATCTCTACTTTAGAATCACCGTGGTTGCCGTTCAACCAGGCCATGTCAATTTCGTTGTCGAAGTGACCAATGTTACAAACAATGGTCTTGTCGCTCATCGCTTCGAAGTGCTTACTTGAAATGATGTCTTTATTACCAGTAGCGGTTACTACAATGTCTACACGTGGAATGGCAGTATCCATTTTAGCTACTTCATAACCGTCCATGGCAGCTTGCAGTGCACAAATTGGATCAATCTCAGTAACGATTACCCTTACACCTGCACCTCTCAATGAAGCCGCAGAACCTTTTCCTACGTCACCATATCCTGCTACTACTGCTACTTTACCTGCCAACATAAGGTCGGTAGCTCTTCTAATAGCATCTACCAAAGATTCTTTACAACCATATTTGTTGTCAAACTTAGATTTGGTTACAGAATCGTTCACGTTAATGGCTGGCATTGGTAGTGTGCCATTCTTCATGCGTTCGTACAGTCTGTGTACACCAGTAGTAGTTTCTTCTGAAAGGCCGTTGATTCCTTCAACCAACTCAGGGTATTTGTCCAATACCATGTTGGTAAGGTCACCACCATCGTCAAGGATCATGTTCAAAGGCTTACCACCTTCAAATGCAAACAGGGTTTGCTCAATACACCAATCAAATTCTTCATCATTCATACCTTTCCAGGCATAAACAGGGATATCTGCTTTTGCAATGGCTGCAGCTGCGTGATCCTGAGTAGAGAAAATATTACAAGATGACCAGCTTACTTCAGCTCCTAAGGCCGTCAATGTTTCAATCAAAACGGCAGTCTGGATGGTCATGTGCAAGCAACCGGCAATTCTGGCACCCGCCAAAATCTTAGACTCACCAAACTCTTCTCTCAACGCCATCAGACCAGGCATTTCAGCCTCAGCCAATTCAATTTCTTTTCTACCCCAGTTAGCCAGGGAGATGTCCTTCACTTTGTATGCTAATCCTGTTTCCAACATAATGTATTAATTAACGAGCCGCAAAGGTACAAAATAGCCATGCAAACTTCAATTATTCATGAATCATTTAGTATACAAACTCTATCTCCTTCAAATCGAAAGACTTTCTGCCTTGCGGACCCCTAATTACCAACCTCCCTTCATCGGTAACATCTTCGATTACCCCTTCAAACCGGAACTCACCTATGTACTTTCTCACTTCGCCAAAGCCAAACAAATGCTTGAGGTAATCTGCCTTGACCTCGGCAAATCTCCCAGCCTTCAACCTTAAGTATTGGTTCTCCAGAGTGCGCATCAACTGCTCATAAACCAGGGTCAGTTCAATCTCAGATCTGGTTTCAAGAGCAAGAGAAGTAGCCTTAGGAGCAGCAAACTCCTTCTGATTCACATTCAGGCCAAGCCCGACAACGGCAGTTTCCAATGCATGTCTGTTAATGGAATTTTCTATCAGTATACCAGATATTTTCTTTTGGTTACACAGTACATCGTTGGGCCACTTTACACGAACATCACTATCTGGAGAAAAGTGATTGACCACCTCTTTCACTGCCAAAGAAGCAATCATATTCAGGTAAAATTGCTGCTTTACATTGAGGAACTTAGGCCGTAAAATAACCGATAAGGTCAGGTTTTTTCCGGCACCAGCCTCCCAGGTATTACCGCGCTGCCCTTTGCCCCCGGTCTGTGCATGACAGATGACAACAGTACCTTCTACCGTGTCAGCTTTTTGCGACAATTGTCGGGCCGTGTCATTAGAAGAGTGACATGTTGGCAGGGAAATGACCTGCTTGGCCATAAATAATGAATTAGCAAGAATTTTGTACAATGAATTTTCGTAGTTTTACACGCAAAGAAAGATAATTTTTGGCTTTAAAAAACTGAATGAATTCCGAACAACTGAGTAAGATAATCATCGAGGGAATGGAAGAGAAAAAGGCATCAGACATTGTACTGATGGACCTTAGAGAAGTGAAGGGCTCGGTGAGTGATTTTTTTGTCATTTGCTCAGGTGCTTCAGACACTCAAATTCAGGCCATAGCAGAATCCATCGAAGAAGAAGTAGAAAAGCACGCTGAAGAAGCACCTTGGAGAAAAGAAGGCTTTACCAACCGCGAATGGGTACTGCTAGACTATGTAAGTGTAGTCGCTCACATCTTCAGAAAAGACAAACGCGAATTCTATGCCATCGAGGAGCTATGGGGAGATGCCAAAACCACCCCAATCGCTCAAAGCGCTTAGGTTAACTTTATCTTGTCAAGCGCGTTATATCTTAGATTCAAAAAATCAATTGAAATAGAACAGAAGCAGAATGCCAGATAGTCCAAGAAAAAAGAATATCATGGGAAGACCAGGTGGCAAAAGACCAAATAATCAAGTATGGGTGTTTGTTTCACTCATCATACTGGTTTTTGCCATTTCGTTTTTCACCAATCAAGATTCTGGTCAGGTTATACTTCTCAACCGATTTGAAGGAATGGTTGAAAGCAACGATGTACAAAAGGTCGTTGTAATAGAAGACAAAAGGTATGTAGAAGTATACCTTAAATCTGAAGCCCGACAGAACGCCAAATACAAAACTGAATTAGATAATAAAGGCCCATTCAATCTGGGTGGCGGTCCCGATTACGTGATCAAAAACCAGGAGAAAGAATACTTCTTAAGTAAGTATCAGGAGTTTTTGAAAGACAGTAATATCAAAAACGAACCCGCCATGGAGTTCGACACCCGTCCTACTATCATGGATTTCCTTGGTAGCTATGGTTTCCTCATTCTCATCATCATACTATTCTGGTTTATGATGCGCAGAATGACGGGGAACGCAGGACCGGGTGGTCAGATTTTCAACATTGGCAAATCAAGAGCAGCACTTTTCGATGCCGAAAACAAAGTGAAAATCACTTTTGGCAATGTAGCTGGACTGGATGAAGCTAAAGAAGAAGTAGCGGAGATTGTCGAGTTCCTTAAAAACCCATCAAAGTTCACCAAACTTGGAGGTAAGATTCCTAAAGGTGCACTACTGGTAGGCCCTCCGGGTACAGGTAAAACTTTGTTGGCCAAAGCAGTAGCTGGTGAAGCAGCCGTACCATTCTTCTCACTGTCAGGTTCTGACTTTGTTGAGATGTTTGTAGGTGTGGGTGCTGCCAGGGTTCGTGACTTGTTTAAGCAAGCCAAAGAAAAAGCGCCCTGTATCGTATTTATAGATGAGATTGACGCCATTGGTCGTTCTCGTGGCAAAGGCCAAATGCCTGGCTCTAACGATGAACGCGAAAACACGCTGAACTCATTGCTGGTTGAAATGGACGGATTTGCCACCGATTCTGGTGTAATCATTCTGGCTGCTACCAACCGCCCCGATGTACTGGACAATGCCCTTCTGAGACCGGGTCGTTTCGACCGCCAGATCAGCATTGACAAACCGGATATTGTAGGCCGTGAAGCCATCTTCAAAGTGCACCTTGGTCCCATCAAAATGTCAAAAGACATTGATGCCAGGAAACTGGCTGCTCAGACCCCAGGTTTTGCCGGAGCTGAAATAGCCAATGTATGTAACGAAGCCGCTCTGATTGCCGCCAGGCGAGATAAGAAGGCCGTAGATATGCAAGACTTTCAAGACGCGATTGACCGTGTAATTGGAGGCCTTGAAAAGAAAAACAAGATCATTTCTCCTGACGAGAAAAAGATTGTGGCCTATCATGAGGCTGGGCATGCCGTATCTGGCTGGTTCCTGGAACATGCCGACCCATTGGTGAAGGTGAGTATTGTACCTCGTGGCGTTGCAGCCTTAGGCTATGCTCAGTACCTGCCCAAGGAGCAGTTCCTGTACCAAACCGAACAACTCGTGGACGAAATGTGTATGACACTGGGTGGCCGTGCTGCAGAAGAAATCATCTTTGGGAAAATCTCTACCGGTGCCCTGAGCGATCTGGAGCGAGTAACCAAAGTAGCCTATAGCATTGTAACGGTATATGGCATGAACGATAAGATTGGAAATATCTCGTTCTACGATTCTAAGCAAAGCGACTACTCGTTCAACAAGCCCTACTCTGAGGCTACCGCCAAGGTGATAGACGAAGAGGTGAAGAAGATCATTGATGACGCTTATGACCGCACCAAGGAACTGCTTACGGACAAAAAAGAGGAACTCATAACAGTCGCCAAAGAGCTATTGGAAAAAGAGATCATCTTCCAATCTGATTTAGAAGGCCTAATTGGCAAGCGACCATTTGAGACCGAAACCACATATCAGGCCTTCACCAATAACAATGGTCAGAAAGATGAGGAGACCGACACAGAAGAAGCTGAGAAGGAAGAACAAGTTGATGCTCCTACAGTAGTGGCAGAAGCCACATCTGAAGCTCCGGAAGCAGCGGACGATGCATCAGCTGAAGATCCAAAAGAAGAAGCTTAATTACATTATAAAGCATTGATAAAAAAATCAGGCCCCATGGTCTGATTTTTTTATTGCCCTATGTTTTGCATTTTTGGGCTTTGAACTCATGAAGCTAGACTTAGCCCCCGGTAAGAAAGTATATTTTGCCTCCGATTTCCACTTAGGAGTGCCTACAGCTGCTAAGAGCCTTGAGCGTGAAAAGAAGATCGTCAGATGGCTTGATGAGTGCAGTAAGGATGCCACTGCTATAGTCTTGGTAGGTGACCTTTTCGATTTCTGGTTTGAGTACAAAAAGACCATCCCCAGAGGTTTTAGCAGGTTCTGTGGTAAGCTGGCCGAAATCAGCGACTCAGGTATTCAGCTCATTATATTTACTGGCAATCATGACATGTGGATGTATGGCTACTTCGAAGAAGAATTGAATGCCAAAGTAATCTACGACCCTATCCAACTGTTCATCAACAACACGAAGATTTACATAGGTCATGGCGATGGGTTAGGCCCCGGAGACAAGGGCTATAAATTCCTGAAAAAGATCTTCAGGAATCGCTTTTTCCAATGGTGCTTTTCATGGGTTCACCCCAATGTAGGCATTGGCATGGCCGACCGCTGGTCTCGCAGAAGCAGGGCCCAGGCCAATGATACTGAACAGAAGTTTCTGGGAGATGACGAATGGCTTTGGAACTACTCAAAAGAGCAGGAAGCCATAGAACACCATGATGCCTATATATTTGGGCACCGACATTTACCGTTAGATCTTGAAGTAGGCACCAAGAGTAGATATTATAATTTAGGTGAATGGCTCTCTTCTTATACCTACCTTGAATTTGATGGGCAGTTCACACTCAAGACCTTTGAAGGCTAAACTGATCATATTGCTTTTTTACCTGAGTTGCACCAACATGCTGGCGCAGGAGCTTAACAAGGTGAAGAGCATTCCCTTTGAACACGAAGTAGTACATGCTTCTATTGACAGACAAGGCAATGTCTACATCGCCAGTAAAAATGGAGACATTGACCGCTATGATAAAGAAGGAACGTTAGCCTACCACTTCTCGCCTGATACTAAAGGGAATGTATCGCTGATAGAGGGCTGGCAAGGTTTGAGGACTTTTGTCTTCTATCGCGACTTTCAGCAATATCTTTTTCTTGATCGGTTCCTAAATTCGCCAAATCGCCTCAACATAGGCAGTGACCCCTCTCGCTATTACCAGTGGGCAACCCTGGCTGGTGACAACAACCTTTGGTTGGTAGACCAGCAGGAATTAAGCTTGAAAAAGCTGGACATCGAAATCAACGATTTTTTAGTGGAAACCCCCTTCAACCTCAACCTCGATCCTGAGAATTTTCAATTGACCCACATTCGGGAGTATCAAAACCTACTCTTTATTTCCGATGTCAATTCAGGAATATTGGTATTTGACAATTTGGGTAACTACCTCGAAAGCCTACCCATAAGCGGGCTTGACTACTTTAGTTTTAGAGACAACGAACTGTTTGGGCTTATTGAACCAGGCAAGGTTGCCTCAATCGATATCTACTCTAAAAAAGTAAGAGAGATCAGTTTACCTGACCTCTCTTATAAATATGTACTGATGGAAAACAGTCTCTTATTTGCGATATCCAATGACCGAATGGATATTTTTCAAATTCGTTGATTAATTATCTTCCCCTGGCTTCAATTCACCAGTGAAGATCTCAATGATTAGTTGACGGAACAGAATTCCGTATTTAGATCGTACCAACTCAAATTCTCCGCGGTTCTTCGCATTCAAACTTTGGAGATACGTTACAAAGTCGATAGTACCGCTTTCGTATCTGTTTTTGGCAAAGTCAAATGATGTATTCAGACTCTCCATACTTTCCAGGGCCGCCCTGTATGACGATTTCGCATTCACAAGATTTAAATATGCCTGCTGTACAGAATTTGTCAAAGTATTTTTGGCCTGCTCCACATTCAGCTCAGAGTTCAACATCAGGATTTTAGATTGCTGCACATTGGTTCTGTTCTGAAAACGTGAGAAAATTGGAATGTTCAGATTGAATCGCGCACTTTTCGTTATGTTATTATCGAACTGCGTATTAAGATCCTCAACTCTCAATGGCAAAATAACATCACCGTTTGCATCCCTGGCCTTCACGTTTGATGACCAGTTGGTGCCGTAAGAAGCCCCCATAGTCAAAGAAGGCATCCAACCATATTGGGCCATCTTTAAGCTCTTCTTAGATGCTTCCAAATTCAATTCGGCAGATTTGAGTGAAGGGGAATAGGACAGTGACCTGTCATAAATAGAACCGTACTCCTCAATCTCTTGTTCCAATTCGGCATCACTAGCCGTGATACCTGCAAAATCATAGTTATCAGCAGGGTTAAGAAGCAAAAGCTGAATCAGCGCAAGCTTTGCAGACTCCAGTTGATTCTCAATGTTCACTATCTGGAGGTTTTGCGCAGCTACCTGAGATCGAAAGTTATACACCTGCTCCATATTACCTATTCCAGCAGCTTCACGCTTTTCCTCACGAGACAATTGCTCTTGAAGCAGATCTTTGGTCTGCTGCTGAATTTTCAGGTTTTCTTCTGTCTGAATCACGTTAAGAAACTGCGCTACTACTTGTGCTTCGGTAGATTGTATACTTCCCTCAATGGCTTTTTCGCTGGCTTCATATTGCAACTTGCTTTGTTGCATTGTTAAAACATTCTGAAAGCCATTGAATATGGTAAGGTTAGCATTGACTGAACCACCACCTGAAAGTGTGGTTGTATTCACCAGTCCACCAGAGGTTTGGTCAAATGAAAGTCCTTCAAACCAGTTGTGTGAAGCACCCGCGCCTAATGAAGGCAAGAAGTTCATTTTGCTTTGAAAATAACCGGCACGTGCACTAATGGCATTGTTACGGGCCGTCTTAATATTGATGTTATTATCAAGAGCAATATTGATACACTCGTCTAGTGTCAGCACTTTTTGGGCATTCGCTGAGAATGTAACCAATAGCGCAAATAAAGAGGTGTAGATTAGTTTTTTCATGGTATTGTTTTTCTATCCTTAGGGCAATACTATGCCAGGGCACCTGTTTTGGTGCCACATTGTTACCCGTGAGGCCTGTACATAAGTACAGGACCACGGGAAAAATTCTCTCAATTAGAGCTTATATGATAGACTCTTTGTTGGAGTTGATATTCTCCGACACAATCTGTCCGTCAAACAGGTTGATTACCCTGTGTGCATACTCAGCATCAGTGGCAGAGTGAGTTACCATAATTACGGTAGTACCATTCTCGTTCAAGTCTGTGAGCAAGGTCATAACTTCCTGACCGTTGGTAGAATCCAGGTTACCAGTAGGCTCATCCGCAAGGATAAGGTTTGGCTTGGCTACTACGGCTCTTGCCACGGCTACCCTTTGCTGCTGACCACCAGAAAGTTGCTGTGGGAAGTGATCTTTTCTGTGCATGATTTGCATTTGCTCAAGCACTTCTTCTACTCTTTTCTTTCTTTCAGCAGAAGGGTACTTCAAGTAAATCAGGGGAAGTTCAACGTTTTCAAATACTGTGAGTTCATCGATGAGGTTAAAGCTCTGGAAAACGAAACCAATGTTTCTTTTTCTCAACTCAGCTCTTTGTCTTTCTGAGTAATTAGAGACTTCCTCATCATAAAAATAGAATTCTCCTTCAGAAGGATTGTCCAGTAAGCCAATGATGTTGAGCAAAGTAGATTTGCCGCAGCCTGAAGGGCCCATCACAGCCACAAACTCACCTTCTTTGATCTCGAGATTTACGTTGCTCAAAGCGGTAGTTTCAACCTCATCAGTATAATAGAACTTTTTGAGTCCTTTTGTAGTGATGAGTTTTTTACTGTTTTCCATGATAATAAAAGTTAAAAGTTGTTGTGAATTAATTTATTGTTTGATTACGAGTCTGTCCTTATCCTCATATCCATCATATGAAGAGACAATTACTTCTTCGCCAGGTTGCAGGCCTTCCAGCACTTCATACTGACGAGTATTTTGATTTCCGATACGGATGTTTCTTCTGGTTGCAAAGTCGCCTGACTCGTCTACTACAAAGATCCAGTTACCGCCTGTAGTTTGGAAGAAGCTTCCTCTAGGGATCATCACTGCTTCACGCTCTTCACTGAGTTGAAGGCGGATAGAGATGGTTTGCCCTCTACGGATGGCCTCAGGCACATCGCCTATAAAGAGCATTTCTACTACAAATTGGCCATTGATAATCTCTGGGAATTTCTTTCTGATTTCGAGCGTATAAGTGCTGCCAGCAAAATCGAAGGTACCTTTAAGGCCTTCATAAACACGTGGCAAGTAGTGCTGATCAACACGGGCTTCAATTTTAAAACCATTCAAGTCATCAATCTGAGCAATGGTTTGTCCCTGGTTCACATTCTGTCCCAACTCTACATTTACTGTAGAAAGCAACCCTGAAATAGGAGCAGTAACCCAGAGGTTGGCCAAACGTCCTTTAACAATCTCTAAACTTTCTTCAGAGGTAACTAACCTATCCCTATTTTGATTAATAGTGGTAACAGAGTTAAGTGAATCAAACTCCATTTGTTGAATGGCATTTACACGAGACGCAACCAGTCGTTCGTAATCTCTTTTTGAATTCAGGTATTCCTGCTCAGAGATTACTTTTTGATTCCAAAGTTGAGTATTTCGGGTAAAAAGGTCATTTGCCGCATCGATGTTAAAATCGAGATTAATGATGGTGTTCTTTGAGCTAAACAGTGCCTGTCTCAGATTATTATTCGTGTTCTCAATGTCATTGCGCAAACGGTTGGTTTGAGTTTGCTCATTAATGTAACTCAATTGAATTTGGCTGTTTTGAAGTTTTAAGATGGTATCACCCTCCTGAACTTCTACTCCACCTTCAAGAAATCTTTCTTCTACATTACCTCCTACGATAGCATCGAGGAAGATGGTGGCTTTTGGTTGTACCGTACCTTCAGTAGGAATGAATTCCTGAAAGGCACCATGGGTCACAGCCTCGATGCTGATCTTATCTGCATCTACATTTAGCTTTCGCTCATTAGATGAGAACACGAAGACATATAATATCAGTACCACAATTCCTGCTGACCCAAGAACAGTGAAGATCCGCTTCGCTGTGAATTTTTTCTTTTTGATTTTTCGATCCATTGTATTGTATGGTGTTTTCTAGTCCGGCATGCCTTACTCAACAAGGGTGCCATAAATGCAAATCATTGACTTACAGTCATTTAATCAATTTCATGGATGTTTGGAATGTCATGAAGTGTACAAAATTAGAACAAGAATTGATCGGAAATGAACACTTTTAATCGAGTTGTCGGCATTTAGGGGCTTAAGAAAATTCGCTTAGCAAACACATCATGTTAATGCAAAAGTATTATTTTCTTTATTAAGGATATTTTTGTACATTATATTTTAAATTAATTTTCAATTATTATGTCAAAACGTTCAAAACTATTTTTAATAGCAGGAATTGCTATGCTCGTGTTCGGTGCATTTTTTATACCAAAGCAAACTGATGCTAAGGTATTTAGACAGCCTGTTTGCCGTGTTAACCCTGACTACGATTGTACTGACGACACGAAAACATACTCATTTCATGAAGTTAATTCCGTCCCTGAAATGTAAATTTTCAGAGTTTACTCATGGAGCATAGACGTGGTTTATGCTCCAATGTTTTTATTCTTGACAAAGCTATTCTCAACTCCTATCTGACCCTCTTAGCCGGAACTGAAACGTATTTTCTATTTTCATGACTTATAGGTTAAAAAACACTCATCGAGTAATCACGTTGCTGATTCTAGTCGCCATTTTAATTTCTTGTAAAACCGATAAAAACAAATCTCAACTCTATGAAGGTGGAATGGAGTTTATCAGAGATTCTTTGATAACAGTAGACCTACATGGTGAATTAATGGAGTTAGACACGCTTAAAACTCCAGTACGGATATTTATTTCCCCAGATGGACTACATATGTATTTGATAAATATGTCGTCAACCTTTTTAATTGATGTATTTTCCTTGGAAGAAAACAACAAACAGATTAGTAGCTTTATAGGACGTGGTCAAGGGCCGAATGAATTGATTAATACGGCTAACATTCAATTTCTTAACGACACAACTCTTGTAATACCGGGCTCTCCATCCCAAAAGAAAATACTTTTCTTTGATAGAAATTCTGTTCTGAATCAAAAATACCCCAAACCATTAAAGACCGTCAATTTATCAATAGAATCCCCTCCCCACTCCCCTAGGTTCTTAAGCAGTGGAAATATCCTCGATTTGACTCGTGTAATTGGTCAGGAAAGATTTGTGGAATTCGGGGCTCAAGGTGAAAACTTGGGTGGTTGGGCGAAATACCCAGAACCGAAAAATCAACAAGTTATTCCAGATAAATTAAAATTTGATTCATTTTATGGTGCTTTTGACATAAACCAAAAAAATGATTTATTGGTTTTAACTCATTTCAGAACCGACTTGATTCAAATCTATGATACTAAGGCCAGGGAAATAAAGTTGAACATCAATGGGCCCGACTTTTTCGCACCCTCCATGACAACGCTTCAAAATGGCACTTCGACAGCCATTGTACCGACTTCAAAAAATAAAGAAGCTTATAGGCATCCCGTTTTTAGTCCTGATAACAGTTTCATGGTAGGCTACAAGGGAACTCTTACAACAGATAGAGTATCATCATTGAATGAATGCTTCTTATTCGACTTGAATGACAATAGCATTACACGGTTTATTCTGGACCAGCCCATTATCCATTTTGATGTAGACTGGAAAGATCGAGTGATTTATGGTTTATCGAGCGACACTCAATTTAGGGAATTTGGCGTATTCAAATTTAAATTCTAGTCCTCTGTCAAATCCTTTTTCCTTAACGACCAAGTGGTATTTTGCGTTAATTATCGCCACAATTGTGACTCTAACTAGTTGTTCGAGAAATAGTAATTGTACAGAGCACCAACAGCTTCATAACACTCAACAACTCCTAGGACTGGAACAGTTATACCTACTCGATAATAGGGCTTATACCATTTCATCAAATGACACATCTTCCCTCTTAAAACTAATCTATTATATGGATGGGAGTTGCCCATCTTGTTATAATAAGATGGAATTCTTAACTCAATTCGTTCAATCAGAATTGGAAGGGGTTAATCCCACCTTTATATTCTATGGAGATTCGGTTAATATGAGGTATAATTTGAGCAAAATCGATATTTCGAAACATCACATTTTACTGGATAAACACAACGAATTTGCACAAAAGAACCCAAACACAATCCAGAAGAACGATATCCTGTTATCAACCTGGGACTATCGCATAATACAATACGGAGACCCCACAATAGACAAAACCGTAGCAACTCAGTACAGGGAGATTATAAAATGCTTTAATCGGTGAATTTTTAGAGAAAGGGCAAAAAAAAGGCCCGGTTTGGTCAGAACCGAGCCCAAAGGTCAAAAACTCAAAATATCTGAATTAATGTCTAAATTAATTCAAAACAACGCATGCAATATAATACATCTTTGTCGATTACAAAATCATGATTCTCTAAAAATGCGCATTTTTTGTCATCGCCCTACCTAATCTCTGTATCTACACGCATCGCTTTCGTTCATATTTGGGGCTCAAGTATTAATTTAAAAAGGGCTGCCCCCTATCTAAATCTCATTTTTACTCTATATTGGTGTCCGTTTTCGTGACACTTTTTGAACGACAATGAACAACACTCATGTTTTATAATACTGAAAATCAGCACTTTAAAACATTGGCACTATTTAGGTGAAAGAACTTATACCATTTAAAATTTGCGTACGTGGACAAAGAATTAGGTAAAATTCTCATCATTGATGATGATGAAGACGTATTAATTGCGGCCAAACTCCTTCTAAAAAAACATGCGAAGGAGGTAATCATAGAAAAAAACCCAAAGAAGATACCCTTCCTGATGAACAACGGGACATACGATGTCATTCTGTTGGACATGAACTTAA
>Ga0316204_10002830_pt1 | contig 37384 bp, 40 predicted proteins | sample 6monrhotite_MG_2_FD_205661 | JGI IMG/M metagenome (GOLD analysis project Ga0316204, IMG submission 205661) | Microbial mat bacterial communities from mineral coupon in-situ incubated in ocean water Damariscotta River, Maine, United States -... | ecosystem: Environmental > Aquatic > Marine >... | reverse complement strand
GCTCTTCCGATCTTTTGGTATTATCAGGCAAGATTGCGCTGGATGGGAAATACTAATCACGATAACACTGAATACTTACTTAATTCAATAGAAAAAAACCTAATGAAAGAAGAGGCTGAAGTTCAATGGGCTATGAATTATACGGCTGGTCAAATTGGAAAATGGCAAGAAGAATATCGTAAAAGATGTATTTCCATTGGTGAAACTACAGGGTTATTTAAAGATGAAGTGGTTGCAAAAAACTGCACTCCAAGCTACTTGCCAGATTTTATAAGGATTGAAGTTGAAAAACTAAATAAATAAAACTACACACAACAAAGGCTAAAATGCATGCCCAACCAACCTAACCGTTGCACGACATTTTAGCCGGAACGTTAGCTTTAATGCAAATTCAATGGGAATTTTTAATTCAAAAAATAATGTTGAATGTCCAAGGTGCCTTGGTAAAAAAATAGTGGATCAGGATGACATCAAAAGGCTTGATCTAGAACTTTTCTGGCTTCCTGGGCCTTGTGCATACTGTGAAGAAGAAGGAAAGGTGTCTGAAAGATTGATTGCCGAATTCCCCGCTGACTCGTTGTGTTTTTCATTGAATATTTCTCCTGAGGATAGACGTAAAATTAGGAAACATGATCAAGAAGCCATTGACAGAGCAGAGCTGTTTGTGAAAGACATGTATTGTTTTGTAGACGAAATCAGCTATTTGTATATTACTGGAGGAATGAACAGTAAACAAATTTTAGAGTTTTGCCTGATTCGAGAAGCAAGCATCAGTGATGAAGAAACCGAAGAGCTTTTAAAGTATATAGAAAATGTAGTAAAAACTAAAGCTAACAAAACCTAAAGTACAGAACCTAACCTACCAAACCGTTTTCCGTACTTTAGCTCAAACGTTGTGCAACATTCCGTTAATGAGTGAAAATGATAAAATTAAGCCCGGATTTAACCTCTTCCTTGGATTCGGATTAATTATTTATTGTTTAGTTAGCTTTTTCACCAATCCAGCAACTTTCTTTTTTCTGCAAGTGGACTACCTAGGTGGTGAAGCACAAATCCCCGCTAGTCTTGCGTTATTTTTTGGTTACTTGTTAAGTGTAATTGGTTTGAAGATCCTGGCTGACAAACGAAATCCTCAGAATATTTTTAACCGAATTATCCTAGCCGAGAATAAATTATTAAAAAGAGAAAAAGGCAGAGGCAGACTAAGCTTTATCGCGTCTTTTATCATATTTCTAGGGGTAATTGCAATTAGCTATGTTGTAACTAGGCCAAGCTTGGAAACAAAGCTACATCAGACTTGGATAATGCATGAATTGACTTACGAAGGTTGTCCATTGGAATTTGGCCAACTAAATATAAATGGGATTAACATATCATTTAACGGCTTAACCAACTCCATAAATTTTCATTCCAACAATTCACTTAGTTTACCCGGAATTGAATCTACCTCGATACAAGGACAATGGAAGTTAATGGGAGATTCGTTACTAATAGAAAACACCGATAATCATAATGAAATATATGGGCATAAATATGCCGTTAAAATTAGCAATGACACTCTCAGTATGAACTCAAAGGCTACAGTAATAAAAGCCACGCGATTTTTTTAATCCTCAAAAAATACGATTGCACAACAAGAAATAAAGCAAATGCCTTGAGTAAACTCAAGTGCACTATCTTTATTCCAAACGTTAGCAAGCATTCATTTGGACAAATTAATTAAATCATTACTCAGGGTTGAAGTCAAGGATTCTAGGAGATATCAGCTTTCTAGAAGTCGCGAGTTATGCTTAAAACGAAAATCCGAAACAAAGTTCAATGTATGGATTGACGATTATTATCAATCAGATCTTGCACCTAAATTATTGGTTATAATAAAAAGCGAATCAAAGGTATCTTATACCCCAGCTTTAAATATTAAATCTACACTGATCTATGGTGGTATTGCCTCTATATTTATAATCTGCTACATGCTGTACAAAGATTCCTATGTGAACCCATCTGTTGCCGTTGCTCCAATAGTTGGCGCTTTTGGATTGCAACTCCTGCTCGCTCCTGTTATGTATTTAATAATAAAGGACAACCTTCTGTCCAAATTAAACGATCGCTAAAACGACTTGCTAACAATGTATAAAGCTAATTCCCTCGGTGCTCCGCACTGGTTGTTCCGTTGCAAACGCATTACATAACCCACGAGCCCACACACGGCAAACGCCCACACTACTCAACCACACTTCGTGCTACGTTCACTATCTTTATACTAAACGTTAGGCGTAATGAAACATTTAACAATATTAATTTTCTCACTTATATCGGCTGGATCATTATTTGCTCAAGCAGATCTTAACATATCAGATTCGAATGTTGTATTGGGAAATGTCTCATTAAATTTCCCCTTAGACCCAATATCATTTACCGGAAATTTTGGAATCCCAGACACAATAGAAGGAATAGAGATTAATGGAACATATCGAAAATCGACTAGGTCATTATTCTGGCCAAACAATGGAATTAAATGCGATCTGACGGAAAATAATAGATTAGAAGGTTTGACATTATTCTTGATCGACCAAAAGGAATTAGGAATAAAGGGGAACTTCAAAGGTTCAATACTATTCAAAGGCCAGGAAATTAATTTAAACGTCACTATTGCCTCCTTAAAAGAAATAGGTTTTAAGCCATCGGTGGTTCCCGAAGTTTTATTCATGACGATAAATGATTGGGAAATAATGGCGCAATTTCACCCAAACAATCTGCAACTTGAAACATTAGGTATCACTTCCGTTAGAAAGTGAAAACTACGCCTAACAAGACCTAAAATACATAACCCAAGCCTACCCAACCGTTTTACGTATTTTAGCTCAAACGTTAGGCACAATAAACTGGATGGCGAAAAAAAGAATATTTCTGGTAGTAGCCTTTTTGTCGATAATCATTCAGGTTTGGATATTTAGGCAAAGAATTCCAATCGTGGACTACGGAACCATCCAAGTGTCATGCCTTGCATGTACTTGTCCAGATAGTAAAGTAATTCAAGGAGCTGAATATATTGAAAGCATTACTCCTGACAGTTTAAAGCAATTTCATTTAGACTATAATGAAGTTTATTTAACAAAACATCCGCATACTACCATCGACCCAATGGGCTGCGATAATTATTTTATTAATGGAATAGTTATCGGAAAAGACCGAGTTCACGAAGGATATCCCTGGAATCCTCTAATTGAGGTTCAGTCGTGGCAATCTACTAGCCCATTTGATATCCTATTAACATGGGGAATTAGGATTAATTTATTAATTCAGATCTTAATATTCTTTATCGCTTTAATTAAAAAAACAGTGCCTAACAAAACCTAAAATACATAACCCAAGCCTACCCAACCGTTTTACGTATTTTAGCTCAAACGTTAGAGTTCATTAATGGATAAGTCAGAGCAATTAACAAAGGATTTTGAATCCAACGTAATAGCCAATACGGTTCGATCAATTCGACTTTATCATGTGAACGATACTTTCACCCAATCAAGCAAGGCAAAATGCCATTTGATAGATGGAGGGATCGAGATTGGATTAGATAATTATTCATTTGGGATTTTCTGGAATTACGATGATGAAATTTACAATTGGTTTGAAAATCCAACCATAAGTAAGTTCGAGGAAAATGACTTTAAAAATGTTGAATTATCTGAACTTATAAATCCTGTTGACTTCATTGATTACAAAATAACAAAAGCTGATCTTATCTGGGAATATTATCAAAACGCTGATTATGAAGGCAATCCAATTTCGAAGAAGAATTTTGTGCCATTGCAAATCCACCTGAAATTTGAAAATAATTCTGAGTTGCTAATTGCGTTGGTAGCCTATGATTATGATAAAAGTAAAGGTGGAGCATATGCTTTTAGGTTTGACCTCTTGGAATGTGAAATATTAATTTCATCTGAATCAGATGGTGAAATAAAGAACGCTAACAAGAAATAAAGCAAATGCCTTGAGTAAACTCAAGTGCACTATCTTTATTCCAAACGTTAGCGAGCATATGAAAAAATTGTATTTCCTGTTTATTTTGATCCTACCAACAATTCTCTTCTCCCAAGAGATAGACTTCGACTTAAAATTTGGTAGTTCGAAAGGCGGGTCTGCTTATGACAAAGACAGTAGTAGAATCGTGATCAAGGATGGTCATATCCGTTTTGAAGAATTATATTTCTCTGGTCTCCTGAGAATTGGATCGTCCAGAACACATGGATATATTGATTATTCCAAAACTCCCACAGAAGATAAAGGAACTTGGTGGGAATTCAGAATTGACAGCACCAACAAAGTTGCATTTTACCGCAAAAATGGAAAGGTTAGCCAGTTGCTATATGTTTCTTCACCCTACGGCCCAAGGTATCTTGAGAACCCAATTAGTATCGACATTTCAGGCATTTATAGTCAGGAAAACTTAAACCTACCGTTTGACAGACCATATTTCCTGATGGATGGCATTAGCTCCAAATTTGCAGCTCACACAAAAGTTAGAATTGGAGTACAATCGAAATACCATGTTACTCCTTTTGGATACTTTACAGATCAATTCAATAATCGATATGTTCCTGGAGAATGGGATTCTTTTGAATCTGAGGACACTATCAACTCAAGCATTAACGAGCTTATTTTATCTTATCACATGTATAGTAATGATAGTGTTTTAATAAAGGATACATTGAAGTTGCAGGATAATTTAATGCCCCTGCAAAACATTAAAGAGAAAACAATTAATCAAAATACTGAGTATATAATTGGATGTTGGCAGAACTACGAATTCTATCCTGATGAGATTTATTCATGGACTATTTACGTACATGGATACCCCAAAGTCAAACCAGAAATCACAGGAGGAGAAATTCTTTCATTTGAAAACGGTATAATTAAAATTAAGTTCTTCGATGAAAAACAAGCTACTTTAAATATTTACGGAGTTGACAATACAGGTCATAAGTCAGAAATAGCAAGACAGCAGTTTAATATTAGAGACCATCAGAAATAAGCGAGTAAATACGCCTCGCTAACAAGAAATAAAGCTAATGCCTCTCGCTTCGCTCAAGAGCACTATCTTTATTCCAAACGTTAGCCGCAATCAAAAAGAAAAATTGGATACCAAAGAAATAAATGAAATTATCACTAAACTCAATGACAGTTGTCATCATGATAAAGCTAGTTTTGGGATTCATCATATTGGCGGGCATCAAGAGCATTACATTAAAGCAAATCCAGATGGATTGAAATTATTTGCTGTGGAATTATTAGAAGCAGCGAATGAAAGCGAAAACATAGTCAATCATAAGGATAAAAACGTTTTTGTAATGGATCAAGCAAATTCAGATTATTTGCATCCAGAAAGCGACATTGTAATAGAATACATTACTCCGACTCTGGAGTCAAGGAAATGGATAATTCCAGATGGAAGTGCAAACACAAAAGGGGGCTTCCTAGGAGGTCTATTAATTGCTTCCATTTTCATAATATTGATTGGAACTTTTCTTCTTGGTATCTATCAAATCTTTTCATTGATATATTACAGCGGCTAACAAAAGCTAAAATACATAACCCAAGCCTACCCAACCGATTTACGTATTTTAGCCTAAACGTTGTAGCACATTTGCTAAAATTATATTCTACATGACTAAATCATTTAAACTTGGCTTATTGTTGCTGGCCGGATTCATATTCACTCCATCCACCTGGTATGCGCAAAATGAATTGATTGGTGCAAATGAAGATATTACCGAGTCATATCAACAGCTTAAAGACAATGAAAAAAGCTACTACGATTCTCTTGTCGTAATTTATAAAAACAATCAACAAATTAATCGATTGGACTTGTTGATGGACCTACTTGAAATTTGTCCAGGTGAAGACAATGTTATTTATCTGCCGGAAGCAACAGACATTATCAATGCACAAATGGCTACCGCTAAAGACGACAGTGTTAAGATGATTATGACAGGCTATTTAGCTGAAATAAAATTATATGAGGCTGCATATCAAATACAAGAATTAGCTGATAAAGAAGCTGGGCTAATAAGTTATGAAGAAGAACTTAGGTTAAGAAAATCAATTCATGATTCAACTGGTGCAGTTAGAGCATACATGAGGATTTCTAACCTTTATGAAGATCTGGGAGATTACTATGGTAAACTAAATTTATTAAAGGATGCAGTTCAAACATTTGAAAAATGGGAGTACTTGCTCGGTTTGGGTAAAATGGAGTATCAACTAGGCATGTTCTATAGCGATTTAGGAGATTTTGAGAATTCAAATAGGCACATAAGAATAGCACAACAAGTAGAACAAAAAATTGGCGATACCTCTAGGATCACTCGTGGGTTATACTTAATAGGGAATTTTTATTTTCAAAACAGCAAAATTGATTCGGCAATTTACTACTTCGAGCGTTGCTCAGAACGAGCAAAAAAACTAGGTGATAATTGGAATTATATCGAATCAAACTATCGGTTGGCGCAAATACTCAAGGAAAAGAAAAAAATACCAGAAGCTATTACTCAACTTAAATTTGTACTAGACCTAGCTGTTTCGGATAAGGATTACGGGGCTTATTATAAGGCCTCCATGGAAATGGCAGATTGTTATTTTCTCATAAAGGATTATCCTGAAACCGAAAGAATATATGCCGATCTTTTAGAATTGTTGGAGAAATTTAATTTAACAGGCCCAGTATCTCAGGTGAGAAAGGAATATGCAAAACTCTACTTTATATTAGGAGAATTTGAAAAGGCTAATATTACACTAACTCCATCACTTAAATGGAGTCTGAAAATGGGAAGAGCATCAGAAAATGCAGATGTACTGTCCATTGCATACAAAATTGATTCCGCAATAGGCCTTTATGAACAGTCATTGCAAAAGCATATCCAATTGGTTAATCTGAAAGAATTAATAGAAGACAAGGATTTGCTTATTCGAGAAGCCAAAAGTACTTATCTCGAAAAAATTAGCGAAGAAGAGGAAAAGAATCGGTTAGCTCACCTAAGTAAGGATGTAGAAATCAAAAAAAAACAAGCTGACTTGGAAGTACAGGAGAAAATGAAGAATTTCCTCTACGGTGGTCTTGGGCTGACAATACTTTTTGCAATTTTCATTTTCAATCGATTTAGAGTGACTAACAAGCAAAAGGCAATCATTGAAGAACAAAAGCAAATAGTAGATGAAGCGTTTGATGGGCTAGAAGAAGCGCATAAAGAAATTACAGACAGCATTAATTATGCAGAACGAATTCAGCGCAGTTTCTTAGCTACGGATAAATTATTAAATGAAAACTTGAATGAATACTTCGTTTACTTCAACCCTAAAGAAGCCGTAAGTGGGGATTTTTATTGGGCAGGTAATTTAGCTAACGGTAACTTTGCGTTGGTCAACGCAGATAGTACAGGACACGGAGTACCAGGTGCCATTATGAGTATTTTAAATGTGTCGTCCATAGAGAAAGCTATTGAGAACAAAGCGACAAGTCCTTCTGATATCTTTAACCAAACGCGTAAAACCATAATAGAACGTTTAAAAAAGGATGGAAGTGAAGAAGGAGGGAAAGATGGAATGGATGCCAGTTTAATATCCTTTAACAGCGATGAAACAAAAATGACCTACGTTGCCGCACAAAACCCAATTTGGATCGTTAGAGATGGAGAACTTACCGAAATCAAACCAGAAAAGATGCCAGTGGGCAAACATGATAACGACCATATTCCATTCAACGGAGGGGAATATGATATCCAGAAAGGTGATCAGGTATACACCTTAACAGATGGATTTCAAGATCAGTTTGGAGGTCCAAAAGGAAAGAAGTTCATGGTTAAGAAGATGCGCCAGTATGTACTGTCCATATCTAGTTTGCCAATGACGGAACAACACCAAAAAATCTCGGATACATTTTCAAATTGGAAAGGTGATATTGAACAAGTCGATGATGTGTGTGTGATTGGAATACGAATATAAAACGCGCCACAACAAGAAATAAAGCTAATACCCTTCGTTACCTCAGGACGTACTATCTTTATTCCAAACGTTGTGCATAATAAAGAAGCGAAATGAATTTATTTAAAAAATTATTCGGAAAAAGCAGTGAGAATCAGAAAGAAGATCATTCTCAGAAAATAGATGAAAGAGTTGAAATTCGAGTTAAGAAAGAAACATCAGAATTTACTTACACAGACTTCAATAAGGCAGAATTGGAAAATGTCGACAAAAATGTAAAATTCTTTAATGAAGCTTTTGTTAACCTTTTGCAGTTTGATAAAGAGCCCGCAAATCACCCTGAAAACTTAGATGAATATTTGGAGGTATGGGGCAGTTCAGGATTTGGAGATTTTATGGGAATCCAGCAGGATCAACATTTGGCATTATTGGCGTATAATTTTGGCGAATATTTAAACTCTAAATATCAGATGAAGTGGCAGGTTAAGTCTGATGGATTCGGGGAACAAACCGTAATTAGAAGAACCGAACCAATTGAACAGGAACTATATCCAGTTGACAGTACAATTGATGCAATTAATAATAATAAAAGAAATATTTATACTGAAATCGAGAGGAAATTGATTGGCTCGATTAACCTATTAAAGAAATAAACTATGCACAACACTATGTAAAAAGCATTAAAACGACTTTTTACATTAAACGTTAGCATTAATTAATCTCATAATGGCGAAGAGTAAATTTATATCAATGATTAGCATGGTACTTTTGTTAATCGCGTGTGAAGAAAATAATCAATCCATTCATGAAGAAAATCAACCTAATGACTTTGAGATTTGCATTAAATCAGACTGGATTCAACAGGATCTGAATGGACAAGTTAAAAGTTTAGTCGAGCACTGGCATAATGACCTAGATAGTCTCCATAAAGGTTGGATTAACAAATATAAGTTTGATGACGAAGGGTATATTACTTTCAGTTCATTTAGCGATGGTTTGGACCTCATCAAAGAAAGTAAGTTCATCAGGAATGATAAAAAAGAAATTGTACAGGTTGAAGAAGTTAATCATACCACAGGTAAACACTACAATCTGATTTATTTGTACGATGGCTGCTATGTTGCAGAAATTTCAGGATTTCAACCAGATGATATGAACCGGTTTGGAAAAAGAATCTTTAAACATGATTCACTGGGCAACAACATTGAAACAATAGAGTATTTGGACGGAAAGTTTTCAGGAAAAACTTCGACCTCATACGAGAAGAACGGTTCATTTGACATCAAATCATACGACTATCTCAATGAAATGTATCACCGATATGTATATCAGACCACATCTGATTCAGGGAAATTTTATTCTGTCAATATGAATTATCGCGCTGAAGATGACACCAATGTAATTGATGCATATGATTCTACCTTTTCAGACTTTGACAGGTTTGGGAATACAACTTCCACCCTGATGTATGTTAATGGAAATCCTTACAAGCACAAATTTATATACTCTTATGATGCATTAAACAATTGGGTTAGATATGAAGATCATCAAGATGGATCGTTATGGCATACTTACACCAGAGACATTGTTTATTACTAAACAAATGCTAACAAAAAATAAAGCTAATGCCTTCCACCTCAATTGTAATTGAGGCTACAGAGCACTATCTTTATTCCAAACGTTAGCATGCATTCGCAAATGAAATATTCCGTTTTCCTACTTTTAATTTCTTCTGTTTTTATGGCGCAATGCCAAATTCAAGAGAGCGACTCGATTTCTGAATCAAACTCTGCCGATATAATCGATGGAACTATAATTCAAAGTTGGTCTTCTGATCTTGCGGTCAAAGATTCAAATGATCATGAAATTTCGGTTACCATCGTCATGAATTATAAACTATTGGACGAAAAAATTTCAGAAGAACGTAACGAATTGTATACCAAATCAATTGATTCAATCATCAATATTATCGTGCCTCAAACCACTTTACAATATTCTTATGTAGGAATTTGGGACAAGCGCAGATATGAATTAGAATTACAGCTGGAGTCGGAATTGGTTAAGCCTCTAAAAGAAGAAAATATTGTTCTTAATTTCATTGAGGTGGCGGACGTTAATTTGCCAGAACACCTAATTAAAGAAATTGGTGAATAACGCATGCTAACAAAACCTAAAGTACAGAGCCTAACCTACCAAGCCGTTTCTCCGTACTTTAGCCCAAACGTTATGTACAATGAATCGATGGAACACTTGAGCGCATATATTTTTCAATCGAATCTTGAAAAGGCTCTTGAATTAATCCAAAACGGCAACGATATTAATGGTTTGTATGGGTATAACAATAGACCTATTAGCTCAGCTATTAACAGCGATAACCCGGCTACATTGAAATTTGTCATTGCACAAGGCGCAGATGTGAATATTGACGCTGGAGCTCCGCTATTCGAAACAATTGCTAATTGTATTGACGGGATGATTCAAGCAAATCGAGACGAACCGTTTCCAGAAAGCATGGAAATGATCTCAATCTTAATAAAGAGTGGCGCAAATCCGATTATTGAAGATTCAGAAGGCAGGAAACCAATTGATGTTTTATATGCTTACGTTCAAACTGAAGACCATCTTGACACATTGAAGTCCATTTTTCGATTATACATCCCTGAAGTGGATAACCTTATCTTTGACAAAAGATATACATAACAAAACCTAAAGTACAGAACCCAAGCCTACCCAACCGTTTTCCGTACTTTAGCTCAAACGTTGTACTCAATAACCCCATATGATCGGAAAAAATATTAAGTGGCTAATAATGACTGCTTTGATTCTTGGTTTATCATGTACATCAAAAACTGAGCTTGAAAATGAAATTTGTGAATGTGTTAAGTTCACTGTAGAGCGGGCAAAATCAGCTATGAATGACTACGAATCCGAACCTAATTCTGAACTTACAGATTCTCTACAAAATAGATGTAATGACATTTCGAAAAATGAAGTCAGAACCTTAATTAGCAAATTGGACTCACTTAAATTAATTGGAGTCGCAAAAAAAGACCGTCATCAAATTATAGCTGATGAAATGGGATGTGAGCACTACTTAGAATTAGGGGAAATTGTTGATTTAATGAGATCTGAAGAAGATCAAAATTAAATAAGAACTGAGTACAACAAAACCTAAAATACATAACCCAAGCCTACCCAACCGTTTTACGTATTTTAGCTCAAACGTTAGCATTAATCGCGTAGATGATAGATTTTATTGACGATATAAAAGTTCCGGTGTGGAAGTCAATCGGACAGAATAAGCTTGACGAGGCAATAAATTTTACGGTCCGTGAATTCAAGAAATTGCCATCAACTCCATTTCACTCCATTCTTGAACAGTCCTTCACGAATGACCCAGATGACGTTGCTGCATGGATTTGGGATTTTATATCCAAAAGCGAAAAAGAAGGAAATAATAAAGCATTCTATTTCGAAATGAATGGTTTCTCAATTAACCCAGACCTGTGGTTCGTAGGTGGTTTTGCATTTGATATTTGTGAGAGTTTTGAAGATTATGATTGGTTAGCAGATTGGAAATCCTCAACTGAAACTACTCTCAAATTACGAGGTTTAGAAAATATCCAAAAGTTGATCATAGATAAAGCCCATTATGAACGAGAAACTTCGTTGGCTTGGGAATTTTGTGAGTTGCTTATAGTGCTAAAACTCCACAAACTATTCTCTCTAGCTTTCAATATTCTGATTGAAGAAGGAGAGCAAATTAAAATGCCAATAATCGTCAATGCACATGACGATGAACTTGAAATAATTCTCAATAAAATAACTAATGCTAACAAGACCTAAAGTACAGAACCCAAGCCTACCCAACCGTTTTCCGTACTTTAGCTCAAACGTTGTAGCACATGCGATGAAGGGGAAATTAAAAATATCCGTAGGAGTAATTTCATTTTGTCTCTTGGCAGCTTTGATTTACAAACTAACAAATATTCCAGACGGAATGATTCTATCCGGTCTGTACATAGGTGTTATTTTGATCGTCATAATTATGGTAAGTGCATTAACTCTGGCCGGGTTGACCAATCTAATTTCAAAACGAATTCCATTTTGGACCACTTTCTTTACTCTAACTGCTTTAGCATTTGCGGCATTTCATTACCAAATCTATTCGCCAACGTTGAAAGTAATAGTACCTGTAAATTACTCTGGGACGGTCAGTTTGGTAAAATCAAATGTGGCCGAAAATGTTTTGATACTGGACGAAAACGGAGTTGGATATTTAAATGAATGGACTTTTAACAGGACATATTTGAAACCCATTGTCGAAGACATAAATGGCAAAGATCTATCAGGATTTTGTGTTGGATTCAACCAGTCAACATTTTTCGGTTTAAGTACAACAAAACATGGTATGCATGAAGATGAGATTAAGTCCTTATCATTCGAAATACAGTCCAGAGCCAAGATCAATGAATCGAATGTGCATTAATTAAAATAAAACGTGCTACAACACAAAATAAAGCTAATGCCTTCCGCTCTCAATTGTAATTGAGGCTACAGAGCACTATCTTTATTCCTAACGTTATGTGTAATGAAAACACTATGAATAAAACTTGGTATTTAATCCTTTTTGTTTTTGGCATTTCTGCCTGTACTCAAAACAATAAATTAATGAACGCTAAGGTTCTCACGTATACGACCAATGTTGAAATTCTGAACGATTCTTTCTCACAATCTGTAATCGATTATTTTTCTCAAAAATATGGTGACAGTGTAGAAGTCACCTATGACAGCCGCGGAAATATTAGGATGGACTATTTTGGGAGTGGTGATATGGGAATGAGCTATAATTTTTACAATGCTAGACTACACCAAAACTACTCTAAATCGAAAAATCTAGACACCATATACTTTTATGACACATCAATCAATAATTATCGTTTAGACTCAACTGAAAGAATTAGCAACGAGCATGGTTTTATCTTGAAATACTATTCTCAGGACCCCTATGATAGTACTGGTATTATTCAGGAATTTCACTTTTTATATGATTCGCTAATCGTAAATCCAGAATTATATAAAGACTTCAACGACTTTTCATTTTGTGAAATAATTGCGGACTCAAAGTGTTTGCCGATTAAAACTATCGTTACCAACGGAGGCATAAGAATTACACGTAACCTGTTTCGAACAAGACCAATTGTAAACCCTAATTTATCCTTTTTCGAGCCTGAGAAAGGAATTGAATTAATAGCAGATTAAAACACATAACAAGAAATAAAGCTAATACCCTTCGTTACCTCAGGAGGTACTATCTTTATTCCAAACGTTATAGAGCATCAAAATGAGAGCCATTATTTTAGCCAGCGGAACCTTTATCCTCATAGGATGTAATTCTAATCCTGAGTTCATTCAGACCGACCTTGATATTGAATCGGCTCAGATTGAAGTTGACACTTTAGAAATTTTTGAAAAACCGAATGAGAATATTGATACAATCGGATTTAATGAATACTGGTCCAATGTAAATATCTCGTCTGCAACGCTGTACGCATATGTCCCTGAATTTAGATCGTCTGATTTTCAAACCTTAAATATCTTGAATGATCAAAATGAGTTGAATCCAACCGTATTGGATTCTTTCACAGTTGAGCTCGACTCGGTTTCCTTGATTCAATTAAAACAAGCCCTTACGTACGAAACAACTTATGAATCCATAGGCTCAGATTGCTTCAATCCGCACCATGGGATCGTAATGAAAGATAAATCAGATAATCCTGTCGGACATATTTCAATTTGTTTTCAATGTGGTAATTATTCCATACGCCCGGAACATGTTAACTACTTAAAAGTTGGCCCTTTTAGAAGTATGATAGAGCGCCACAATATCCCGACCTCAGGACATACTTTATTGTCGATTTATAAGAAACAGTATGCTCGAAACCAGTCGACAAAGAGGGATATGCATTAAGACCGGAAAAGCTCTATAACAAGACCTAAAGTACAGAACCCAAGCCTACCCAACCGTTTTCCGTACTTTAGCTTAAACGTTAGGTGCAATAATGCCACATGAAAAAATACCTATTCTACATAATAGGACTTCCAGTTATTTCCTTATTAAGTAAATTAATATTGGGACCGCTAACTACTGGAGCTCATGACGGAGGTTTTTTAGCATTATCCTTCGGTGCTATTTGCGGATTTACAATTTTCATATCAATCATTTTAAAAATTAATAAGTTCATTACAATTCCTGTTGGAATAATCATTGGTTCACTTTTCGTCTATACTTCTAGTGAATTAAATTATCTATTGTTCTTTGACCCGAACTTAGATTTTTGGGAAATTGGATATAGAGATTTTTGGACGAATAATTTAAATGAGAATAGCATCGACACGGCTATGGGTATTGCTTTTTTTACATTATTTATTATTTCATCTGTTGTATCAATTGAAATAATGAAAAGATTAATAAAAAAAAACAGCACCTAACAAGACCTAAAGTACAGAACCCAAGCCTACCCAACCGATTTCCGTACTTTAGCCCAAACGTTATGTGCAATAGGCAAGGCGAAAACCTCTTACATCTATGCTTCTATCAACTGAGGAAATACAGACCATACAAAATGAAGTGAAAACTAACGTTCAATGGCAATTCCCAAACGTCATGGGTATTGGTCAAGGATAGGTTAGGACTAGCATACTTTGCTTAAGCCCTGTTCACAAGATTATAATTTTCCAAGGAGACATAAACACTGGATTTGAACACATTAGACAGAGACACAGTTATTGGTCAACAAAAAGCTTCTTCAAGCCCACGGAAGATGGGTTGAAAGTTGACAACCCTACTAAATTCGGACGAAAGTCTATGCCCATCATCGACTATCAGGATATAGTAGACCAATTATTCAATCCCGACAATGTCGGTTCCAAGAATAATGAACCAGAGCTTTTTGATGTATATAAAGGTGATGTTAAAAGTGAAAATAATGAGGATGGTATATATACTATGATCCTCTATAAAGGCACCAAAATCCTTCATGCACTTTACCCGAATAAAAAGATTAACAACCACACAAAAAAAGGTAACAAACCTTTAAAATATGCTAAGGGAAAACCTCAGTATACCATTGATACCAATCCATTTGTCGTGTCCATAGGGGTTCCGTACAGAGACAATAAAGGGAAAGTATTTTACAGCGTTGAGATTTTTCGAGATTATGATAAAAAAATTGAAGTCGCGTTAGTAAGAGATCATAGAAAAGATGGGCACTTTCAGCTATATGAAGAAGAATTAACCAAGGAATTCGACCAACACAGTTTGCGCACAGAGGTAGATTTTCTCCAATTCCAGGACTTTACCAAAGTTGAAAAAATGATCAAAAAATATGATAAGGAAAATTACAATTAAGATAAATCACATAACAAGAAATAAAGCTAATACCCTTCGCTAACTCAGGAGGTACTATCTTTATTCCAAACGTTGTAGCACATTATAAAGACAAATTTTTTGGTACAATCCTTGAAATAGATAGTTAATTCAATATCGAAAAACAAATTATTATGAATACCAGAGCAATTATCACCTCAATATTAATGTTGCTAACCAACATACTCTGTGCTCAACTAGAACACGAGGCTGAATATACTATTACACATATTGAAGAAGATCAATACTTTGGCGCACTTTCAGCCGGAACGTATGAAGTTGGAACTGGATTTGGTTATGGCAATAAAAACTGCATTTTTATCTTCGAAGTGGTGAGCGAAGGAATCTATAAGATTAAAGCTAAAACATCGGGCAGATATATTCGAGCGTCAGACGAGAATAATGCTTTGCTAAGCGCAAAGAATCAATCAGATGATGATTATGCGAAATTCAGAATTAAAAAACACGACAACGGCTCGTACACGGTTCAAGTAGTTGCCAACGATTGGAATTGGAAGTACAATTCAAGTCTCAGCCAACTTCAAGTGAGGAAGTCGAATTATAAGCAAGACTATTTCATCATTTCAAAATATCAAGATCCTTCTCAACTAACCAAACCAAAAAAATTAACTTCTAAGGTTAAATTACGAAACCTATCGGTAAAAGAGTATTTAGCCTATGACGTTTTGAAAGGTCGTGTTGGGCCGCTTAAATTAGGCGGCTATTTTGAGGAATATGCTTCTTGGAATATTCAATCATATCCAAATGGCAAGGTCTCTTTTGTTATTGGCAATGCTGCTTTACTAGCCAAGAGGCATCAGGACCGAGTCCTTGTTTCAAAAGGAGATGGATCGATTGGGTCACCTGATGCAATGTGGGAATTAGTCAAAAAAGACAATGGTATTCTTATCATGCACGCAACATCCCATACATTTTTATCCATTGATGCTGAGGGTGGAATAACGCTTACGACCAAGATGGAAGACCCACGAACTGTTTGGCAATTGGAACAAAAAGAAATGAGGATAGAAAACCTAATAACAAAAAATAAAGAAGTTTTCTTTGCCACTTTTCTAAATGGTGGTGATCATTTTGGTTTTTGTGCGTTCGAGCATTCTGATCTTATTACTGCACAGAAAACCTTAAATGACGAATTTTCAGCATGGAAGTATATTTCAATATCACCAGGAAACTTCAAGCTTCAAAATGTCGGTAATAATAAATTCCTTTCAATTGTTCCCTCGGGAGACGGGAATCAACTTAAGCTAACAGCTGACCTGGGAAATCAAAGTGTATGGTCAATTAAGAAGCTGCCCATTGGCGGCTTCGAATTAAAGAATAAGACAGCTGGACTGTTTATTCATACTTTGGATGATGGTAATGTACAGTTAGATTCTAAGCCATATGGCCAATGGTTTTTCGAACCTAGAAAGGATATTACAACCGAAATAATGAAAGAACTCAAATAAGATAAACGTGCTACAACAAAACCTAAACTGCATTTAAACGCAGTTTAGCCTAAACGTTATACTCAATTTATGCGCACCTTGTGGATACTTCTTCTAATCCTATTTTTTAATGGCCTTTCCTTTGGCCAAGATGAAGAATGCGAATGCTCAAAAATTGTCAAAAGAGATGAGAATGGATTCTCAACTTTGAAAAAAGGAGGAACTCCATTTACAGGGATTTGCTTCAGGTATGTACCTAAAATGCGAAGAGCCCCAATTTTATCTAGACACTGGTATGAGGATGGAGTACCTGTGAAAATGAACATCTATTATAATTCTGGTAAACTGTATCAGTCGGTGCCTTTCATTGATGGTAAGGCAAATGGGCTGGTCGATGTTCTAGATGAGGATGGAAACGTGATACGAAAGAAACGATATCCAGTAATAAAACAGAACTGAGCATAACAACGTATAAAGCCAGTTCATTTCATTCACTAACTTTATACTAAACGTTAGAGTGCATGCGTAACTACTGTAACAATACTACTGAATAATCGTACATTTATAATAAAACTGCTAAATGGGACATGAAGCAATAAAACTAGAGTTGATTAATTGGCTGACAAATCTTGACAACGAAACTATTGAATATCTTAAAATAGTTAAAGACTCAAGAAATTCGACTGAAGATGAAAATCCGCAAATTATTGCAGGACTGAATCGTGCTGCCAATGATATCGACAATGGACGAGTTGTTTCTCATGATGAAGTCAGCAGTAAATATGGCCTATAAAGTATTATGGTCGCAAGAATCTATTCAGAACCTTGAAGACATCCTTGAGTATTTAAGTGAAAAGTGGACCGAAAGAGAGTCAAATACCTTTAAGCAACATCTGGTCAAGCACATTAAACTTATTTCATCAAGTCCTAAACTATTTCCTGTTTCTGAATACAACTCTAGATTTAGAAAAGCTGTTTTATCTAAGCAAACCACGTTGTATTACGAAATTCAAGAGGACACGATTATTCTAGCATATATATTCGTTAACAAACGAAGTATTGATCATATCCAAGAATAAAAAACGACACTCTAACAAGAAATAAAGCTAATACCCTTCGTTACCTCAGGAGGTACTATCTTTATTCCAAACGTTGGGCTTAATTACAAATAGGTGTTACCTGCGAAATGTATTCATCATTCTGGGAATCAAATAGCGATAACTTATAGAGTCAGATTAATTTTGGGCTGAAAAGAAGAGTTAAATGAACAAAGGAATTATACATATTAGGAGTATTGCTGAGGTATATAAGTACCTACTGGCAGAGACTCCCCCACATCCATTGATCACCATTATTCGCAGGTGGCCAGAAGTAAATGTTGACTTGACGCAAGTGAAATTCACCAGCGACCTTTACTACATGGCCATGAAACGGGAAATAAGTGGCAGCTTTCAATATGGTCGTAATTCCTACGATTTTCAAGAAGGAACTATGATCTTTATAGGGCCGGGCCAGATTGCAAACTTCTCACATGCCGCTGAATTTGCAGGCAAAGGAACGGCATCTGAAGGATGGACCATTCTATTCCATCCTGACCTCATAAGAAAATCTACCCTGGGAGAAATGATCCATAATTATTCATTCTTTGAATATGACACCAATGAGGCTCTCCATCTAAACGAAAAGGAGCGTAAATTCATCAATACGCTTGTTGATACTATTGAGGAAGAACTAGAACAAAACATGGACAGGCACTCGCAAGAGTTGATCATTCAAAATCTGGAGACCATATTGAAATACAGCAGCAGATACTACGACAGGCAGTTTTACACCCGCACCAATTTCAACAAAGACCTGGTATCCAAATTCAACCAATACCTACGCTCTTATTTCGAGTCGGATGAGATTATGGAGAAAGGAATTCCAACTATAGATCAATGCGGAGAAGCATTGAGCATGTCAGGTCCTTATTGTAGCGACCTGCTTAGGACCGAAACAGGTAAAAGTGCTAAAGATCACATTTATACTCAACTGATAGAACGCTCGAAGACCGTACTTCTGAATTCCTCTGAACCCGTTAGTCAAATCGCTTATAAGTTCGGATTCGAATATCCTCAAAATTTCAGCAAGCTATTCAAATCAAAAACGGGGATGAGCCCAAGTGAGTACCGGACTTTGAACTAACTGCGAATTGAATACGACTTACCGCGAAATGGATAGGTACACGATTACGAGGTACTGTTTCTTTGTATTATAAATTTAAATAAAGAAATCATGAAGAAAAACGCATTTGACCTTGTAAGTGATAAAGACCTTTCTGGAAAAGTATATCTAATTACTGGAGCCTACTCAGGTCTCGGAGCTATAACAACAGAAGCCCTCTTAAGAGCAAAAGCCACAGTTATTATAGCTGGTCGTAATGCTCAAACGCAAGCAACATTTTTACATACCCTGAAGCAAAAGCCAGACTTAATATTCGAGAATCAGCAAGTTGATATAGCACATACCTTGGATCTTGGTAACCTAGCGTCCGTTCGAGTGTTCGCCCATTATATTAAAGAAACCTATGCACAGGTAGACTGTCTCATTAACAACGCTGGAGTTATGTTTACCCCTCCTGGAAAAACTAAAGATGGATTTGATTTGCAATTCGGAACCAATGTAATTGGTCCTTTTTTGCTTGCCAAATTACTTGTCGATATGACCAAAAGACAGGTATGGCTTTCATCAAAAGGTCACACTAGACTTGGTGCTCCAAGAATTGATTTGGAGGCCATTACCCATATAGATGAATCAAACTATAACACTACGCTAAGATACCAGCAGTCAAAACTTGGTGACATCCTGCTCGCAAAGTACTTTCACGAACAATACCCACAACTTAACGCTGTTTCTGTGCATCCTGGCGTTGTAAAGACGAACTTAGGAAGACACATGACTATTGGAAAAAAACTCTCTTTCATGCTCAAACATCCTTTGGCTGTTTTTTCAATGAAAGAGCCAGAGGAAGGAGCAGCAACGCAAGTGATGGTGGCAACGATCCCTGATGTTCAATTAGTAGGAGGAGCCTACTATGCCGAGTGTTCGGTGGCGAAAGAAGCGGAAAGTGCACGAAACATGGATGATGCTAAGAAATTGTTTGAGTATTGTGATAGGGTAACAGCGAAATTTCAGAATTAGAATTAAATATCTATTTTGGTATAAATAAACTAAGCCCAACAATGTATAAGCGGCATTAAAACGACCGCTTATACTCAACGTTAGCATTCATAAATGAGCCACGAAAATTACCCTGGATTAATAGAAAGAGTTAAAGCAGTATTCGCAGATTCTATAATCATAGTTCTTATGATGTTTGCTGCTTCCTATATTTTCTCTGCTTTCGAAAATGTACCTGACCCCTATAGAATATGGACGATGATATTCATTTTTGGGTTATACGATCCAATCTTCACAAGCCTTTTCGGTGGTACAATTGGACATTTGATTATTGGAATTAAGGTTAAAAGAGAAAGCAATGAAAACAAGAACATTATCTTACCTCTGGCTCTTATTCGATATACAATTAAGGCCTTGCTGGGCTGGATTTCATTAATTTCTGTAATGGTTAAGTCCAACAAAAAAAGGAGAGCAATTCACGATTTTTCCGCTGGATCTGTTGTTGTTTATAGGAAGAAAACGAATGCTAACAAAACCTAAAGTACAGGGCCCAACCTACCAAACCGTTTCCGAAATTTAATTAAAACAAAAAACGGAATGAGGTTTCCCCTCATTCCGTTTCATTACCAATATATGCAGATTTCAATTTCTCTCAAAGCCAAATACAGCAGGAGCGAAAGTAGCATTAAGGCCCATTCCTTTTGCTGAAGCCTTCATCTCTTCAGGAATATCTCCACAAAACAAGAACTCACCCGGGTTTGCTATTGATAATAGGTTGTTAAAGTGCCCTGCCGCAGTAGTTCCTAAATGAAATCCTACAGCTCCTGCATCAGAAAACAAATCCTTAACCACAAGCTTTGAATTCGATTCATCAAAATAACACTGCACATTCAAAGCGCCTGGCTCATTCGATTTCATTTGATCTGTCACTTCAGTATAGATCGCTTTCAATTCATTTGATTTTCCCTCTTTGGCAGTCCATGAATACACTACCATTACTTCTTGATTTTTCATTCTATTGTTGTTTTTAAGATTAATTTTCCCTTCACTCATTGAGCCTCCATCCGCTGTATAGTGGCTTCCTCGACTAGAATATGTTGCCGGAAGGCCCATGAATTTTGAATAAGTTCTGATGGTCCAAGAAACCGGACCTCTAAAAAAGTAGTTTTCAGGAGCGGCAACTTGATCGATTTCTTTTTTATACTTGGCAGCCATTCCTTTTGTAAGATGGAATTTCAAGTCATCACTTGACTCAAAAGTTTCATGAATAATCAGTGCATCCTCACCGATAACTTGGTAGACTTCAAATCGAATCATTCCTTCTTCTACCTCATGCGCTTCTGAACCAACTGTAAGCCACCATTTTTTCAACTCTTCGAGACTTTGCCCTTCTTTACAAGTCCATTTTGCAGTCACCTGAACGGCCGTTGACGCGTTTGGCTGTTGATAATCGTTTTTCACGAATCCATATAAGTACTCCCCAAAAGTTCCATTAACCCCTTTGTCTGTTAGGGCATTCCTTGTTTGCTCCGAAACTTTCATTCCTCTAATCAAGTGGAAATCTGGCTTAGCAACTTTGTGCAATGCTGCCGAATGGTTTCCAGCTGTTTGAGTAAAATAATTTAATAACGACTCATCATTTTTAAAAATGTGGTGGACTAAAACTGCATCTTGACCGATGGCATGATTAATCTCTGTAGACAACATACCCGGGTGGTTCTTACCATCAGTATGAATATCTTCCCATTCCTTTAGCATTTCTCTTGAATCTTCTGATTTTCGAAAGATTCCGCCTTTGGTTTTAGGGATCCATTTTCCAGTTATGCTTATTTCATCTCCAATTTGAATTGGCTCTTGCATAAACGTTGGTAATTCTATTGCTACTTCATTCATAATTATTGTTTTAACGATTCAACACTACAAACATATTGACGTTATTACACTTTTTTAAGGTGTGAAAACGACTACTTAGAGGGTTGTTTACGACACCTTTTTGAATTACTTTTGCTTTTATGAAACACATCAGCATTATCGTTCCACAAGAAAACAGCGTAGTTGACACCATAATAGGTCCGTACAACTTGTTCACCATGGCGAACAGCCGACATCAAAAAATTAATGGTCTGTCTTCGCCTTTGTTTAAAATTGATTTAGTTGGGCTAACTGAACAACCGGTTACTTATCAAGAGCTTTTTACGTTGCAGCCCACGGGCTCAATTTCATCAATAGAGAAAACTGATTTAATTATCATATCTCCAATTAGTGGAGATTTAGAACACACGATTGCTGCCAATCAACCTTTTGTTGATTGGATCAAGAAACAGCGAATAATGAATAATGCAGAACTTGCAAGTTTATGTAGAGGCGCATTCCTATTAGCCGAAACAGGCCTTATTAACGGAAAGAATTGTTCAACGCATTGGGCGGTTCATGATTTATTTAGAAAAAAATATCCCGAAGTAAACTTGATTCCTGAAAAAATATTTAGTGAAGACAACGGTATATACTCTAGTGGAGGAGCCTATTCTATTTTGAACTTCACACTTTATTTAATTGAACGATTTTTTGGAAGAGAGACCGCTATATGGATCTCGAAGATGTCTGAAATCGATTTTGATCGCGTCAATCAAAATGAATTTACCATATTCACTGGACAGAAAGATCATAGCGATGAGCAAGTTCTAATGGCACAAGAACACATTGAATCCAACTATGAAAGCAAGCTCAAAATTGAAAACATTGCAAATCAAATTCATTTGAACAGTAGAAGTTTTCTAAGAAGATTTAAAAAAGCCACCTCCAACACTCCCTTAGAATATATCCAACGAGTTCGTGTGGAGGCAGCTAAAAAGAAGCTTGAATCAACTGCAGACAATGTTTTGGAGGTGATGTACAACGTTGGATACAATGACGAAAAAGCGTTCCGAAAAACCTTTAAAAAATATGCCGGATTATCCCCGAAGGAATATCAAAGGAAGTACAACAGAGAAGCTGCATTTGCTTAAGAAAGCCAAATAAGCAGATTATTCAAGGGCTATTTTCAGAAATTGTACTAGGGACTTTAAACATCGTTTGTCTGGTTAATGTAATAGCTTAACCAGACTATTCAGCTGTAAAACTTCTTGAATAAGTTTCGTCCCAAACTCCATCTTTGAGTTCTTCAATGTAGACTTCATACTCGCCTGGTTCTACAACATTCAAGTGATAAATGTTGTTTTTCTGCGCTACAATAGACTTGCATTCTTCACAAATCAGGCGAGTTTTACCTTCTTCAAGGTTGAGTAATTTTATTTGAAACGTATTGCCAGCTACAATTTTATCCGGCATCTCAAATATTTTAACTGGTTCTGAATAAGGTTTCCCTACTGCAAAAACATGGGCGCCTTTATAACTCATCTTCTTACATTGGTATTTGAAATAAATTCCAACCATTCCCATAAAACTAGGTGCATTGAAAATAAGTTCTGCTTTGGATTTACGCACTTTCAGTTTCTTTGATTCCATCATTGAAGAATCATTCATGGTGTAAGATAGTTTTCCTCGACACTTGCAATTAGCTACATCAATTTTCACAACACCGACTGAATCTGCCAGCAAATATTTTGGACCATCTAAAGCAATCTTAGATGTCTGACTCCATCCAAGAGATGAAATCGAAGCTAAGAATATAAATAGAAGAAGATTTTTCACTTACGAAAATTATAAAAATAACGCTGGATAAGGCGAAACATCCATTATTAATTAAATTAACCAGATGTTAGAAATCAGGACCAGTTGCGAAAACTGCAACAAGCCATTGCCGAATGAAAGCAATGAAGCCATGATATGCACCTACGAATGTACTTTCTGTAAAGAATGTGTAGACGAGGTACTGAAGAATGTCTGCCCTAATTGTGGTGGCGGTTTTGAAAAAAGGCCAACAAGGCCAAAAGACGAGTTAATTAAAAATCCTGCGAGAACGGATAAAATTTTTAAACCAGTTAAGCATAATAGGTTTTTCAAAGACAACGTTGATATTGACCCAAGAGATAGGTAGCTCATCATCAACTTTCCACCTATTTAAACATTTTCGTCAACCTACGTATTCCGAATCAAATTCATCTCTAGAACTAGGTGCAACGAACTGATTATTAGCTTGAAACGATATACGTATTCCTTGCAACTCGTATCATCACCTAGCGGATAATTTTCTACTTTAAATGGATGAGAATTTTCTTCTTTCTTCTTTTTATGATTCCTTTAATGCTGTTTGCTCAAAACGACAAATCTGTTTGGAGTTACGATTCTACCTTAAAAGCAAACTCCTTTCATGTTCGTATTAATCCAGGGATGTTTATTCCAGATATGGCGGGGACTCATACGATGAAACTTTTCGTTGAATATAATTTTGACTATAAAAATGCAGTATCAGGTGCTATAGGATATAAAAAGGGAGGAGTTCAACCCGGAGGATGGTTTAGTTTCGAAAATCTGGGCACGGAAGGAGTCTATGGCAGCATCTCCTATAAAAGATTGGTGCATCAAAACTTTTATTTAAGCGGCATGTTTTCATCTGAAAAAACGACTTTCACATTGGAAGAAGGTCGTGTAAGCAATATGCTGGCTGGCCTGTACTACGGGATAGGTTTTCAAATTCAAAACAGCCATCAAATCTCAATAAACTTTGAGACTAGCTTGGGGGTAACTTACTTTAAAAGAGACCCTGGCAACTCGGTGGTTAAACTCCCTCCTTTTGGCCTTGGATTTCCAGTACGATTAATAGAAAATGGTTACGATGAAAACCAAGGCTTTAGCATGAGTTTTTTGCCTGAAGTGTCCTGTGGATTTTGGTTTTAATTAGAACTTAGCGTCAGTTCCGCGAGAAGTATTGTGTTTCTTAGACCAAACCTTAAACACCGCATAGTACTTAAATGTTAGGCCAATGTAGGTCCCTTTTGTTATCGCCTCTGCATATTCATTATTCAGCGTATTAGCAGGATCTATATACCACATGGTGGAAGAAATGATATCTGAAAAACCATATCTAAAGGCTAGACCAATATCCATATAGCTTTTAGGTGCGCTTCGTTTTTGAAATCCAAATTCAAACATTCCAACTAAGCTGTTTGTTGCCTCAAAGTTGATCGTGTACGAGTAATTTGTTTCCGTTTTTCCAACTCCGCCAGTTCCACCGAATAAATAGCCAATTCCTGCTTTCAAGTAGAAGGAATCTTCAGCATCCGGTTTAAGAATTTTCTTAACCTTCACATCGGCCAAGGGAGCTCTGTATCCTAAACTTAAATTGACATTTTGATTTTTATAGACGTAAGAATTAAACTCATATGAAAAATCAGCTTCAAGTCCTAACGAGTTTTTCATCATATAGCTCACCCCTACTCCACCAGTAATCGTATATCCGAACGGATGTTTCCAATTGGTAGTTGAATTTGTGAAATTTCCTTTAGACATCCCAAAAGTGGCATTTGCCGTACCTGCAAAAACGTGCATAGCACGCAATGGTCGGTCAAAATTATTGCCGTTATCATTTTGCTGACAATAACTAAAACTTGTAGAAAGAGCAATTAGTAAAACGAATAGTGGCTTCATTAATGGTGATTTTTGGGTGCGATTAAATTATATAATAAACTTTAGATTATCCACTATATTCAAAATTTATACCGAAATATTAATTCATCTGCTTAACCAAGACCTAAGCCGATTTCATCTACTCAAGCATTTCCACTAACTTTATACCAATCTCAATAAATCAAACCCATCACGGAACGATTATTGAATAACCTGCCACATGAAACACATTTACGCATTCGCATTGCTCTCCTGCTTGGTAATCTCTTCAATTGCTCAAGACGGAGTCTACAATGACCTTCAAAGCGCTTTAGCTAATCTTCAAGATGTAAAGACTTTAGATCTGTCCAATCAAGAGCTGACGGAGATTCACAGTTCCATTCCGATGATGACAAACTTGGAAAAATTGGATCTAAGCAATAATAAAATTACCACTGTACCTTCTAGTTTGCATATGCTGGCGAACATGAAAGAGTTGAACCTTAGTCATAATAAGCTTATAACACTGCCGACTAACCTCAACTTACTAGCAAAACTTGAGGTTCTTCAGGTTAATAACAATAGGATCAAGCTACTTCCTAACAACATCTACCTTTGTAAAACTTTAAAGAAAATTTTAGCGAACGACAACCCACTAGAGAGTCTACCTCCCAACATCTATTTACTCAAAGCCTTGGAGCAAATTGACGCAAGAAATACCCAAATCACCAAGCTCCCATACATGATCAAAAACAGTAGTATTAACATCTGGCTAGGAAATAAAGAATGAGCGAAAATCAAAACAATCCATTTGAAGATTCAGCGGTTACCACCATACTAGTGGTCTCGGATATGATGGCCTCGAAAAGGTTTTATATTGACTTGCTGGGAGCAAAATTATTTCGGGAATACGGTGGAGACTCTTTAGTAATGGAATTTCTCGGGCATTGGATGCTATTGGTAACAAGTGGCGGACCAACGGCAGATAAACCGAACACCCATTTCATGCCTCCAGAAAATAAAGATTCCGTTAGCCATTCGTTTACAATTCGAGTAAAAGACTGTGAGCAATCGTATGAAATCTTGAAACGAAAAGGAGTTGAATTTATTACTCCTCCAGTGGTAAACGGAGCAGAGACGAGGTGCTTTTTCCGAGATCCAGACGGACATTTATTTGAAATCAGTGAATACCGTCAGGGCTAATTACTTCGTACTGAAAGTAACTCCTACTTTAAAAGCCATATTATCTAAATGCACTCCCGAAGCATAGGGCCCATATCGATAGAAAGCTCCTACTCCTAAACCGATATAACCCAGATTCAGGTAATTGATTCGCAGTAAATTATTTAACTGTAGGCCGGCTTCGTAATACCCTTTCTCTTTCGTTTTAAGGTCAGCTAGTTGATGTAAACTTGAATTTGAAAGCCTTCCCCAACTTACGTTTTGATGAACAACTATTTGGGGCTTAAACTTCTTTGTATTAAAGAGAAGCGAGCCGAAATCATGACTGAAAAATACGTTTACATATTGGTCGGAAACAAACTCATAAGGCGTCATGGTTTGAAAATAATTAGCCACTAAAATTGGGCGCTTAGGTGCCGAGCTACCTTCTCCCGTAAATAAAAAATTATAAGGGAGGACCTCATCTATGTACCCTGCATCTACTCGGATTTTGGATGTTCCCAGATTTTTCATTTTAAACTGATCCTCAATTCTAAGTTCATATCGATTGTAAGAGAAGCTACTATTCAATATCCCCTGTTCTGATTTCGTATAGTTAAAAGTAATGACTGGAAATTTAGTTCCCATACTGATCCGTTGGCCAAGCGATTCAACTAACTTCTCTCTAAATGCAAAACGAACACCCACCCTCAACTCTCCTAGTCTGAAGGTTGATTGTGGCTCATTACTTCCAAACTGATAATCAAACATAGGAGTTTCCTCTGTCTGTTTTGCTTCAAGTGAAATCTTGAAATATCGCGCAATCCGAAATCCCAATTCCATACTTCCTCCTTTAGATTCAGTAAATCTGTTTGCCATGTATTGACGAATGCCATACTTCGAAACTGCAAACTGATCGAGGTTTTCAGAACCCAGTTCATCTAGCGTATTAAAGTACTTTGCTTTTATTTTAACCTCATGGTTTTTATTCACATTCACATCAAAATGGCCACCATATTTAACTTTTTCATCCCTTAGACCGTAACCATAAAAACCTCCCACTGAAAAGACTTTCGAGATTTTCTCATTGGTTGACATTCCAATTCCTAATCGATATCCTTCATGTTCATTCTGAATGAGCGTAGTTGCTAAATCCAAATCCATGAATCCAATTGGTATTTTCCCACTGCCCAGTTTCTCAGATAGAACTAGCAACTTATCCCACTTCATTTCTTTACCTAAGGAGTCCATCACGACATAAGTAGTTGAATCTTGACTTGTAATTTTACGATGTCTATTCTCTACCCAAAACGTACTATCATGCTCGTTTGCATCGTCACTTAACTTAACAGCAACCAACCCGAAATCTCGATTCTTGAATGGTACGTCCAACTGAACATTCGTGATATAGCTTTTACCATTTGAAGAGATCGTTAATCCAAAGGCCTCGTCATCTTCCTCCATATCTTTATCTCCAGAAATCATCATAAACTCAAAATTCAGCTCTTTCGGGAACCATTGCTTCCCATCAATTAATTGATATTCTTGTTGAATCTTGACGTCTACTAAGCCTTTTTCAAATGGACTTGCGATTACATTTTGTACGGCAAATTGATTGGTATTGATGTATAGCAATCCCTTTAATCCATCGAAGTTCTTTTTCGGCTTTGGTTGGAAGGAAATAATGAAGGTGGTATCCGCGAAATGGAGGATGGTATCTTCAATGCGAAACTTATACTTATTCAAACTCCCATTCGCGATTGGATTTAGATAGTCGATATCGAAAATCTTGATCAGCTCTTCGTAAAATGAAAACGGTTGCAAATCGGTTGCAAGTGGTCCAAATGTCGGTGAGTTGAAACCAGATACTTTTGTTCCTGTTATAATCTCCTCTTCAAAATTAGGAGCCTTGTACTTCTTTTCGGTCATTGATTCCATCACCATGAAATGACCTCCTTTGAACATCTTGTTCAGTTTTGAAGACATCAGGCTATCAGCCGTGCCCATATCATAGACCACTTTGTTGTAGGATTTATAACGGTAAGAATCAATCTTTCTCGGATTGTTTTGATTCTTGTTTTTGATGGTGTTTCTAATGATCCTGTTGGCCGGATTTTCTCCAGGAAGAATTGTCACCTGCCCGAGTTGATCAACACTCGGTGTGAGTTTCACATTCATGCTTAAAAAATTACCTACTTCGGCTGCTTTTAACTCAAGTGTTTCATACCAAGTAAATGAGAACGTGATTGTTTCTATTTTGTCAGGAGACGATAAATAGAAATATCCATCTATATCAGTTGAAGTATAGTTACTAATTGAACCGTTAACCACAATATTTACGAAGGCTAATGGCTCATCGGTACCTTTTTCAACTACTTGTCCTTTTATGGAAAATTGCCCGAAGCTTGATGCCGCAATCGCAAGTAATGAAAGAATAGTGAAAAGCCGAGGCAAAAACATTTGTACTAGAACTGATATTCAACAGCTAAAGTATGTTTTCCATCTAATTATTTAATGCTTAATCACTTTTCTTATCGCTCTAGAATCTTTAGTAATGATTTCTAATTGATAAGTGCCTTTCGCAAAAGAGCTGAAATCTACCTCAAACTGAACGACATTACCAACGGCATTCTTAATCAACAACTTACCTGACAAGTCATAGATCGCATATTCCTGAATTGGTTCATCCGTATTTATCGACAATGAAGACGACACGGGGTTTGGATAAACTGCTAATTCAAATTCTTTTTCGTCTACGCTTGTTCCAAATGGCGATATGATTAACTCATAATTTAAAGTGTCGGTGTGACACTCGTTCTTAGCAATTAATTGAACAATGTAAGTTCCAGGACCGACATAAGTATGATTCACAACAGCACCTAAAGTATCTCCAAATAGTGGTCCGCCATCAAATGACCAAAACAAGCTGTCTCCTTGGCTACCTATTGGATCGAATTGATAAGTGGTCCCGGTTAAAAGAGATGAATTCAAATTTGCAACTGCGGCATTATGTCCAAGTCTCCAATTAGAAATACTGTCTAAAACCACACGTTCAGTTAAGGTTTGAATTGCCAATGCGTCCGCTGCAGACAGGCTACTAACATAGCTAGCACCGACTGGTGATTTTCTCCAAATTGACGCATAAAAAGTACAAGCAGCTACGTAAGTTCCAGCTACACTCGGATGACTCTCATCTGGAGAATAAAGTTCTAGCCCAGGAATGGAGTCTCTAACTTGCTGCCATACTGCACCTACCGGTGAAACACTTGCGTCATTATCTTGGGCCATTTCTACATAGCTCTCTCTTAATCTGCGTTGCATTCCTTCATACGTACAAACTGGGGTGTAAAATGGACAGTTTCCTGCATCTCCATTTTTTCTTCCCCAGGTCATGTAAAATAATGGCTCTGCGCATATATCTGCTGACTCGATAGAATCACAGATAATCTCAGCATATGGATATACGTTTGTTGCAACGGAAGCAGGAGAAAAAGATGGTTCTTGACTCTGACTTTGAATCGCTACGAAATCCCATCCACCTGCAGCAATTTTCGAAAGTGAAGTAGCATTTGTAGAATGGCCACTCATAGTGTGACCTCCAGGTGTATTCCGATCATGTAGCAACGTATCACCCAAGGATAGTGCAAGGGTTTCAATCGTTCCGGGTAAATCATTTACACCCGTATAGCTGTTTCCTAAAAACAACACATTCTTTGTTTGCGCATTGAGGCCAGAGGCCACGATTAAAGTCAACGCAATTCCCAGTAGTTTTTTCATGTCCATCATTATTAACTCAAGAACGGGTTTAAAAAAATAGGTTGCCAAAATATAAATTAAGAGATAATGATATTATTGAATTCCTATGCGGTTCAGTCCCAATTCTTAACTTTGCCGCATGCAACCAAGAAGGGGTCCATTAAGAATAATATATGTCCTGTCGGTATATGTGGTACTCCAACTTGTCTGGTGGGGTTACCATATCATTCAATTAACTCAAGAAACGGATAGTAGCGAGTCTGTTCAGAGAAGAATTTGGATGATTCTTGGTGAAGGATCTGTCTTCGTTTTAATATTGATTTTTGGAATCATTAAACTTCGACAACTATATAAACGAGAAGAAAAATCTCGAGAAAAAGAACGCAACTTTTTATTAGCTGTTACGCATGAATTAAAAACTCCTATTGCAAGTAATAAGCTAGCCATAGAGACCATCAAGAACAGAGATTTGGACAAAGCGCTAACTGAGAAAATGTTGAACAATGCTTTGAATTCAAATGTTAGATTAGAAGAGTTAGTCGAGAAAATTTTACTTTCAACCAACCTGAACGAGTCGAGTAAAGCAAATTTCAAGAGTCAGTTTGATTTGAACGATGAATTAAATCGCATTGTAAAAATCAACTTCAATTCTCTTGAAGAGTTGGTTGATGTAGAAACATATTTTAATACCGATTGTAGTCTTAACATGAATCTACTCGAATTTGAAACCATCATTAACAATGTGCTTCAAAACGCCATTAAGTATCAATCAGAAGGAGATAAAATTACAGTAAGAACAACCGTATCAGCTTCTGACGTTACCATATCAGTGGAGGATCAAGGTCCTGGAATTCCGGATAATGAGAAGCAAAATGTTTTTGGAAAATTTTACCGCATCGGAAACGAAATGACTCGAACCACTAAAGGCACAGGCCTTGGATTGTATTTAGTAAAAGAACTTATTGAACGAAATAATGGTTCAATTTCGATTGCAAACAACACACCTAAGGGTTCAATTTTTAATATTCAACTGCCAATTTCTACTTCATGAAAAACAAAACGGTATTAATGATTTTGGATGGCTGGGGAAAAGGGGCCATGGACGCTAGCGATGGGATCTTTACCGCAAATACTCCGTTCATCGACAGTCTTTACAAATCTACTAACGCTAGTTTAATTACTTACGGAAAAGATGTTGGATTGCCTGATGGACAAATGGGTAATTCTGAAGTAGGGCATTTAAATATAGGAGCAGGTAGAATTGTTTATCAGGATTTATTAAAAATTGACAATGCGATTGAAGATGGCAGTTTCTATCAGCACGAGAAGTTGAAAGGAGCAATTCTTGAAGCAAAGGAAAATGGAAAGAAAGTTCACCTGATGGGCTTAGTATCCGATGGTGGAGTTCATAGTTCTATCGAACATATTTATGCAATTTGCGACATTGCAAAAGAAGTAGGCTTCGAAGACCTATTCATTCATGCATTCACGGATGGAAGAGATTGTGGGCCAGAAACTGGATTAGGGCATATTAAAAATCTGGAACTTCATTTGCGCAAGTCAACTGGAAAAATTGCTTCTGTAATTGGACGGTATTATGCTATGGACAGAGATAAGCGATGGGAGCGTGTGAAGAAGGCTTACGACTTAATGGTTTTGGGAGAAGGTTCATACACGAACTCGGCAATGGATGGAATTAAGGCTTCATACAACAGCGGCATAACAGATGAATTTATTGAGCCAATTGTAATCTCCAACCATAATGGAGTTCCACTTGCTCAAATCATGAATGGAGATACTGTAATTTGCTTCAACTTCAGAACGGATCGATGCAGAGAGATTACCACAGTTTTGACCCAAAATGAATTTCCAGCTTTTCAGATGAATACTTTAAATCTGAATTACTATACCATGACGAATTACGACAGCACCTTCAAAGGCGTAAACGTAATCTACAATAAAGACAATTTAAAAAACACCTTGGGCGAGGTGGTTTCAAGTGCTGGAAAAACGCAAGTTAGGATCGCTGAAACAGAAAAGTATCCGCATGTTACTTTCTTCTTTTCTGGAGGACGAGAAGATTTATTTGATGGAGAAAAAAGGCTTATGGCCAACTCCCCAAAAGTAGCTACCTACGATTTACAACCCGAGATGAGCGCACCCGAAGTAACTTCAAAAATCTGCGCTGAATTGGAGGAAGGTGAAGTGGATTTTGTTTGCCTAAACTTTGCTAACCCAGACATGGTTGGTCACACTGGAGTTCCTGATGCAATCATCAAAGCAGTTGAAACCATTGATAGATGTGCAAAGCAAGTGGTAGAAGCAGGTGAAAAGCATGATTATTCTTTCGTAATAATTGCTGACCATGGTAATGCTGATAAAATGTTTAACGAAGACGGCTCTCCGCATACAGCACACACTGTTAATCCGGTTCCAATATTTGTACTTAACAGCGAGGTAACAGATCTTGCTGATGGGATCTTAGCAGATGTAGCTCCTACAATTCTTGAGTTAATGGGAATTGAGCAACCTGCAGAGATGACTGGTCAATCTTTAATTTCCAAGTAAGCTTCATGAGAATATTGAGGTAACAAAAAAGGCTGCTTTCTTTCGAAAACAGCCTTTATCATATTCTTTTAGAATTCTTAGTTCTGATTAGTCATCAAGTGGATGTAACCAGTTCTAGTTTGTTCTTCTTGTTCTGAACATTGATCCTTGAAGATCAATTCGTAGTAGTACAATCCGTCTTCTAATGCCTTACCGTTTGGATTCGTTCCGTCCCAATTGGTTAATGGATTAGTTGATTCGAAGACTTTCTTTCCCCATCTATTAAAGACCATAAAACTAAAGCTTCCATTAGGGTCTGCATCATCAAATTTAACTTCATCGTTAACACCATCTCCGTTTGGAGTAAACACGTTAGGAACGATTACCGTAAATACTTGAGGGCCTAAGAAGTTGATGGTCTGAGAAATTGTTTCAGACTTGTTACAAAGTAGGTCATATGCTTCCATCGTAATGGTGTACGTTCCTGGAGTTGTATAATAATGGTTTACGCTATTCGTATTAAAAACATTACCATCATCCATATCCCAGATTAATGAATCTGCTCCAGAACCTGTGAATGCCATATCCACAAACATTGTATCCGACCCACAAGGCGGAGGTGGATCAAAATCAAGAACTGCTGCAAAGGTTTCAGCTTGTTCTACCACAACCGTCATATAAGCTGTATCAGCAATGTTACATGTGCTCGAATCAATAGCTACGAACATCACGTTATAAGTTCCTGTATCTCCATATGTATACGTTGGACTAACCACATTTGAAGTTCCTGAGGCATCACCAAAATCCCAATAGGCATTAGGTGGTGCGGGTGTACCTCCATCAAAAGTCACATCAAATGGTGGATCACACAATAATTGATCTGGTGGTGGAATTGCATTTGATACTGAGTAGTTGGCTATATAGACAACCGTATCAAACAAGGTGGTATCGTTACCACAGACATCTCGAGCATACATTTCTATATAGTAAGTTCCTTGAGTTGTATAGTAATAATTTACGATTGTATCGTCAACGAAAAAGCTTCCGTCACCCATGTCCCAACTTAAGGAGTCGAGACTTCCTCCTCCCGTAAATTCGAGATTGACCAGCAAACTATCGGGGGCCAAACAAGGATCGACCGGTGGTATATCCATGGTGGCTGTTAGCGGGGTAAAGTCGGTTATCACCAGGGTGGCTGATATGGTATCATATGTCCCGAGACAATTCAGATAATATATTTCGATTACAACTGTTTCTGACGGCTCAGCTAAAGCATCGATTAAAGGGAAAATGAAAATAGTGTCATTTGCTGTTCCAACTGGCAACTCTAAACTATCAGGAATGTTAGAATAATCAGATCCCATTGTTGCTGTACCGGTTACGTTGAAATAAACCGTAAATGCAGAGTTTGTATCAGGTCTGTCAAATGCAAAGAATGCAGCATTACAACCTTCATAAAGAATCGTATCTCCATTTGCAACTTCTGCCGATACGTTAACAGCATTAAGCGAAGAAAAACTTCCCTTTTCCAAGAATACGCCAGAATCAAAAGCCGAATCTCCACCATCTCCGATGGCAAGTTTAATGTGATAAGTCTGTCCACAAGTTACAGGAACCGCCACTGGAAGAGCAATTGTTCTTCCATCATACTCATAGTTTCCAGTCGTGTTTTGGGTATAAAATACGTTGTAAGTTGACCATAATGGATCAACTGCAGCACAAGTACCTGCTGTCCCGAAAGTACCAGCAACTCCTAAACTAACCGTATTAATTGATACCGGAGTAGTTGTATAATTTAGCACTGGCCATGTTGTTGGATCAGGTATTAAAGCAACATTTTGAGCAGTATATGATCCACCTAACGGATTAGGTCCAGTAAGGAAAAATCCAAATGCATCATTTACAGTTCCACAAACATATTCGTCATACTCTTCAGATGCGAACACGTAATTAAATTTGATAGAATCACCGTCTGGTACAAAATCAAATTCAACAATACATTCATCAAAAATTGGGCTAATTGTAATTCCAGCAAGATCTGTATCAACACCTGCTGCTCCAGTTCCACCTAAACTACTACCACCACCTAAGTTATTTTGAGAAGCCATCGTAATGTCTCCTGACCCCATAATCATTCCATCAACAAGACCGATATCTGCTCCAGTAGGAAGGTTTCCGAATTCACCAACACAAGGCATTGGAACCGTAGCTGGCCCTCCATTGTATTGGACATTCGTAATCGTTACACCAGTACCAACTAATACGTTCTGAACGTACCACTCAACAGTTTGAGTGTTATCAGTAGTAACTTGAGCGTAATTTAAAAAAGGGATAAGAAGTCCTCCCAATAGAACCGCAATTTTAATTTTCATAGCTTTTTTTTGTATCGTGCTTTAATCCTCCAAAACAGCAGTTCGGTTAGTAAATTGCTGTAGCACACTTATAGGACTATTAAGTTGCAAAAATAGTTGCTTCGGTTTGAAAAAAAAATAATCCATTAATATCTAACGGATCTACTTTAAGACATTCAAATTTTAAAATAAGCTGACTACCGCGCAATCACTAATGATCCTGAACAAATATCGGTGATTTAATGTTATGATTTAACTGAAATATGATTTTCTACTGAAACCCCAAATTACCTCAAGGCAAGTTTGACCTAAAAACCTTAACTTTGCAGCCTTGAAAGGAAAGAAATTATGAGTGATGTAAAGGAATACATAGAGGAGAACAAGGAGAGATTTCTAAATGAATTGATGGATTTATTGCGAATCCCATCGGTAAGTGCAGATCCTGAATTCAAGGATGACGTGCTTAAAACTGCAGAAATGGTTAAAACCAGGTTAATTGAAGCAGGCATTTCAAACGCAAGAATCGTAGAGACTAAGGGCCACCCAGTGGTGTTCGGAGAAAAACACATTGACGATTCACTACCTACGGTTATCTGCTATGGACATTATGATGTTCAACCAGCAGACCCAATCGAGCTATGGACAACGCCACCATTTGAACCTGAAATTAGAAAAACTGACATTCACCCAGAAGGAGCAATTTTTGCCCGTGGAGCATGTGACGACAAAGGTCAAATGTACATGACCATCAAAGCATTTGAATACATGAACAAGACAGGGAATCTACCTTGTAATGTGAAATTCATGATTGAAGGAGAAGAAGAAGTAGGCTCTGAGCACTTGCAAGATTTCGTAATGGAAAACAAAGCAGATCTTCAAAGTGACTTAATTCTAATATGCGATACCGGGATAATTGCTAACGACACACCTTCAATCACGGTTGGGTTAAGAGGACTTTCTTATTTAGAAATTGAAGTGATTGGCCCTAACAGAGATCTTCACTCTGGACTATATGGCGGAGCTGTTGCAAACCCAATTAACATACTAACTAAGATGATTGCTTCTTTAACGGATGAAAACAATCACATTACGATCCCTGGATTCTATGATAAAGTTGCTGAGTTAACCGCTGAAGAAAGAATCGAATTAAATAAAGCTCCTTTCTCAAAAGATGAATATACTTCGGATCTAGAAATTGGTGACGTTCATGGAGAAGCAGGATACACAACATTAGAGCGAAATTCAATTAGACCAACCCTAGACGTTAATGGAATTTGGGGTGGTTACATCAAAGAAGGTGCTAAAACAGTACTACCATCAAAGGCCTACGCAAAAATATCAATGCGTTTGGTTCCTTATCAGGTTTCAGATGAGATTACTGAACTATTCATTTCGCACTTCAATAGTATTGCTCCGGCAGGAGTAAAAGTGAAAGTGACTCCTCATCATGGTGGTGAGCCATTTGTTACTCCAACAAATTTTGCAGGATACGAAGCCGCTAGTTTAGCAATGACAGAAACTTACGGGAAAAAGCCAATTCCAATGAGAAGCGGTGGTAGTATACCAATTGTAGCAATGTTTGAAAAAGAACTTGGTGTAAAATCCCTATTAATGGGCTTTGGACTTGATTCTGACAAGATTCATTCACCTGATGAGCATTACGGGATCTTCAATTACTTTAAGGGAATTGAAACAATTCCGCATTTCTTCAACAACTTCGCTCAATTGAAATTGAAAGAGGAAAATGTAGCGGCTAAGCACGTTTTGGACTAAAAATTGCGTTAGTTCATACATGACCAGGTCATATCAACATATAATAGTAGCATTTTTAAGTGTCTTGCTTTTCACTTCTTGCCTTGAATATAAGGATGTAGAGTTTTTAGGTATTGATGATTATAAAATTGACAAAGTCAGTTCTGACCTTGTCAAGATCACTTTAAAAATGAAAATTCAGAATCCCAACACCTACAACATCAAGGTTAAGAAAAGCACATTCGATTTATATTTGAATG
>Ga0316204_10002829_pt1 | contig 37386 bp, 31 predicted proteins | sample 6monrhotite_MG_2_FD_205661 | JGI IMG/M metagenome (GOLD analysis project Ga0316204, IMG submission 205661) | Microbial mat bacterial communities from mineral coupon in-situ incubated in ocean water Damariscotta River, Maine, United States -... | ecosystem: Environmental > Aquatic > Marine >... | reverse complement strand
TGACCTGCGCCCTTTAAATCCGTCCATTTAAAAGTAGGGTCTGTCACAAGGAGACAGACGATGAAGAAGAGCCGTTTCACGGAAGAACAGATCATCCGGATATTGAAAGAACAGGAGGCTGGCCAGCGAACTTGCGATGTTTGCCGCCAACACGGTGTTGCTGAGAGTACGTTTTACAAATGGAAAGCCAAGTACGGCGGCATGGAAGTGAGCGAGGCGAAGCGACTTCGGTTGCTTGAGGCTGAGAACTTGCGGTTGAAGACGTTATTGGCTGATGCACATCTGGACATCGCGATGCTGAAGGATGTGAATTCAAAAAAATGGTAACGCCTGTTGGTAAGCGAGATGCGGTTGCTCATCTTCGAACTGGTTTCGATGTGAGTGAACGGCGGGCGTGCAAAACCCTCAACGTGGACAGATCGCTGGTTCGCTATCAGTCGGTGCGGCCAACGGATAGTGCTATCCGTCAGCGATTGCGCGCGCTTTCAGTTGAACGCAAGCGGTTTGGCTACAGACGGCTGCACATCCTTTTGGAACGGGAAGGCTTTCACCTCAATCACAAGAAGCTCAGGCGTATCTACAAAGAAGAAGGACTGACGGTACGCAAGCGGGGTGGCCGCAAACGCGCGATTGGTACCCGTGCGCCCATAGCCGTGCCGTCAGGGGTGAATGAACGCTGGTCCTTGGACTTCGTGAGCCACAGCTTTATGGATGGCAGGCGGTTCCGCATACTGTGTGTTGTTGATGATCACAGCCGCGAGTGCCTGGTATTGGTGGCGGATACGTCGATCGGCGGTCACCGTCTGGCGCGGGAGCTGGACACGGTGATCTCAGAGCGCGGCAAACCCCACACGATTGTCTCAGACAACGGCACCGAGATGACCTCGAACGCCATGCTCAAGTGGCAGGAAGACACCCGCGTACGCTGGCATTATATTGCCCCAGGCAAGCCTATGCAGAACGGCTTTGTTGAGAGTTTTAATGGTAAGCTGCGGGATGAATGCCTGAATGAGACGCTGTTTGAAGACCTGCACCATGTGCGTGATGTGCTTGCAGATTGGCGCCAAGATTACAATCACGTCAGGCCGCACTCATCATCGAATGGCCAGAGCCCTGTACAAGCGCTGCAAAATAAAAAAGCTAAATCATTAAAGGGGCATGCCCCTTTAATGATTGTAAATGATCAAACTTTGAACCAAAACTCAATCAAAGGACTCTACGGATAAGTGGTGGTAATTGGGGGCTCAGGTCATCCGCATCCACCGTAATCAAAACGCAAAAACCCGCCACAAGGGCGGGTTTTAACGTTTGGTTGCGGGGGTAGGATTTGAACCTACGACCTTCAGGTTATGAGCCTGATTGATACATATATAAATCCTTGATATAGCTGAATAATAAATTTATTTTTAAAATAGCGTGATAGAAAGTGTGCTAATTATACGAATCAAAAGTGCATATTTTCAGACATTCTAAAAAGCGATCTTGAAATTAGTGCGTCACAGCATCTTAAAACTTTCATACTTTTCTAACGTAAACATCTATCTCATTAATAAAATATTGATTTGGTCTTCCAAAGACCACCTGCGCATGCGGTCCGGTAAATAGGAGCGAGACCGTTGTCTCTCCACCTTTTCAGAAAGTTTGTATATAATCGTGTTTATTGGTTCGGTTTACGCTTAACCTCTACCCAATGCCTGCCTAAGGTCTTTAAGAATAGCAGTGCGCTTCTTGTCGGTTGAAACCTTGTCCAGGCTGGCTCGAATATCCAATGTCAATTGCGCTAGATCATTGTGCCAATCGGGCTTGTCAACGACCGCAGGATCAAGCCTCCTGGCCCCCTTATCCTGCTGCGGTCCCTCTTCAATTGATGTCAGGTCAAATTCATCGTCTAGTGCAGGAATCATTAAGCGTTTTGACAGTAACTTTTGGGCGATCAGTTCCTCGCGCATGGCTTTAAGGGCAGCCGTTCCGCCGTGCGTCAAGAAAATACCCTGATTGACCGGCTGGCGCTCTCGCACCCACTCAACCAGACTGTCCCCATCTGCATGCCCGGAATAAGTATCCAGCGTACGGATACGCGCACGCACCTCTATTTCCTCACCTTGAATTTTTACCTTTTTGGTCCCTTGCTCAAGCAACCGGCCCAGCGTCCCTTCTGCCTGATAGCCAACGAGAAGCACTGTTGATTGAGGCCTCCACAAGTGATTTTTAAGATGGTGACGGATACGCCCTGCATCACACATACCTGATGCCGCAACAATAATGACACCGCCCGAGAAACGCGCAATCGCTTTGCTTTCTTCAACCGTTTCAGTGAAATGGAAACTTGAATGGCCAAAGGGTGCTATACGCGCTGCCACATCCTCCAGGTCATCCGCATGCTCTGCAAAAACCGAGGTCACCTTTATCGCTAATGGCGAATCTAGAAAAACCGGCAAACAGGGGATATCACCGCTGCTCAATAGGTATGACAAATCCAGTAACAGTTCTTGCGTACGTTCAACAGCAAAGGCCGGAATGATGAGGGCTCCACCAGCTTTCATCGCATCATTGATTTCGTTTGCCAGAAGTGCCCGCCGCTTGGACGGGGAAACATCAACGCGACTGCGACCCCCATACGTAGATTCGCAAATCAGATAATCTACATTGTGCGGCGCTTCAGGGTCTGGGTGAAAAAGCTTATGGTCTGGCCCTATATCGCCCGAAAACAGGAGCCGTAAAACCGAGGGGGCCGGATCACCTGTTGGCACTTCAAGTTCAATCGACGCTGCTCCCAAAATATGCCCTGCATTCCAAAAACGTGCGCGCAGTTGGCCTATTTCGAGCCAGCCACCATAATCCACTGTGTGAATTTGGCTGAGACACTGCTCCACATGTACATGGTTATAGACCGGCTCCACGACGGCTTTGCCGCGCTGACGATTACGACGGTTTAACCTGTCAACTTCCATTTCCTGAATATAGGCGCTATCAGGCAACATATAAGTCAGTAAACCCTGTGTTCCCGCTGTTGTATATATTCGGCCTTCAAATCCTAATTTTATCAATTTAGGCATCAGTCCTGCGTGGTCTGTATGCGCGTGTGTTAAAAACACAAAATCGATTTTGGCAGGATCAAAAGGAAAAGCTCCATAATTGAGTTCCTTTATGGTTTTGGACCCCTGAAACATTCCGCAATCAACCAGAAACTGGCATGAATCTGATCTAATCCAGTAACATGAACCTGTCACTGTGCCCGCTGCACCACAAAATTTTATTTTGATAGAGATGTCAAAACTCCTTTATCAATGCATCGGCAAGAAGCCGCGCTAAACTGATGGAATTCGTGCGGTGCAACACACTATCACTTGAGCGCACACGTGCGATACCAGCTGCATACATACGAGACAAATCCTCTGCCTGACAAAGAGCATGCACCGCAATAACCTCAATACGGCAGGCACCGGCATGGACCAGAAGCTCCGTGCAGTGCCTTACGGTTGTTCCACTTGAAATCATGTCGTCAATGATAATTGCCGGGTGCCCTTGCACTTGCTCTATGCCTGAAAGCGTTATTTTTACATCCCGGTCACCGCTCCGCACCTTTTCCGCCAGCAACATGCTGTGCCCTGTCTTTTTTGCAATAGCTCCAACCCACTGACCAGACTCTCCGTCCGGCCCGATAAGGTAAGCCCCTTTCATATCTGTATCCACAAGTATGGCTTCGGCTATCAAGCCGGTCGCAGACAAAACATCGGTTTCAAGCCTGGGGAAAATTGCATCCAGCGACAAAACCCGATGCAAATGCGGGTCAACCGTTACTATACGGTCAAAATAAACGGATAGCAGCTTGCCAATGACTAGCTGACTGACGGCTTCCCCTACATGAAACGCCTTATCCTGCCGCATATAACAAAGATAGGGGCAGACGAGCACGATGCGTTCAGCCCCATTTTCGCGCAACGCCTGCGCTGCAAATATAAGATTGATAAGCTTATCATTTGGGTGGTCTAAGCTGGCATAAAGGAACGTCACCTGGGCACCATTCTCTACTTTTACCAAGCTTTCACCGTCAGGAAATTTATGTATGTGCACAGGGTAAGAAGGACACCCCAGTGCTGCCGCTAATGCTTTGCCCGGCAACTCATAACCGGGGTAAACATGAAGCGCGCACGGGATCACAGCGCATCTCCAATCGTATATCCGTTCGCTTCAGCCGCAAAAGCTGTCGCAAATTTAAAATCGGAAGCAAAGCAAGCATGAATTCTATAAATTGCTTCGCCCTGCTCTACGGTATCTCCAATCTTTTTATAAAGGTCTATCCCTGCACCCTTATCCATCGGCGCACCCGCTAATCGAGTTATACGGTTTATACGGAAACAATCAATTTCCACGACTGTACCCTTTTGCGGAGATAGCACATCATACGTCAACTCGCCGGTACAGTAAGCTTCGGTCTTACGGCCCTGTGCGTCAATGATGCGATTCATACAGGCAAGCGCCTCACCGGAATGTAGTAATTCTTGGGCACGTGCATAGCCGGATCCCCCTCTAAGGGCCGGGTCAGCTTCAAGAAGTGAGCCTGCAAGCTGCAAGGATTTTTCCCGCAAATCGGCAGGGGCCCCTGCATCACCCGCAAGCACCGCCATGACATCACGCGCTTCAAGAACGGGCCCAATACCACAGCCAATAGGCTGTGCACCGTCAGTGGTCGTTACTTCAACATGTATTCCAAGCTCTCGGCCTACATACTCAAACAGTTTTCTCAGGCGCATAGCATCGCCGTGACCGCGCACCTTTGCAGATGGACCTATCGGGATATCGATCAGCAAATGGCTAGATCCTGCTGATAACTTTTTCGACATGATGGAAGCGACCATCTGCTCACGTGTATCAATGCCCAGCGGCCTTTCGACCGAAATCAATACATCATCGGCAGGGGAAAGGTTCACATGCCCTCCCCAAACGAGGCAACCATTGCACTGCTCGACAACCTGCGTCATTTCATGCATGGACAGATCCACCCGGGCTAGCACCTCCATCGTATCCGCTGTCCCGGCAGGTGACGTGATCGCCCGTGACGATGTTTTTGGGATAAGCAAGCCATGTGCAGCCACAATAGGCACAACAATCATTGAGGTACGATTGCCAGGAATGCCTCCAATACAGTGTTTATCCACAACGACTGGGGTTCGCCAATCAAGCCGATTTCCAGCCTGCGCCATGGCGCGCGTCAGCGCCAACATTTCCGCCGTTGTCATAAAGCCAGCTGATGATACAAGAAAAGCTGCAATTTCCATTTCGGAGTATCGGTGCGATGCAACATCGGAAATAATTTCTTCTATCTGATGTGGCTCTAACGTATGGCCATGAATTTTCCTGCGCAAATGATCAAGGCTGCGCGGCGGTTCGGCAGGTGCCAGCACAACAGCTTCTCCCTCCAGCAAACCCAAACGCACAAACGCCTGTTCAGACAAGCCCAGTTCTTCTGTCCCAACAATCGTCTGATCATCCACAATCAGCAGTGATGCCTGTAACTTTCGGTCTCCGTGTATGATTTCTATTTTTTTAAAGGCTTGGTATTCCTCAGGCCGGTAGACACTGCAGTCACGCGCTAAAAAGGCAACATTATCGCCATAGGTATCAATGGCTATCCGTTTAAGTTTCAACATTGTTCTCTTTCCTGAAGCGGGACCATGTATCATGTTGTCCTGTCTGTGCAGTTTTGCATTGACCCACATCAATCCGTCCGGTCAGCAACATTTTATTTTATAGCGTTTCGATCATTTTGACATCAGGTCAAACAGTCCAAAAGTTGAGCTAGATCAAGGCAACGAAGCATCTCCAGCTTAAATTGAATGCAAGCCTTATGGCCCAGCCACCACCAACGAATGCAAACGGGGGAAACTGTGAGCGATAATCCATATGAAATATTAGGTGTCAAATCCGGTGCTTCGGACAAGGAAATCAAATCCGCCTACCGCAAACTGGCAAAAAATCTACACCCTGACTTAAACCCTGGGAACAAAGAGGCAGAGCAGCGTTTTAAGGCTGTCTCAGCAGCGTACAATCTCCTCAAGGACAAAAAACAGCGCGCGCGATTTGATAACGGCGAAATTGATGCTTCCGGTATGGAGAACCCACAAAATACGTATTATCGCTCTCATGCAGATGGTGGTCCCGACCAGCAATATTATAGCACCAGCGGCTTTAGTGATTTCGCAAGTGAGAGCGATCTGTTTGCCGACCTGTTCGGTCGCCGCCATGCCAGGGGGCAGTCTAGCACCCGCAGGCGCGGTGCCGATGTCCAGTATCAGCTAAAGATGGATTTCCTTGATGCTGCATGCGGAGCAAAACGCAGGGTCGTGATGCCAGACGGCAAAACTCTCGACATAAGTGTGCCTGCTGGCACAGTTGATGGCCAAACCCTGCGGCTTAAAGGCAAAGGATTACCCGGTTTTGAAGATGGCCTTAGTGGCGATGCCTATGTCAAGGTCGAAGTAGGCCCGCATACGAATTTCCGCAGTCGCGGCAGGGACATTCTCCTTGCACTACCAATCACTCTTGATGAAGCCGTGCTCGGCGGCAAGGTCAGCGTTAACACTATCCACGGTACTGTAATGATTTCCACCCCCGCAGGAGCCAGCAACGGCCAGGTCCTGAGACTGAAAGGCAAGGGTGTGGCAGCCGTAAAAGGTGAAAAGCCAGGTGATCAACTGGTCAGCCTGCAGGTTGTCATGCCCAAAACAATTGATGATGACCTGCATGACTTTATGAAAAGCTGGCGGGATAAACATGCCTATTCCGTTCGCAAAACTCACGAAGGGGCAACCTCATGATCTCTGAAGCAGATACGGTCAACCGTATTCAGGACCTAACAACCCGCAGCCTTCGCCTTTGGGTGAAACTTGGGTGGGTTTTCCCCTCACTTGGCCCACATGGTTATGTTTTTGAGGAAATTGACATCGCCCGGATTGAATTAATCCGACAACTGAAACGTGATTTTGCAGTGAGCAACGATATGGTGCCTATTGTTTTGTCACTTTTGGACCAAATTCACGGTCTCAGGCATGAACTCTCGTCTTTGGCACGAGCAGTGGAAGCACAGCATCAGGATATCCAGCAGGATATCATTGCAATGCTCAATGATAATCTTGACTGTAATAAGGAGTGAGAAAATACTCGTTAAGGCTCTGCCTGCATATAATAAGGAAGCCATATAAATATACGCCACGATGCAGGCCGCATAACAGGAACACATGACAACGGGAAAATAAAGCAGCATGCCAAATACCGCGAATTACCATGCTTTGTCAGTGGATGGCATTTGCCGTTTCTTTTCTGTTCGACCCGAATTTGGTCTGTCCGACTCTGACGTCATAGAGCGTCGCGCAATTTTTGGTAAAAACAGTCTGAGCAAAGCGACAACAAAACCACCCATTGAAATCTTGTTCAATCAATTCAAAAGCCTTCTAACGGCATTGCTCGCCGGAGCAGCAGGCCTGTCCTTTCTGTTTGATGAGCATGCGGAAGCTGTAGCGATCATTGTGGTCATGACAATTAATGTCATGATCGGGTTTTGGGCAGAAAGTAAAGCTGTAAAATCAATGGCCGCGCTCAGGAAAATTGGGCGTTCCACAGCAAAAGTCCGACGCGAAGGCAGAATTGTAATAGTACCCGCCGAAGACCTTGTACCAGGCGACATTCTACTCCTTGAAGCAGGGGATATTGTCACTGCCGATGCCCGGCTGCTTGAAAGCGCCAAATTACAATGCAACGAGTCATTACTTACTGGCGAATCTGCTCCGGTGGATAAGTCAACGCATGTGCTCACACGGCAAACGCCCCCGGAACAGCGGGAGGCAATGGTGTTTAAGGGAACTGCAATAACACGTGGGCACTGCACGGGTCTCGCCGTAGCAACGGGGGAAAATACAGAACTCGGCGAAATCGTAACGCTTTCTGATACAGCTACCGGGACGGTCCCCCCTTTAGAGCAGCGCCTCCAAAAACTATCGGAGCAATTGTTGCTGGCTGTCATTTTATTGATGCTGTTTCTGACAATGGCAGGGATCATCGCGGGCAGAGACGTTTTATTAATGGTTAAAACCGGGATAGCGCTAGCTGTTGCGGCAATCCCAGAAGGTTTACCCATCGTTGCCACTCTTGCCCTTGCTCGAGGCATGTGGAAACTAGCAGAACGTAATGCCCTTATTGAACGTCTGTCAGCCGTAGAAACGCTCGGTTCAGTCAATGTTATTTTCACTGACAAAACCGGTACAATCACAGAAAACAACATGACAGCCGTTTCATTGATACCAACCGATTTTCCTGATCAAAACGGCTTGAAGAGAAAGGGGGAAGTAACATCCCGTGCGCTTCGCGTTTGCGCCCTTTGTTATAGTGGTAACGACTTTGATCATTTAAATGACCCGATGGAAAGGGCTCTAATAGATGCAGCAAAGGCCTCGATGCTTGACCCAAAAACTTGTGAAACTCTTTTTCCGCGCATTAATGAGGAATCTTTCGATCCCGAAGTCCGCATGATGGCAACCATTCATGAGGCAGTAGAAAAGCATTTTTATGCTGTCAAAGGCGCACCAGAAGCTGTTATTCACGCCGCCGCCTATATCGCCGGAACAGAAAAAGACCTTCCGTTCAGGCAGGACATAAAAACGGTTTGGTTAAACCGGCTTAATCAACTAGCCAGCAAAGGTTTGCGAGTACTCGCACTTGCGGAAAAAAGTGTTAGTGCGCCAAATGAACCTCCTTTTGAAGGGTTAACATTTCTGGGGCTCATCAGCCTTGAAGACCCACCGCGTGCGGATGCTGCTGCCGCCATCAAAGCAGCACATGATGCAGGTGTGCGTGTGGTTATGGTAACAGGTGATAATGCGGTCACCGCAAAGAATATTGCTGCGGCTGTTGGGCTTGCTGACAATTCAGACATAGTTCCCATAGAAGGCCACAAGCTTTCAGCACTTAAATCTATGCCCGAAAAAGACAAAGAACAGCTTCTGGTTACTCCTGTTTTTTCCCGAATGAGCCCACGTCAGAAACTGAATCTCATCGAATTATACCAGAATAATGACATGGTGGTGGCCATGACAGGTGACGGTGTGAACGATGCTCCCGCCCTGAAAAAGGCAGATGTTGGCATCGCGATGGGCATGCGCGGTACTGAAGTTGCCAAAGAAGCTGCAGAGATGATCCTGAAGGATGATGCCATTTCCTCAATTGTCATCGCGATCCAGCAGGGACGGATTATTTTTGCCAACATTAGAAAATTTGTAATCTATCTATTATCCTGCAATCTTAGTGAAGTTATGGTTGTCACATTTTGCATTCTGGCAGGCCTGCCCTTGCCTCTCCTGCCGCTACAAATTCTCTTTCTCAATTTGGTGACAGATGTATTCCCGGCCCTTGCGCTTGGTTTTGGCAAAGGCGACAGTGAAATTCTCTATCGCCCACCGCGTCCCAAATCCGAAGGCCTGCTACAGCAGCGACACTGGAACGCCATTGTTTCCTATTCAGCGATAATGACCGCGACAGTAGTTGCCGCCTTCATCTGGGCTCTTTCCCAACCAGACCAGAGCCCCGAATATGCTGGCACAGTCGCTTTTATGACGTTGGCTCTTGGCCAATTATGGCACGTGTTTAACATGCGTAGCCGCAAGGCGGCTTTTTTGAACAACCAGGTTGTACGTAATCCATTTGTCTGGGGGGCTCTCGCCGTATGCTTAACACTTTTAACTTGTGCTCTTTATTGGGAGCCACTTGCGCATGTACTCCGCATCGTTCCGCTTGATCGAAGCGGCTGGACTGTGACGTTGATGGCCAGCATGTTGCCTCTCATTGTTGGACAGGTTGGCAAAACAATCCCACGGTTTAGAACCTAAACCACATAGTATCGGAGATGGTAGATAAGGCGAATTCATGGATAGCATACTGATACTTCTCGTGGGGTTGGTCGGCTTAAGTGTTGGCACCGAACTCATCGTTAGAGGCGCAATTGACCTCGCTGACCGCTACAGGCTTAATGACGCCTTCATCGGCCTGGGTATCTTATCTATTGGCACCGACCTGCCTGAACTGGCCATTGCGCTTGATGCTTCTCTGTTCCGAACTGATGATGGGCAAGGCGCTGGAATTGCGCTGGGGAGTGCTGTTGGTAGCTCCATTGGACAAATCAGCCTCGTGCTTGGTGCCGTCGGGCTGCTTGGGGGGTTTACCATGGCACGCAAAGCGCTTTACCTATATGGTGCAGCCCTTTGCGGGGCGGTGTTTTTCCTCTTCGCTGCAGCAGTCAACGGTACTGTGAGCCGCATTGAAGGAACATTGCTTATTCTATTATATATTTCCTTTTTTATCGTGCTTATACGCAACAGGCACAGCCCCGACATTGCTCGTTCACCGAATTTACCGAAGCCCACACAGAAAACCTGGTTTCTGCTCATCTTTGGCTTCATACTTTTGCTCGGCAATGCCGAACTAACCGTAAAAGCAGCTTTGGCTCTTGTGGACAAATTCGGTGTCAATGAAACGACAGTTTCAGTTGTTATTCTGGGATTGGGGAGCAGCCTGCCCGAGCTTTCGTTGTCAGGCTGGGCACTCCTGCGCAAGAAAGTCGGATTGTCTCTGGGTAATCTGATGGGTAGCAATATCTTGGATACACTCCTTGTACCCGGGTTGGCAGCTATGATTACACCACTCGCTGTCGCATCGGATACACTTTGGATTGATCTGCCTGTCCTTCTGGCTTTCACTCTGCTTGTGCTCTTTTTCCTAAGATTTCATCCACTTGGGTTAAGGCGGAAAGAGGCTATATTCCTCATGGTGGGGTATGGCCTTTATGTTGTCATTCGGTTTGGCGAAGCCGTAATGATATAACGCCCTCAATGGCCTGCATTTTTATAATGTTGCCAGTTCCCAATTCGCAACCTTATGCCCCGGACCAGCCACCTACAATAAGCCCAGCGCACGAAACACCCGAGAAAAAAATTAAAGTCAAAAGCTCGTAGCTGCGTCGGAAATTACCCTCCCTGAACTCATTTGGTGGCACTGGTGCACGGTGCCACCTCTTTTTTTATCGCAAACGTCTGTTTATGATTTTGATCAAAGTCACATTGCCTTCATTAGCATATGAGAGAAGGACGTCAATTTCACAGCAAGGATTTTTCATGAAAACATTCCTTTTCCATATTGATCCAAACGAGAAGCTAAAAGAACATACAGACACCGTGTATGCTCTCGCAGAAAAATATGGCGCGCACGTGATTGCGAGCCATATCACACCACTACCCGCCACCTATATACCCTATTCCAGTTCCTATATGGTCCCCGTAGAGATTAGCCTGCCTCTGGTTGAAGAATTCAAGGCGGCTGGGCAAAGGGCTCGACAGGAATTTGGAACACAGTGGGGATCAGCCGGGCCAACCTGGGAATGGTTGGAAGAAAACGGCACCGCGCATACCATTCTGGCCGAACAAGCTCGCGCAGCCGATTTAACCATCGTTGGTCTCGGCATACCAGATTTGGCTGGCTCAACAACGCTCGCAGCCAATATCACCATCGGCAATGGTTTACCGGTATTGGCATTGCCGGCAAATGCTTTGCCTCCGCTCGGTACAAAACCTGTAATCATAGGCTGGGACGGTTCCCTTGAGGCCACACATGCAATACGGCATGCGCTTCCTTTTTTAAAGTCCGCGCCCGAAGTCATTGTTGCTGAAATTGGTGAAGACAAACCACAGGATCTGCCTTCAGCCGATATTGCACCCTATCTCGTGCGCCACGGGCTCAAGGTAGAGGCGATCCGCCAAACGGCTGCCGGTTCAATAGCCGAAGAGCTCTTGACGGTAGCGCATGCCCACGGTGCCGAGCTTATCGTGACGGGTGCTTATGGCCACGCAAGGTTACGGGAATATGTTTTTGGCGGTGTTACTCGGCACATTCTACACGATGCCACCATACCCATTTTTCTCTGCCACTAGTGCCAACAAAGGAGGACCAATCATGTTGGTAAAAGACATCATGTCAACAGCGCCAATGTCTATTGTGCCTGGGGCCTACCTTGAAACAGCCGCAATAAAAATGCGTGATTTAGGTGTTGGTTTCCTTATGGTCAGCGGTGACGCTAATGAATTGCTCGGTGTTGTCACTGACCGTGATATAGTTTGCCGTGGTCTGGCGAAAGGCTCATCTGTTTTTGAACTTTCTGTCGCAGATATAATGACCTCCCATGCTGTCTGGTGCAGCGAAAAAGAGGATATCGGCGACGCTGCCCGGCTCATGGAGCTAAATAAGGTACGACATCTTCCTGTGAAAAATCGGCGAGGGAAAATTGTGGATATTCTATCGTTTACCGATATTTCAGCGCGCGCATCCCGGGCGCTGGCAGGCGAAGTCGCCTCTGCTGTCGCCGATAAAACCAGCCAGCCGCCGTATCGTTAATAAACAGGCTGAGTTACCCCCCAAGCTCGCTGTAACAATTTGTTACAAAATGTCACATGATCCGACATACTCAGGTGACACACTTATGGCATCCTGCACGTCTGTTCGTTCTTTGAACGGCAGGTTTCGGTACTGAACAAACCAGTGCAAAAGGGGTCGACCATGACAAATACTAACTTCGAGCAGGGAAAATATCAGGGCCAAAAAGGAACGCTAGCCTCAATCGCTTTGGAAGCAAATCTTCCAAACACTTCTGTACTCAAGCCGAGTGAGCATAAATATAGAAAACACAATATTTTGTTTCATGATGGCGACGAAGCAAAATATATTTATGAAGTGATCTCGGGCACGATTAAAACAACAAAAATGTTAATAGATGGCCGCCAGCAAATAATAGGTTTTTTTGGTAGTGGGGATGTCATCGGAATGCCCTTCAATGCCAGTGTAGCTTGTACTGCCGAAGCAGTAACCGATGCGTGCGTCCTGTGTTACCCGATCGTGCAAGTAGAAAAACAAATGGCATGCTCTGCAACATTTTCAAAAACCATGCTGAAACTGGTCCATACTGAGCTTATTGAGCGCATGGACCATATGGTCTCACTAGGAAGAAAACGTCCGGCAGAGCGTGTTGCTTCCTTTTTATTGAAATGCCAGAGTAAACCGCCCGTCGGAATACCAAATAACCGATATGTTGAGCTACCAATGTCACGTACTGATATTGCCGATTATTTGGGTCTAACTCAAGAAACTGTATGCCGCATACTCAGTCAGTTCCGACGAACAGGCCTGATCAACGCCACACACAGCCATGAAGTAAAAATACAAAGCCTGTCCTCGCTTGAGGCCATGGCAGAAATTAGCGCGGTACATTAACATTAGAATTATGCCAGCAAGACGCTGCGCAACTGTTGAGCCAGCTGTAGGCTGCTATATGGTTTAGTTAAAACAGCATATGATACAGCACCTGTGCGAGCAGGTTCGTCCGCATAACCGGTGGTTAATATTACTTTTAGTTCTGGACGCATTTGACAAGCATGGCCAGCCAATTCCTGACCGAGCATTCCTCCTGGCATCACAATGTCAGAGAAGAGGGCTACCACTTGCTCATTTTCAGCGAGCACCGCGAGTGCACTTGGGCCATTATCAGCTTCCAGTACTCTATAACCAAGAGCCACAAGTCGCCTTACATTCACACGTCGGACTTTGGCATCATCTTCCACCAACAAAATGGTTTCGCCGTCGCCGGTGCCGGGTGTGGGAGTGGGTATCAATGAGCTTTTTGATGCTGAAGCCCGTATTTCGCTTGAAGAGCTGGGTAAAATAAGAGTGACAACTGTGCCCTTACCCGGTTGGCTTTCAATATCAATATCACCGCCGGATTGTTTCACAAACCCATACACCATACTCAGGCCCAGCCCCGATCCTTTGCCTGTTTTTTTGGTAGAAAAGAAGGGCTCAAAAGCACTGGCCAGAACATCATCTGGCATACCTGATCCATTGTCACTCACTGCTATTTGTACAAAAGACCCCTTAGGGTGCAACTGGCCCAATTTCGAGATCAAAGATGCCCTCTCGATCAGACCAGTTTCAACAAGGATTTCGCCACCATCCGCCAGAGCATCTCGTGCGTTGATAACAAGGTTCAGCAAGGCATTTTCTAATTGGCCCGGATCAATGTTAAGCGGTGGCAATCCGTCTGCAAGATTGCTTTTTATGGTAATTGACTCACTGAGAGTACGCTTAAGCAGTCTCAGTAAACGCTGGACTAAATCATTGATGTCGGTGACCTCGGGTCTCAGGGTCTGTTTGCGGCCGAAAGCCAATAATTGCCTGACCATATAACTGCCATCTTCGATAGCGCCCAGCACTTCCTCCAACAACACCTGGCCTTCTTTCTGGGGCACAATCGCTTCAAGCATTTCCAGGTTACCTTGAACCACGGTCAGAAGGTTATTAAAATCATGGGCAATACCGGCAGTCAATTGGGCAATAGCCTCAGTTTTTTGGGCCTCGATAAGTCGCTCTTCATTGGCCTTGCGCTCCGTCAGGTCACGTATCACGCCAACAAATAATCGAGTATCATCATAACGAACTTCACTAACCGACAGTGCAATCGGAAAAACCTTTCCGCTTTTGTGCATGGCTAAAACTTCACGGCCTACATCCATGATCCATTTTTCGCCAGTTTCCAGATAGCGTTTAACATAGTCATCATGCTGGCTATGATAAGGCTCCGGCATCAACACTGAAACATTTTCCCCCAGCAGACTTTCCACATCATGGCCAAACAGCTTTGCCGTCGCAGGGTTTGCTTCCTGGATGCAGCCCGCTTCATCAATGATGATAATGGCGTCCACAACCGAACTGATCACAGCACCCCATTTGGCGCTCTGAGCCTCTATAATGAGTGTATCTGTCTCTGTATTTTCAGAAATTGATGAGGCCTCTGGTACCACTAAAAGCCTCCCGACAATCTTTATTAACAGGCATCTATGCTGGCTTATAACAAACTTGGCTCAGGGTAACATTTAAGCAGACAGCCCCTCAATGATTCCAATCAAAACCCAATCAATTAATTGACGTGATTGCAACCTGTTCAGCTTTGACGGCTAACATATAGCCTTCCCCACGCACAGTTTTTATCAGGGTGGGCACACCGGGATCATCCTCTATTTTCTTACGTAAACGCCGGATCTGCGTATCGATACTGCGATCATATGGGGACCACTTTCGGTTTGCCACAACATCCAAAAGCTTGTCGCGGCTAAGGACACGCTGCGCATTTCCTACAAGCGCATCAAGCAGCTTATATTCACCCATCGTTAGCGCCTGCACCCTGCCGTCATCATCCACGAGTGCACTGTCTGCACGTATAAGCCGCCATTTGCCAAATCTGACAGGTTTGCCAGCAACTATCGCCGGTCGCATATTTGGCATTTCAGCAGACCCCAAACGCAGCCGACGCCGTACAGACTTTATTCTGGCCAATAATTCCCTCAAATGGAAAGGCTTGGAAATATAATCATCAGCACCAACTTCAAGGCCTACAACCTTATCAAGAACATCGTCTTTGCTGGAAAGAATAATAATGGCTATATGGTCATGATTTGCCCTGATATCGTGTGCCAAATTCAAACCATCTTCTGAGCCAAGCTTGAGATCAAGCAATATCAAGTCTATTGCGTTTTGGCGAATAGCCTGCAGCGCCTGGCGTATATCACACGCCAGTACAACCGAAAAACCCTCCCCCATCAGATAGCGATGCAACATCTGTCGGATACGAGGGTCGTCATCCACGACCAAAATCCGTCCCATTGGCAAGCCAATCTTCAAACACAACTTTAACGAAAGACACAGTGTAACATACTAGATATTTGTATTACACTACGTAATTTCAACTCTGGACCAATACCCATTGATGCCAATCAATGCTGTCCCGAAAAAGATCACTACGATTATGATAATTGGAAGATCACTCTTGCATGGAGTTATCATATGTTGACCAAGAAAAAACGTGAATGGATTTTACTGGCTGATCGCGCCCATGCCACAATCTACACCAGAAATTATATCGACGGCGCGATGCAACAGTTTCTTATACTGGAGCATCCTGCCGCACGCGAATTCCAGCATCAACAAGGTGCTGACCGACCCGGACGAGGACATGGTTCGGCCTCCCATCACCGATATGCCTACGAAGACCATGCTGACTTTCCCGAACAGGAAAGTGTGGTATTCCTACGCGGGGTTGCGGCTGAAATTAATGATGCGGCGAGCCAGGACGAAATGGATAATGTGATATTGGTAGCCTTGCCCAAGACATTGGCCGTGATTAAATCCGGGCTCAATGAACAGGCAAAAAGCAAAGTATCTGCAGAATACGCCAAAAACCTGATTGGTGCCCCCGGATATGAGCTGAAAGATCATTTGTCCAAGCTTGATGCCTGACCAAAAAACGTTTATTCGCTGTTTGCTCAGGCGTTTGCCCAAAACAGCACACCTATCAAGCAAGCGTTGGTGCCCTGCCACTGATATTTGATTGCAATCAACAAGGGTCTCAGCACCTTTTGCTACTATAAAGCAACGACACAGTTTGATGTCTGGCAACGCAAGGAGCCTCGCCATGTTGGTAAAAGAAATAATGTCTGATCACAAAGTCTCAATTTCCCCGAATGACAGTCTCACCAGCGCTGTGCGCAAAATGCGTGACAAGGACATAGGGTGCCTTTTGGTTGAAGAAAACGGCAAGTTACGTGGTGTCGTAACTGACAGAGATGTCGCCTGTCGTGGCCTTGTTTCCGGCCTTGGTTTCACAGATTTAACCGTCAGTGATATTATGTCCAGAGATGTTATCTGGTGCACAGAAAATGAAGATGTCGAGGACGCTGTGCGCCTTATGGAGCAACACCAAGTTCGGCGCCTTCCGGTTATGGCCGAAAACGAACATGCCGTAGGCATGCTGGGCGTTGGGGATATTTCAGCCCATCTGTCTCATGAATTGACCGGCGAAGTAATCGCAGCGGTCAGCACATCATCCTATTCCTCTCCAACCGCAAAATCACTACGGTAAAACATACTTCCAGAAACAGGGCGGTTGACCTCGAATAAGGCGGTTTATCGCGACAGTTAATATGCGGCAGACATATAATTTTCACCTCAGAGCCGATAATATATAGCCGTCCCACTGATTATAGTGAGGCTAAAACAATATACCGGGCCTAACCTCTGCCTATGTTTGATTTCGCCCAACAGATAAGAACCCGCAGTCTCCCTTCTCATTCTACCCAAGAGATATCTCCAAGCAAAAGAGTTAGTCGGCTGCGGGCCCAGACATAATGGATCATCGCTTGACCATTCGAGCTTACAGCAACGCACCCCGAAGGATGTTAGAGCTATAAGACTAGCGGTGGTTGCTCCTCACCATGTCAATTTCAGAATAGCCCTTTTCTGCGGCCCCACATTGATTACAATCAATAATCGTATCTTTTCCTGCTGCAATCACCGCAGCAATGTTTCATGTTTTTCGATATCACCCCGTTTTTCTTAGCATGAACCGGCAATATAATCCTTACAACATGTTTTCGTCCGAACCAGTCGCTTAAAACACCATACCCAACGTCCAAACTAAAAAAGGCCAATACCCAATGACCTCTTTTTATTGGTCTTGGGGGTAGGATTAGTTTCGGTTCGTCAGCTCCGCAAAGAACCTTGGGTAAAGCAGTCTGTTCGCCTGCTTTACGAGCTATAAAACCCCAGTCCCAGCGACAAAGTTAAAGGGCCGCCCACCTGATGGTGGACGACCCTTTAATTTGGTTGCGGGGGTAGGATTTGAACCTACGACCTTCAGGTTATGAGCCTGATTGATACATAGTTAAACCATTGATTTAATTATGTAATAATTTTCATGAAAAATTTTTGTGTGCAATTTTGTGTGAGCTTCACAATCTCTAGAACCCATTTTAAAGCACCGTTATCAACAAACCCCACTTTTTTGCTTACCTAACCACCTCAACATGCTATTTTAACCCTCTACGCCAAAAGTAAATTCTGAAGAGAGTATTCTTGGCTGGTTTTCGGCGCACTTAGGGCTTTGTGTAAACTGCAATGTAACAACTGCTTTTAACCCATTACGGATGTTTTGCCTTACCAGCTAAGCTGGGTGCGGATGCCTATGGTTTGGCCATTTTGGCGACTGTCTCCGTTGGCACTGAAGTCAGTGACACTGAGCATCAAACGCATCGTTTCTGAAAGATACCAGTTGAGGGAGGCAGACCATGAGTGCCCACTATTGCCAAACTCGTCATCACGCAGGTCAAGCCGGCTGTAACGTGCCGCAATCTCCCAGGCTCCAGCCCCCCCCTTGGTAACCGGCAGGAATGGCCTGAGACTCGCCAGTGCGCCAGACACTGCATCATACGACCGATGTTCACCCGTCAACACATAACTGGCCGCTATATATCCCCCATCATAGGCGCTTGACTGTTGCCCTCTTGGGCGCAGGCCACCATATTCCGCCTGTACAAGCCAAGCACCGCGAGAAGTAGCCAGTTCAGCATTAGCATGACGATAGTGGTTGGCGACCACATGCCCATTAGTGAATACGTCATCACCATCAAGCCAAGCTTCCGGCTGAGCCGACAGGGAAAGCAGGTCGTCATCCTCATCGCGATAATAGGCAGAAAGCCCGAAATGCAGGAACGCACCGTCCGACAGGATAGGCGTATAGATAACCCGCCCGTGCAGCCCCCAACCATTGGTGGCTGCTGTACCGTCATTCAGGTCGTCAAGCGACACGCCCGTCTGCAGGCTCCAGCGATCGCCATGACTGTGCAAAAACATACCCAGCTGGCCACCGGTGCCCACCTCGAACGCATTCGAAACCATACTACGTTCCGGCAAGCCACCATCCAGCTCGCTCGTGGCCGCAGACAGCGAATGATGGACTTTATAGTGGCCAATGGTCAGCGATGTGTTATCCGACACCGCATAGCGTAAATAACTGTCATCGAGGCTGACATCTCCATCTGCCGAAACATTGACCTCTACCTGAGCGCTCAATCGATCTGATAGTTTGGTGCCAAGCCCCAGCTTCAAACTGTGCACCACATCGCCTACCGACAGCATCTGCGTCCCGGCCATACTAACCTTTCCTGTATCCAGCTGCAGCTGGCCAAAAAAATCGAAATCAAAAGCATTTATGTCCGTTGTCCCCCCTTTAGGGTCGACGGCCAGAGCCGAAGTATTTACCCAGCTAGAAGCAAAAAGGCTCCATGCGAGGGCGTTTACACACCACCGTTTACTCATCTTAAAATCCATCTAGTTAGTGGCCGTTATGGCCCAGAAGTCAACTGTTCGTGACTTTTCGTAAAAAGACCTCCAGACAGTCGAAATACGCTTCTGGTTCTTCAAAAAACGGCATATGGGAGCTGTTCTTGAACACCCGTGCCTCAGAATTCGGCAACGCATGGTGCATCTGTGCTGTGCAGGCTGGTGTAAGCTCGTCATAGAGGCCCGTAAGCAACAGCGCTGGCACTTTAATATTGTGCATGTCCGGTACACGGTTCCAGTCTTTCATGTTGCCTGTATAAGTGAATTCGTTCGGCCCCTGCATGGTGGTGTACGGCCCCATATTCCAGTCTTCGAGCGACCGATTTACCGCCGCCGGCCATTCGTCCAACCGGCACACATGGCGGTAATTCAAGATGGTAATCGCTGCCTGATATTCCGGGTGCTCAATCGTTCCCTCAGCCTCATGCCGCTGCATCATCGCAACGGTTTCCGGCCCTAAGGCTCTGCGGAGCCTGTACAGTTCCTGAACCAGGTGAGGAATATTGCAGGCACCGTTCGCAAGTATGAGTGATTTTATGTTTTCCTGATGGGTCAGGGCATATTCCGTGCCCATCCATGTGCCCCAGGACTGCCCCAGAAAATGGATTTTTTTCAGCTTCAGGGTCTTTCGCACCTGCTCCGCTTCCGCCACATAACGCTTGAGCGTCCACAAGCTTGTGTCTTCCGGCCTATCCGAGCGGCCACACCCCAATTGGTCCCAGGCCACTACGCGAAAGCCCCTGTCTGCCATCACAGAATGGCTGTCCCGCACATAGTCGCAAGGTAATCCCGGACCCCCATTGGCACAGAACAACACCTCGTCGCCAGCGCCAAAACTGTAGGCCACCACATCATAACCTTCCTCAAGGCGTATACGTATCACATCGTCAGGTTTTCTTTCCGGCTCCGGCGTCATGGGCGCGGTATTGGGCGCATTCATATTCACCTCCACATTTTATACATCTGCATCAAAATCGCCTGAACACGGAACTGGCGTTACCCAAAGATAACTGCTATAAAAACATAGGCGATTAAATTTGTAAACAATATTGGCTACTATTTTATCATATGACAAGAAAAAACACAGCAGAGGCGGTAGAAAATGGCATCGCACAGCAATTACAGGCGGATATTCTGGGTGAATACTTCCGTCCGGGGGAATGGCTGAAGCAGGCTGACATCGAAAACCGATATAATGCAAACCGGTTCGAGGTCAGGATGGCGCTTTCCGCATTGGCCGCCAAACACCTGATCGATCATGTCCCCAACCGGGGGTACCGGGTAATCAATCCATCTGACCGTGAACGGGCGGAGCTTTATGAGGTGCGGACAATCCTTGAAACGGCTGCAGGGCGGCTCGCCGTCCAGAAATGCACCGATGACAACGTCGCGGAACTAAGCAAGATGGTGGAAGACTTTGAAGCCGCGATTGATATCGCCAGCCGGGCCGAACTGACAGACCTCAATATGGCGTTCCACAACAGGTTTTACTCTATCGGCAGCAACGATCTGCTTATCACCCAAATCCGCGAACTTCGAGATCGCGGCATTCCGGGACGGAAGGGCGGCTGGGATACAATGGCAGGCATGCGCGCCAGTAATGATGACCACCGCCAGATGGTAGAAATGCTGCGCCGCAAAGATGCCGACGGGCTGAACTATACCATCTATCGACACCTCAATCGCTGGCGAGAATTCTCCAAGCCAGTTACAGAAGAAAGCGCGTAAGCAACCTCAGGCGGGAGAGAAGTTCCCCGCCAGCGCTTGCCGGAACAAGCCGGCCAATTCATCCCGGTCCAGAGGTTGCGGGTTTCCCCCCATGGACGGATCGGCTTCCGCAGCGGCGGCAAGCGCCGGGATATCATCTTCCAGAACGCCAAGAACATCCGCCGTGTTGGGGATATCGAACAAGGCTCGGAATTCCAACACCCAGCGGAATACGCTGTCGAATCCCGGTTTTTCAAGGTCGAGGAAAGCGCCAAGGCGCGCCATACTACCCTCAATGACAGGCCTGTTTTTAAGCATCACATACGGTAGGAACACAGCATTTGCGAGTCCATGATGAGTACCGTAAAAGGCCCCGACCGGATGGCTGAGAGCATGCACGGCACCAAGTCCTTTCTGGAAAGCGGTTGCGCCCATACTAGCCGCAACCAGCATATGGGTGCGCGCTTTGATATGACCTGGTTGCTTGTAAGCAACCGGCAGCCATTCCTTGATAAGACGTATACCCTCAAGCGCAATGCCATCTGCCATCGGATGATAACCAGGGGCACAGTAGGCTTCGAAACAATGGGTGAAAGCGTCAAGCCCGGTGGCTGCAGTGAGGCCAGCCGGCAGGCCAACCGTTAGCTCGGGGTCAGACAGAACTGCGACAGGCAACATCTTGGGATGGAAGATGATTTTTTTCTCCTGAGTATCGGGAAAGGTAATGACTGAAGCACGACCAACTTCCGAGCCTGTCCCCGCCGTTGTCGGCACCGCGATCACTGGCGCCACCCCGGCCTCGTTCACACGCAACCAGTTATCGCCTGCATCCTCAAAATCCCGCAAGGGGCGGCTCTGCCCGGCGTAAAGGGCGACTGCTTTCCCCGCATCTAGGCCACTGCCGCCGCCAAGCGCAACAACACCGTCATGCCCGCCGGTGCGGAAAGCTTCGGCACCCTCCTCTACATTGGTAACGCTGGGGTTGCTGTCAACTGCATCAAACAAGGCAGCGCCCAACCCAGCATCCTGAAAATCAGACATTATTGCAATCATGAAGGGAAGCCCGGCTGTGCCTTTGTCTGTCACTACAAGAGGGTTTGATATGCCATGTTGCTGACACAATGCGGCCAGTTCCCGCACACGGCCTGCACCCACCTGTACAGCAGTAGGGTAATTCCAGTTGGCAGATAGGTTTGTTTGATCCGAAGTCATAAGTAAACACCTTAAGAAAACTTGAAATTAAAGGATTTAGGCCGTGTGAGGGCGTCATAGCCGTAGCTAGATAGGGTGCAGCCCTTGCCTGTGTCCTTGACTCCAACCCAGGCCAGGGCCGGTTCAAGCGCATCGCAGCGGTTCATAAACACGGTACCCACCTCAAGCCGGTCGCTAATCTTGAGAGCAACAGCCTCGTCCCGCGACCAAATGCTAGCGGTCAGCCCATACGGGCTATCATTCACCAGTTTTATCGCGCCCTCGTCGTTTTCCACAGGCATAATACCCACCACCGGACCAAAAGTTTCCTCCGTCATAATGGACATGGAATGGTCCACATTTACCAGAATTTGAGGTGCCACATAAGGCGTGTCCTCTTGGGCCACCGAGAAAGCGGCCTCATCTATTAACGGCTTCGCGCCCGCACTCACCGCCTTGGCGATTTCTTTCCTAATACGGGTAGCGGCAGCCGCATTCACAACAGGCCCCAGCGTAGTAGTTGCATCTGTGGAGTTCCCGAGCCGATATCCGTTCACGATGGCGGTGCAAGATTCAACAAATTCGTCAAACCGCTCCTTCGCCACATAGATGCGCTCAATGCCGCAACAAGACTGACCCGAATTGAACATAGCGCCATCCACAAGCCCTTCGGCTGCGGCCTGAATGTCGGCGTCCGCACGCACATAAGCGGCGTCCTTGCCGCCTAGCTCAAGCCCCATACTGAGGAACCGGCCTGCCGCCGCCGACTCCATTTCCTTGCCGCCCGCGACCGAGCCTGTGAAGGCCACATGGTGGATATCGGCCTCACGCACGATAGCCGTCGTTGTTTCCCGGCTCAAATGCAGGCACTGGAACAAGCCATCAGGCAGGCTTGCGGCTTCAAATGCTTCCGCGAACCGTTCCCCAATGAGAGGCGTTTGTGCTGATGGTTTCAACACCACTGCATTACCCGCCGCAAGCGCTGGAATAATAACATTCACAGCCGTCAGGTAGGGATAATTCCAGGGACTGACCACCAGCACCGTGCCAAGCGGCGCACGGCGGATGAAGTGGTACTGCCCATCAGGAGCCTGTCGTGGCAGATCCGCAAGCGCCTCTTCCGCAATGAACAGCATATAGCCCGCACGCGCGGCCATACCCGCGATTTCGCCGGGGGTCTGGCTGATCGGGCGACCCATCTGCACCGTGATTTCGCGCGCCAGGTCGTCGGTTTGCGTCACCATATGGTCGATCGCCCTCTGTAGCACCGACACCCGTTCTTTGACGGACGTGTCTGCCCAAGTCGCTTGGGCAGCATTTGCTTTGTCGATACAGGCGAAAGCCTGCGCTTTATCAACATACGGCCTTTCCACAACAATTTGGCCGTCGATGGGGGAAACTGTTTTAACTGACATACTTAATAAGCCACATCTAAATGATTTCGAAATAACGTTTAAGTTCCCAATCGGTCACATGTTTGCGAAACTCGCGTTCTTCCCACTCGCGCGTCGCCGCGAAATGATCAACGAACGCATCACCGAACCAGTTCCGTGCTGGCTCGCTGGCCCGCAAGCGCTGCGCTGCGTCCCATAAGGTCAGCGGCAGCTTGTGCTCGTCCGCAACCGGAATGTCATAGGCATTGCCAGTCATTGGAGCACCTGGATCACGATCGTTTTCAACACCCCATAGGCCAGAGGCGATCGCAGCGGCAAGCGCTAGGTAAGGGTTCGCATCCGCCGCAGAAATTCGGTACTCAACACGCTGGCTTTTCTTGCTCCCAGGGATCACTCGCAAGGCACAGGTCCGGTTTTCCACGCCCCAGGTTGAGGTGGTTGGCGCCCAAAAGCCCGGCACCATGCGGCGATAAGCATTGATGGTTGGTGCTATCATGGCCAGCACTTCAGGCATCAGATCCCGCTGGCCTGCAACGAACTGGCGCATCACCAGGCTCATGTGATGGTCCTCTTCGGCATCAAAAAATGCTGACTGGCCATCTTTCCAAAGCGACAAATGCATGTGCCCGCTTTGCCCCGGCCATTCCTGGCAGCTTTTGGCCATGAATGTCACCATCTTGCCGTGGGCCCGCGCAACCACCTTCGCCATCATCTTGAAAAGTGCTGCATTATCAGCGGCAGCTAGGCCATCGTCCACCGTGAGCGCAGCTTCAAGAACCCCTGCGCCGGTTTCTTCATGCAAACCCTCGATATTGATCCCAAGACCTGCTGCGCCCTTCAGAAGCGCCTGATAAAACTCTGCATGCTCGCAGGACCGCAACACAGAATAGCCGAAAGCGCCAGGTGATAAGGGCTTCAGGTTCCTAAACCCTTTTTCACGCGCGCTTTCTGGAGTTTCATCAAAAACGAAAAACTCATATTCAATGCCAGCCTTTACCGAATATCCCATCACCTTCGCCCGCTTGAGGACACGCTGCAGCAGGTTTCGGGGGCAAATTTCAGCTGCTCTTCCTATAAACTCTGAAAGAAAAAATGGCGTGCCACCCTCCATCTCAAGTGACCGGTAGCTTTCCGGCACGACGCGAGCCGTCGCATCTGGATAGCCCGTATGCCAACCGGTGAAAGACACATTATCATAAAGCTGGTCATCCATATCCCAGCCCATCACCACATCGCAAAAGCCGAAACCGCCATCAAGTGCCGACAGGAACTTGTCTGCTGACAAATATTTGCCCCGGAGGATGCCATCAATATCGAACAGCCCAACCTTTACATGACGACCCCTGTTCGAGGAAATCATGTCCTTGACCTCTGTCAAGCTTAACATTGCTCATTCTCCGTAATCTAAAGGCTTAAAATAGTAGCCACATTATACGTCAGTTTATCTGTTCTAGGATCACTTTCCTTGTCAAACTAAGCCTGCTGCACCCTATGGGCACTCAACGTCATAAATCTAGCCCGCTTTTTGCCACTTGCGGGCATCGTCGAAACCGGCCTGCAGGCCAGCCTTAAGTGCACCATGTTCGTTGGCGATCACTATCATACTGGCACCGTGCTCATATGCGAAGGCTCGCTCAGTTTCTGTCCAGGCTGGAAATATCCAGGGCTTCCCATTTGCTGCCGCCGCCATTGCAATAAAGGCCATATCCTTGAAGTCTTCAGGTGACTGTTCATACCCCTGCCTCCCCCGTGACAAGGCAAGGTCTGTCGGCCCGATAAATAGACCGTCAACAGTAGGGAGTGCTGCAATGGCCTCGACATCCTTAAGAGCCCCTGCTGTTTCGATCATCACGTAACAGGGCTTTCTAGCGTCTTCATTGCGGTAGAATTCCGCAGACGCGCCTTTGTAACCAAATACACGCCCACCGGACGCGCTCCGACATCCCAGTGGTGGATATTTCGCATAGGCGGTGACACCTAGGGCATGAGTATAGTCCCGCACTTGCGGGATCAGCACAGCCGCTGCGCCTCGGTCCAAAGCTTCCATCACGAACCGCGCTTCGGGCGCACCAGCCTTCACGACCGGTGCTACACCAAGCTCATCAGCGAAAGCAACAAGCGCTTCAAGGGCCGTCGGGTCGAAAATGCCGTGTTCCAGGTCCAAAACCGCAAAATCTGCCTGCAAAGCCTTTGCCATTTCAACGACTGCTATATTGGCGGTTGCTAGCCATACACCCAGCTTCATATTGCTTCCCTTTTCACTAAATCTCCACCAGCGACCCGCATCGGGTGCCTGAGGTTTCGGTATACCAAGTCTGCGGGATTCGCGGTATTCAGCCCCGGGGATTTCACTATAATGGTACTGTGGGCTATCGCGTCGAAATCAGCCCGGTAATGAACTGAGCTTTTTAGAGCTAAAATTTTGGTTTCTCCGGGCTCAACACCCACATGGCGAAACATGGCTTGATCTGCGGCCTGCTGTCGAACACTAGACACCACAACCCGCACACCACTGATATCTAGGCACGCCATTGGGCCCAGTGCAAATCGGCACCCCCTGTAAAAGGACCCCGTCCCAATGAAGTTGCCATCACCCACCGCGACCACTTTGGCCCGCCCCCGCAACGGCAACTCCAGACCAAGGCAAGGTTTAGCACCCACGAAAGCAATAAAGTCGCCACCGATACCCACCTTATGCGCCTGAAGCACTGTTTCCGGATCAAACAAGACACCCATGACAGCCTTCCGACAACCACCCTCAATGAGGGCGCGCAACAGACCAACTGTATCGCCAGTTGCACCCCCGCCGGGGTTGTCCTGTGTGTCAATTAGTAGGGTGGTGCCCTGCCCAGCCCCCCCTTTCTGCGCTGCCGCCACAGCCTCACACGGCGACATCATCTGAAGCTTGAAGTCATTTTCTCTAGTGACCAATATTTCGGTGGCATGGCGCACCACTGCTTCAGCCGAGGTACCGTCAGGCGCATATGCCACAACAGCGGGACCGGTCTCATATGCATCTGCAAGGGGAAATCCTGCCGCAAGCTCCACTGTGGCGTCGGCCTCCCGTGCCAATTTTCGCATAGCGGCCATCACCTCCGCCATCGGCCCGTCAAGGGTGCTTTGGGTTCCAAGAGGAAGAAGGAAAGGTACTGAACGCTGAACTTTCTCATGGCGCTGCCCCGTCAGCAAGTCTGCTAGATAGCCAGCTGCACGACGCCCTGTATCTGCAATATCAACATGAGGGTAGGTCTGGTAAATCGCTAACCTGTCCACCGATGCTGCCATGCGCGCGGAGATGTTGGCATGAAAGTCCAACGCAGTGACGATGGGAATGTCGCTCCCAACTATGGTTCGCACACGGGCCAGCAACTCGCCATCGGCATCATTTTCACTTTCTGAAACCATGGCCCCGTGCAGATCCAGGAATACAGCATCCACAGGCATAGTCTGTTCCAACCGTTGCATCATGTCCGCGACCACTGTTTCGAAGGTCTCATTTTTTACGACGCCCGATGGCCCTGCTGAACACCACAACAATGGAGCAATGTCCCAACCACGCTCTTGTGCAGCGATCAGAAAGCCTGCGGTCGCGATGTTGGCCTGCCCGAAACCGCCAAACAAGGCATCCCCCACCAGCATCCCGGGCCAGGCATCCGCTACCTCAAATGCTGATATGTCCGTCAGACCGGGCGCGAAACTGTTGGTTTCATGAAGAAAACCGGCCACAGCAATTCGTGTCATGCCCCATACCCTCGCTTAATGAGCTCCTGCATCATGATGGGAACCGGCGGCTCGAACACCCGATCATGCTCCAGACTCATGATGCAGGCACGCGCCTGCCCCACTTCGCCCAGTTTCATGACCCCGATCGATACACCAACTTCAGTGCCTGCATCAGTCACAACCCTTCCCCATGGGTCGACAATCAGGGAATGGCCGTAACTGTACCGGTCGCCATAGTGATGACCGGTCTGTGCGGGCGCAATCACAAAACACCCATTCTCGATGGCTCGGGCGCGCAACAGGGCATGCCAATGTGCTTCGCCCGTTGCCTGCATAAAGGCTGCTGGCACAGACAGGATCGTTGCACCGGCCTTGGCCAGGCTGCGGTACAAATGTGGGAAGCGCACGTCATAACAAATGCTCATTCCCATCACACCTCCAGGAAGAGACGCCAGTTTAGCCATGGTCCCGGGGCGATAGAGATCGGACTCCCGCATACTTTTCTGTCCCGGTACATTGGCGTCAAACATGTGAATTTTGTCATAGTGACAAACAAGTTTGCCCCTTGGGTCCACTAGCAGGGAACGATTAGCCATAAAATCATTTTCGTCCCTAACGGTGAGAGACCCGATCAACATCCAGATATTGTGATGTTGGGCCCTATCCCGCAAAAGCTGGAACGCGCTATGCTCTTCAAGCGGCTTGGCATGCGCTTTCATCGCCTCCCGGTCATTGCTCAGAAACTCGCAAGCTTCGGGCAAGGCAACCATGTCGGCACCCCGATAAGCAGCCTCATGGACCAGATCATCGAGACACGCCAAATTGGCACGAAGGTCATCAGTCGCGCAATTTTGGATACAGGCAACATTGATGATATGGGGCATATCGCCCTTCCTTTCCTAGGCTGGGAAGGCGATACAGTCTTCAGGTGTGAAGCTGATCTCGACCTTGTCACCCTCCAGAAGCTGTTCTGCTTCCATTCGAATTTCCGTGCCACAAACATCCAAAATATATTGGAAACGTGCGCCAAGATAATCACGGTCACGAATGGACGCCGTCAGTGCATTGCTGCCTGTTGGCACACCGTTGCCATTGACGAGGCGGATATTTTCTGGCCGGACGGCCACGCGCACAGCTTTACCTTTTGCGACACCTGGACGTGCCTTGGCGCGAATACATACGCCTTCGTGCAGGGCAATGCTGACCACTCCATCGCTGTCGTCACCAGCAAAACCATCAAGGAAGTTGCTGGCACCAATAAAATCGGCCACGAAAGGCGATATAGGGGTGCTATAAATTTCTTCAGGCGTGCCCAACTGCACCAACTTACCACCTTCCATTACGGCGATACGATCACTCAAGGTTAGGGCTTCGATCTGGTCATGAGTAACATAAATGGTGGTCAGCCCAAGCCGCCCCTGCAGATCCTTTAGCCATCGCCGCGCGCGGATACGCAGCTTGGCATCCAGATTGGAGAGAGGCTCATCAAGCAGCATCAGGCGGGGCTCATAAACAAGAGTACGTGCAAGCGCTACACGTTGTTGTTGACCACCGGAAAGCTCGTGTGGATAGCGGTCTTGATAATTGTCCATTTCCACCAACGCCAGCGCATCATGAATGCGCTTTTGTTGGTCAGACTTCGAAATTTTCCGAATCTCGAGCGGAAAGGCCAAATTGCCCCGCACAGTCATGTGTGGCCACAAGGCGTAAGACTGAAACACCAGACCACAATTCCGTTTTTCAGGCGGCATTGTTGCCTGCTGTGCACCGTCATAGAATACTACATCATCCACCAGTATTCGGCCACTTGTTGGCCGGTCAAGGCCAGCGACGGCAAACAGTGTGGTTGACTTGCCGCACCCGGATGGTCCGAGCAATGTAAGGAATTCCCCATCCTCAACGGTGATGCTGACATTATCAACGGCTTTCACGTCGCCAAAATGCTTGCACAGATTATCAATAACAAGCTTACCCATAAGCTTTCACTCCCAACATTTTGCGGGCAATAACCACAAAGATGATTGTTAATAGAATTTGTATGACGGCCAGGGCAGCAACAGGACCGGTATCCCCATTGACCCAAAATTGAAGCATCGTCGTGCCAATGATTTCGCTGCCCGGCGCGAACAGGAAGGCTGCCGATGCATACTCCTTCAGGAAGGACAGAAATAAAAGCACGTAGGCACCAAAGAGCGCCGGACGCAGCAATGGCAGGATAATCTTGCGCTGTGTGATCCACCAGTCTGCCCCCACCGTGCGGGCACTCTGATCCAGGTCTTTGGAAAGCTGTATCAGGGCCGGCGAGATCGCGCCAAAAGCCGTCGGGATGGTTCGCATAGTGAAGGCCAAGATGAGAATCCAGATTGTGCCATGAAGCGGCCCCAGAAACGGAAACAGCAACATTCCCCAAAAGAACCCAATTCCTGTAACAATACCGGGTACCGCACGCGGATAAAGTGCCGCATACTCAAGGGCTTTCCTGAATTTGAACCCAGATCGGTGAATGATAACCGTAACAAGGCTTACAAGGCTTACTGCAATCGCTGCACCGATACCCGCCACAAGCAGACTGTTGGTAATGGAGCGCCGATATGCGTCATATTCGAAGATTAACAAGAAATTATCAAAGGAGAATAATTCCCAAGGAGCCATCAATGGCGTTAGAAAAGTTGTAAATGCTCGAAGGCCCAACCCGCCAACAGTCACAAAAAGCGTTAGTGCGAAATACATTGCCAGCACAACTGTTACGGCCCAGCGATACCGTCCCAAATCAAAAGTTTTCGGTCGCGTTGCCTTGCCCTTCACAGTTACGAAGCGCCCAGCTTTTTTGAGAAGTTTAGCCTGCAAAAAAATTAATACACTGATCATCACCAGCAAGAAGCAAGCCGCTGCACCGATCAGGCCATAATCCGGGTTTGATCCACTATAGCCCTGTGTATAGAGAAAGGTGGTAAAAAAATCCTTGCCTACAGGTGTGCCCAAAATCAGCGGCACGGACAGCATTTCAAGGCAACCGATAAAATTCAGCATCGCGCTATAGGTGATAGCAGGACGCAGCAGAGGAATGGTCACCCTTCTCAGCACAGTAAACGGACCAGCCCCGATGGTTCTGGCTGCATCCTCAAGCGAGGCATCGGCTCTTGCTACCGACGATGCGCAAAAAAGATGAACTAACGGTGCTTGCGCAGCACCTGCCACAATCGCCATCCCAGCCATTGTATAGAGGCTCCAAGGCTTACCGCCGATCCAGCCTTCAACTAACAGGGTCACATAACCCGATGGGCCATACATCATGAACCAACCGAAGGCCAGAACCAGATGCGACACATACATTGGCCACAAAACCACCTCCCCGAAGAACTTTTTACCAGGCAAGTTCGTTCGGCCAATGAAAACCGCCGTCGACACACCAATAATGCCTGCAATCACTGTCGTTACAGCAGACAATACAAATGAATTTTTAAATGCCTCATAGAATTTGGGATTTGAAAACAAGCGGGAAAAATTTTCCAGCGTCAGTATGGCCTGGTCATCATAGATCGGCCGATCCAGAACAGCCTGATATAGAATGGGTACAAGAGGGACCGCCACCAATATCAGTGTGATAAATGCAACTGAATATTGCACTATTTTTGCCCGGGAAAACAGCACTTTAAATGGCTGCCCCTCAGAAGCTGCAGTATTATGCATCACATACTCTCCGTCAGGCCGAAACAGCGCAGCTGCTCACAGGGACCCAAGCGTTAAACATTAATTCTTAATCCGAAAAGCCTGCTTCCAACGTGCCAGAAACTTGTCTCTCTCAGCATAGGATTCGGAATCATAATCCACATGGATAATGTTCTGTTCACCAACTGCATCGACGATCATTTCATAGGACAAATAAGGTACTTCGCCCTTTTTGATATCCGACCGGTATGGGGTTAACCCGCTCTTACCAACAGCCACCTGACCCTCATGCGATAGGATATAGTCCAGCATCAACCGAGCTGAATTAGGGCTCTTTGCTCCTGCCGTGACCCCCATTTCTCGGCGGAAAACAGGCGTACCATCTTCAATCAGACTCCAACCCATGATTTTTGAACGACCGGTCTGGCTCATCCGAGGAAAAACGGTAATACCAGAGACAAAATAACCCGCGACATATTCCCCGCTGGTCACTTTCTCTACCATAGCCGAACCGCCACTTTCTGACCGAGTTACACTACCGAGCTCATCAAAGAGCGACCAGGCTTTGTCACCGAACGCTTTGGCAACGGACCAATGAATATCATAAGCAAATGAATTGCTGGTCGCATTATAGGTTGTGACCTTATCACGGTACCGTCCATTTTCTGCGGCTAAAGCCTGAAGGGCCTTCAGACTACTGGGCGCGTCGCGCAACAGTAACTTATTGTAAATGATAATCATCGGGTCTGTGGAAACAGTATAAAGACCCGGTAGTGACCGACTCCAGTCTGGCAATTGATCATCTTCAGGCGAAACATAAGGTGCCAGAGCCCCTTTGCTGGCAAACCTGTGCCAACCATCAGGTGCGCCAGTTACAATCAAATCGGCCGTCCGTTTGCCCACTGAATGTTCCGAATAATAGCGCTCGAAACTTGTCGAAGGTCCGAGGTCGATGCTTTCAATTTTAATCCAGGGGTATTTAGCTGAAAAGTCCCCAAAAACTTCACGCCAGTTATATTCGGCAATATTCGAATAAATCAGAAGGCTTCCCTCATCCTTGGAGGCCTCAATCATGGTATCGTAGTTCTCGGGATAATAGGCTGGCATGTTGGCTGCACTTACTGTGCCTGAGGAAACACCACAAGCCAAAAACGCAGTTGTCACAATCGCCTTCAATCTTCCTATTTTCACAGTTTTCTCCTTCGGGTGACTCGCTTAAAAATAGTAGCCAATTTATGCGCCATGTGCAACTCGTTTCTTTTTCTTTAGCCTGCGCACCCAAAGAAGCGTAGCAAAGACCGGTAGAAGCAACAGTGATACACCCACAACAAAGATGATAAACTGACCAAACCATCCTATCGCTTTGCCACTGTGCAGAGGATACATCCACCCTAGCAGCCGCTGTGAACCCGACGCGCCTTCTGCCAAACTCACCAAAGCCTCGCCATTAGGGGCGATACGAACGCTATCAGACGCCAATGGCCAAGGCGAATTTTGGGAGATATAAATGAGCCGATAACCACCATCCGGCGACAGGCGGATTTCCTTCAGTTGACCGCAAGAGCCGCACACAAATTCTGTATCAATACGAATTGGCGCGCCTTCATTGCCCTCTGCAACCGCAGGACGGGGCATGGCCGGCCCGCTCGCGGCAAGCGCTCGCCCCACCATTGTACCACCGGTCACCAACGTCAACATCAACAGCGGCGATACACAAACCCCAACTACCCGGTGCAAATCATACCACCGACGGGCAGACGCTGCTTTCCATTTCACGCGGAGGCCCTGCTTGTGCCGCAATGGCCACCAAAAATAGAGCCCCGAACCAACAAAACCAAAAAGCAACATAGCTTGAAACACGAGTACCCAACGCCCGGAACCGCCCCACCAAAGCCCTTCATGCCATTCAAATAGCCATTGTAGGGCGCTGTGCATGGGAAGTGCAACAAGCCCAACCTGTTCCCCGGCAAGAACAGCCACGAAGCGGGGCCCTCGGCCCTCCTCCAGGCGTACGACTGTTGCCCCCCCCGTATGCTGAGGTACCAATACCCTCTCGGGCATAAGGTGAGGAAATTTGGATCGGGTGGCCGCAATAGCCTCATTTACCTCAACAACCCCACCTGCCGCTGCACGGAGCTGTAGCTCAACGCCCTGAATTTGCGGCCTGAAACTCAGGACCACACCTGACCCCGCCTGCATCATCAGAAGCAAACCGAAAGCCAGGCCCAGCCATTTGTGAAACTTATATATTGTTCGGCGCATATTGCCGCACTCCGTCACTTAAAGGCATGTCCGCCCCAAAATCAGTTTCAGGGCGGACATGTTAGGAATCCTCACAAAACGAGAGGCGGGAGGTATAGAGGGGTCGCCTTAGTACGTTACACGATACCGGATCGTAGCCGTGGCGCCTGGCGCCTTGGAGTAACGGTTATTGCGCTGCGCTGTTTCAGAAATGTGCGTGAAATAATCGGTATTCAGCGCATTGTTCACACCAACAGTCAACGTGCCCGGACCAACATCACCAGAAACACTTGCGTCCAACAGGAGCCTGTTGTTCACGTCCCCTTCCCAAAATGCAATACTGCCTGGAAACTTCTTGCGCGATCCCGAATAGAGACCCTGCACACGTATACGCCAGCTACCTGCAAAATCATGCTCCACATGCCCAGTAATCTTCCGTGGCGGAATCCGGCGGTTCTGAATGAAGCGCTCAAAAGTGCCGTCGAGATCCCGGTCTTCTTTACCTTCCAACCAAGTATAGGAGCCACCAATCCGCCATGTGTCGGAAAGGTCAGCATCGAAAGTGAATTCGATACCATAAACCTTATCTGCGGTACGGGTTTCGATCACATTGTTGGCCGGGTTGTTCGGGTCAGGGCTAAATGTGAGCGCATTGGTTGAAGTAGTATAGAAAACCGCCAACTCTGTTGAAAGACTTTCAGTATGCGTTCGTATCCCACCTTCATAACTGTCAATCAAATTCGGCTCTGGGTCCAGAATAACAACATTCACGTCAACCGGATAAGAACGAAGTACACGCCCGACACTAGCCACCTCAAAGCCCTGGGAGAAGCCGCCAAACAGGCTAACCACGTCGGAGACCTCGTAGGTTAACCCAACATTTACTGGCGTTGCCGAGTAATCAAGCGTGCCGCCAGTGATTTCTGCTAGAGTGAACAACGACGTAAAGTCTTTAATAGTGAGATCTGCCTTCTCATGACGCAGACCTGCTGTCAGCGTTAACCTGTCAAAAAGCGGTAAAAAGAGCTGACCGAACACCGCCTGGCTTTTCAAGGCCTGCGTCGGAGCAAACTCCCGGCCATCCACAAGACCCGTGATAGTGTCATCATGCAAATAATCTACACCCCACAACAGCTCAGCACCGTCAGAGGCAAACTCAAACGGCGTTCTGAGATCAAGCCTGAAACCATACTTCTCAGATTCAGTATTAGACTGGGCCGAGGCTTTGCTGGTCAATGGGAAACGATTAGCACTAAAACCAAAGATACTTTTCGACTGCTGATAATACCCTTGCAACGTCAGACTAGTCCCCAACACGTCTGCATGGGAATAAGTGAGTGTACCCACGAGGTTATCGTGATATTGATCCGCTTCTTCAATATCTGTATCATCTTTTATCATGGCCGTCGCCTTGATACCTGCCGCAACATCGCCATCCAAGAGTTTATAGTTCGTATCCTGTTTCTGGCGGTATTTGTTGATGCTGGCCTCAATGCGCTGATCGTCTGCGAAGTCAAAGCCAATTTTGCCATATATGCTATAGATATCCGAGTCCGCAAGGCCACTAAAGCCGTTCGGGATCGGTGCAATTCTGTCACCGTCGGCATCAAAGAAGCCGCCTACTTTTTCATAATAGCCTGAAGCCACATAATCGACGTTTTCAGTCCCCCCGCTAATAGATTGGCGGATAGACGGGCGAAACCCATTTCCGATGTTAGTCAGCGAGAATTGGGTGCCAACCTCTGTGGTGAAGCTCGCTTTTCCTTTAGTTCCCGGTCCAGTGATATAGTTGATAAAGCCAGCTCCGGCACTGTTACCATAAAGGGCTGAAGAGCCCCTCACTACTTCAATACGCTTGATAACGGCAGGGTCAATCATGCGGAGTTCGCGACCAACATCATTGAGTGTCGGCGTGATTGGTACACCGTCAATGAAGAACACAGGCTTACGTCCGCGCAGGCTGGTAGTAAAGTTCGCAGGAGATGCTGAGCTTGTTCCCATGCCTGGCACCAACTGACCCAGAATCGCTTCAAGATCCGTTGTAATCGCAAGCTGCTTACCAAGCTCTTCTCCTCCAATGACGGTTACGGAACCCGGCATGGATTCGATTGAGGCTGGCAACCGCGAACCCGAAATTACAATTTCTTCCACCAACGCACTGGCTTCATCACTTGCATCCTGCGCCAAAACAGTGGCGGGCAGTCCCGCAATTGATATGGCAAGAACCGATGCGGACATCACCGGCTTTTCGCCTGAACAAAAAAACATGTCACTTCTCCCTGACAAACAATTTATAAATTTCCGAGCACTCTTAAAAGCACTTCCTCCAAACTGAACTTAAAATAGTAGCCATTTTAGTAGCCTTTTTCAATACCAAATTTATATTTGCAAAAAAATAACCAAACACTAAATTTATTCTGTTTACTATCAACAGGATAACTGAAGTAAATTGATAGTAATGGCGCTAGCATACACCACATTTCATCACAAGAGAGTAGATTTCATCTCTATTTTAGCAAAACATTCTTGCTTTTGAAGCCATTATTGGCGACTATTATAACAAAGCTGTGAATCACAGCCTACTATTATATGTCCTATTCATTATTGGGGAGTTACCGGCTGTGCCTGGTCAAACTGCAAAAAAAAACATCCATCTATCCGGTTATTATCTTGGAGCGTCGACAACCATTGCCTGCCAGCATGACCAACGGTTTTCCTTTTGCACCTATACCCCCAAGGCAATCTTGGAGGAGGGGCCGGAGAAATATCGCCTCCTGGTGGCGGTCCATAGCAGTGATCGGGATTATCAGGACATTCGGATGCATTTTGCAGACTTGGCGGAAAAGCATAAGCTGGTCGTTCTCGCTCCTCTTTTTCCATCTGGAATCGGCGATCGGAACGATAATGAAAACTATAAATATATCTCCTATCAGAATATCCGATTCGACTTGTTGCTTCTGCAAATGGTGGAAGAAGCGGCCACGCTCTATAATATTGATGCGGACCGATTTTCTCTATTTGGCTTTTCTGGCGGGGCACATTTCGCACACCGTTTCTTCTATCTCCACCCTCGTAGACTTTCAGCCCTTTCCGTTGCCGCACCAGGGTCCGTGACTTTGATCGACGAAAGCCGTGACTGGTGGGTTGGTACCCGCGACATGGAAAAAGTGTTCGGCCAGTGCCCTGACTTTCCGGCGATGAGGCAGGTGCCCACACAACTTCTGGTAGGAGGTGCAGACACAAATACAAACGCCATCACGCATCAGCCAGGCCTCGGGAAATGGATGCCCGGCGCCAATGGTGCCGGCGTGACCCGTATCGACCGGCTGCACACGCTTCATGACAATTGGAAATCCCGAAGCCTGAATGTATCGCTGGATAAAATCCCCGGTGTCGGACATGACTGCCAACCCCTTGTTGGATCAGCAGCTCGCTTCCTTGCAGCACACTGCTACTAAGACACGCACTCAGGTTCCCACAATCAACCGCAGTTGGCGAAAAACGGACCTTTCGAAAAAGTGGCTGAAGGTCCTTTTTTTGTAAATAAGCAGTTTCTCTGGCCGAACCAGTAGGTTCGATCCACAACCCAGCAAGTACGGATACTTACTGAGTTGATGTTGGTTTTGTTGGTAGGATTTACCGTATCGGGGCTGTGTCCCTCACGTTGCCACTCCTCGCTTTGCTCGTCGGTCCGAACATAGGTTACAATCCGCATCCACCGAAGCCTAAACGCAAAAGACCCACCCTATCGGGTACTGACCGTTTTCATTGCTTTCGGGGGTAGGATTAGTCTCACCGCTATGCGGTTCGTCAGCTCCGCAAAGAACCTTGGGTAAAGCAGTCTGTTAGCCTGCTTTACGAGCTATAAAATCCGCATCCCCAGGCAACAAAGTTAAAGGGCCGCCCACCTGATGGTGGACGACCCTTTAATTGGTCTTGGGGGTAGGATTTACCAGCAGTCGCTACGCTTTGTGCTGTTGCCTGCGCTTTGCTCCGGCCGAACATAGGTTTAAGTCCGCATCCACCGTATCCAAAACGCAAAAGACCCAGCGTAAAGGTGGGCCTGATACGTTTTGGTTGCGGGGGTAGGATTTGAACCTACGACCTTCAGGTTATGAGCCTGACGAGCTACCGGGCTGCTCCACCCCGCGTCAAATATTTTAAGGGCAACGTGGCCCTGTAGCAGTTTCTGGCGCCTTTC